>Ga0102944_1001097_pt1 | contig 18767 bp, 19 predicted proteins | sample SalPonD_shore_MG_FD_78172 | JGI IMG/M metagenome (GOLD analysis project Ga0102944, IMG submission 78172) | Salt pond soil microbial communities from South San Francisco under conditions of wetland restoration - Salt Pond MetaG... | ecosystem: Environmental > Aquatic > Marine > Intertidal zone >...
ATCGAGCCGCGGGCGTAGCGGTAGCTCACCAGGCGGAAGAACAGGCTCGCCTCGGTGCGGTCCATGGGCTCGAAGCCCATCTCGTCGATCACCAGCAGCGCGACGTTGAGGTACTTGCGCCGGCGCAGGCGCGCGGGCGGCAGCTCGGCATCGCGCTTGAGTGCGGCGAGCAACTCCTCGAGGCGGCAGAAGAACACCGAGAAGCCGCGTTCGATGGCGGCGACACCGAGGGCGACGCCTTGCGAAAGGCCCTCCGGCGCTCCTCGAAGGCGTTGACAGCGGACAAACGGTTCAAGTGTCACATCGGCGTTCCGCCCTATATGATTGTGCGTGCCCCATGATCCGAGGCGCCTGAGCAGTCATGAGTGACGGACCTGAGAGTGACGACAGCCTGTCGCGCGTCGTATTCCTGAACGAGTTCGAGGGCGACGCCCGCCGCCAGCAAGCTCGCACTGCAATGGCGGAGCGGTTCGACCTGGGCGCGGAGACGCTCGCGCGGCTGTTCGCCGGCCCGCCCGTCGTCGTCAAGAGCAACGTGGACGCGGAGACGGCGTTGCGCTACAAGCTCGCCATCGAGGCGACGGGCGCGAAGTGCAGGATCGAGGCCATGCCCCCAGAGAACGACACGGACGGACGGGGCTTCCTCGATCGGCGCGAGGGCGAGCGGCGGCAGCGGCCGGACCGTCGCGGTCGCACGCGCACCGAAGCCATCGAGCCCGACCGCCGCAAGGGCGAGCGTCGCAATGGCGGAGAGGGCTGAGGCGGCGCGGATGCCCGCGAGCGCCCACGTCGCCGCGCGAAGACATTCTGGGTCGACCTTCAAGTCCAAATTGCTTTCTATTGTGACACTCGGTCATGGTAGCCATTGGACCCGACCCCGTTTGTTGGGGGTGCGCTGGTCGTCTGGCTGGATGGTCGTCGCTGGAACCGAGCGGCGCGCCTCGTGCAGACTGCCTGCACGCCGCAACGCACGGAGATCGCAATGAGCACAGCGGACCCGGCCACGGACGTGCACGAGATCGAGCAACTGATCGCCCGGCAGTTCGGCAGCCTGAGCTGGTCGCCCGGGACATCGGCTGACTGGGACGCCTTCGCCGCCGACTTCCTTCCCGGCGCTTCACTCTACCCTTCGGCGCGACCCGTGAAGTGCCAGTCGGTCGATGCATTCGTCGAGCGGCTCGCCGGGCTGGCGGGGTCGAAGCTGCAGTCATTCCACGAGGACGTCCTGGGCACGGAGGTCCGGGTATTCGGCAACGTCGCCATTGCGGCCGCGGGCTGCGAGACGACCGAGAACGAATCCGGGACCAGCCGGGGCGTCGAGGTGCTCCTGCTCGTCAAGGAGGAGGGCCGGTGGCGGATCGCGGCCCAGGCGTGGGATTCCGAATCGGAGGCGGCGCCGCTGCCTCCCGAGCTCTCGGGCGCGGCCGACTAGGCGCGGCGGGCCGGGCGTGCGTCTGGTCCGGGGGCAGTACCCTCCGGTACTACGGAATGGTTGCGCACAGGTCATGTTTCCTGGTCGAGTTTCGTTTGCCGACGCAATGACCACTTCAGCGATGTCCTCTGCATCCGGGCCTACGGAGGCCAAGTCCGGCTCGATGAGCTTGCTCGCCGGCTGCCAGACCAGTTGGGCGTGACGTACCGCTTCATCCTTCTGTTCGGCGACACGAAGCAACGCATCGGCAAGGGCTGGGGCGACCGTTGCGGTTTCGCCGGGCGCAGCTCATTGTTCAGGGCTGCGGTTCGCATCCCGGGGGCCACTGTGCGCGGTCGAACCTTGCAATTGCCCGGGCGCTCGCCGTCCGGATTCAGGTGACGTTAGGAGATCCGCGGGGGCGGCGCGAGGCGAGTCCGGGCCGTTCCCCGACTCGGGACCGCCCGGCCGGTCCGTGGCCGCCGCCGGGAATCAGCGGTAAATGGGGCTAGACTGGTAGTGAGTGCGGCGCTCGCATCGTCCCATACCGCGTGCCACCAGACTCCTCCTCCCCGATCCCGGAACCAATCCGGAAGGTCACCTTCATGCGACTTGCGATCCTGTCCTGCGGACCGAACTCGTACAGCACACGGCGCCTGCGGGAGGCCGCCGTGCTGCGCGGCTACGACGTAAAGGTGCTCAATACCCTCAAGTTCGCCATCGACCTGCAGCCCGGCGAGCCCGACCTGTATTTTCGGCAGAAGGTGCTGAGCCAGTACGACGCGGTGCTGCCGCGCATTGGCGCGTCGGTCACCTATTACGGTACGGCGGTGGTGCGGCAGTTCCAGCAGATGGACGTGTTCTGCGCGAACCCCGCCCACGGCATCCTCAACTCGCGCGACAAGCTGCGCAGCCTGCAGTTGCTCAGCCGGCACCACGTGGGCATCCCGCAGACGACCTTCGTGCGCGACAAGCGCGATGTCCTGCCGGCGATCGAGCGCGTCGGCGGCGCGCCGGTCATCGTCAAGCTGATCGAGGGCACCCAGGGCATCGGCGTGCTGCTGGCCGAGTCGGTCAAGGCGGCCGAGTCGATCGTGGAGCTCCTGCAGAGCCAGAAGCAGAACGTGCTGATCCAGAAGTTCGTCGCCGAGAGCAAGGGCAAGGACATCCGCGCGTTCGTCGTCGGCGACCGCGTCGTCGCCGCGATGCGGCGCGTGGCTCAGGGCCAGGAGTTCCGCAGCAACGTGCACCGCGGCGGGGTGGCGGAAGCGGTGGAGTTGCCCGAGGAGTACCAGGAGACGGCGGTGCGCGCCGCCCAGATCATGGGCCTGCGCGTGGCCGGCGTGGACATGCTCGAGGCCAGGTCGGGCCCGCAGATCATGGAGGTCAACTCGTCACCCGGGCTGGAGGGCATCGAGCGCTGCACCCAGCTCGACATCGCCGGGGCCGTGATCGAGTACATCGCCGCTCAGGTGGATTTCCCGGAGATCGACATCCGCCAGCGCCTGACCGTCAGCAAGGGCTACGGCGTCACCGAGATCTACGTGCCCGAGGGTTCCAACTTCGTCGGGCGCACGCTCGCCGAGACGAAGCTGTACGAATCGGACATCAACACCCTGACGCTGTATCGCGGCGGCAAGGCGATCCAGAACCCGCGCTCCGACCGTGTCCTGGAGGCCGGAGACAAGCTGCTCTGCTTCGGCAGGATGGAATCCATGCGCCGGATGGTGCCGGCCAAGACGCGCCGCCGACGGCAGCCGAAGGTGAGGGACCTGGAGTCGAGCGTGGCCGATGAGACGGCAGCTGCCCCGAAGTGAGGCGGGGCAAGAGCGGGCTAGCGATCCGCCCGAATCCGCATCAGCAGCCAGATCACCAGGCCCATGCCCACCGCCGGGCCGATGCCCGCGATCATGATCACGACCCAGCCGCGCGCATCGAGCGTGGACGTCAGCCAGAGGCCGAGGGCGACGATGGCGACGCCCACCAGGCACCCGAGCACGAACGTGCGAACACCGAAAGACTGGAACACGATCCGCGTCACCTCGCCGTCATGACTCGTTGCAACAGACCACGGCGCCGCGACCGCCGCGCGGGCGGCACCCGCGTCGATGGTAGCGCCCGGCCCGGAGTCGCACCACGGGGCCCGCGCCGGGCGTCCGCCCGGGCCGTCCTATGCGCCGTTGCCCGACGGCCAGGGCCGCTGGCCTTCCGCGTCGATCCAGGCACGGACCCAGGCCGGCACATCGACGCCCCAGTCGGGCCGACCCACGAGTTCCAGCACGCGGGTGGCCGGCACCAGCCCCTCCTTCGACGTGATGCCGATCTTCATCAGCGCCGACGAGCAGATCCGCTCGCCGCGATGCGTCTCCTGCAGAAAGTAGAACCAGCGCTCGTCGTGGCACAGCATGCGCGTCGTCAGGGTGAAGCGGGACAGGAACGGAATGCGCCTGCGGAAGCGGATGCTGGCGCCGCCGACGGCCACGCCCCACTTGTGTTCGCGCATCAGCCGCAGGAACCCGGTGCGGTAGGCGAACTCCCAGCGCGCCAGCTCCATGTGCGTCAGGTACCGCGCATTGTTGAACTCCAGGAACACATCGATGTCCCTCAGCCCCGCGCGCGACTCGATGACGCACTCGTCCTCGAGGTCCATCGGCCGGCGGCGGCGTGCGCGAAGCAGGGTTGTGGCGAACTTCAGCAATGGATACAAGGCAGCGCGAGTCCCGCGGAGTGGACGTCACAAGATCGCGCATTCGGGCCCGACGGGAAAGGGGTGGCGACTGCCCCGGCGAGGCCCGCACTGGATCGCCGCGTCGCCTTGCGGCTCCTCGCGATGACGGGGGTGGGCAATGAACGGCTGCAGGCCGGCCTTGGTCCGCAGCGGCAGCGGAGAGCCAATGCCGGCGGAGCGGAGTTGAACGGAGCCGCGTGCCCGGACGGTTGCCGCACCGTGGCTCGACGGGTTTGCCCCAACGCGTTCCCCGCAAGGCGGTGGCATCAAATGGCCCGAAGCCCCCGCGCCCACCGCCGCTGCGCCGGCATGCCCTGCCGCGCAGACCGGCCTGAAGGGCCGACGCACTTGAACCCTTCTGGCTGGCGGGGTGCGCAGACGAGCGTCGAGGCTGCCGCAGCGACGATGTCTCCCCGGCGTCATTGCGAACGCAGTGAAGCAATCCAGAGCGTATACGGGTGGGGCATGTCACGGCTCGGTGCCTGCGCCGAATTTCGCCCACGCGGCATTGCAGTGCGGGTAGAGTAGGCACAAGACACCGCCGCGGAGCGGAGTTTTCATGATCACCGACGCCGAGCTCAGGCTGGCACGCAAGGGCGATGCGTACTGGATGGCTGCGCTGTCGCGCGACTTCATCGAGCACGGCCTGCGCTGGCGCTACGACCGGGAGCAGGTCCTGCGTGCCATCGCCAGCCGCGAGATCAACGCGGCCGTGGCGGACGACGGCAGACACCGCCTCGGGTTCGGGATCATGGAATACCGGCAGGATACCGCCCACCTCGTACTGCTTGGCGTGCGGCCCGACCACCAGGGCCGGGGTCTCGGCAGCGCGCTCGTCCGCTGGCTCGAGAAGCCGGCGCTGGTTGCGGGGATTCAGGTCGTGCGCGTGGAGGTCCGGGCCGACAATCCGCGCGGGATCGCCTTCTACGAGAAGCTGGGCTACCGGGAGCGCGCACGCGTTCCCGGGTACTACGACGGCCGGGTGGACGCGCTGCGGCTCGACCGGGATCTCCGCGTCGGCGTCGATTGAGGCGCACGGCGCGGGACGGCCCCGATCGGTTGCGCATACCCGCCATGTCACAACGCCGGGCCCTGTCTCGTCTCATGGTCGTAGGTGCCGACCCGATTCGAGGAGACGAACCCGTGAAGAGCCGACTGGACTATTTCGCCGCCGCGCCCGACACCATGCAGGCCATCTTGAAGTTCGAGAACACCGTGCGCGGCAGCGGCCTGGCGCAGGACCTGCTCCATCTCGGCAAGGTGCGCGCATCGCAGATCAACGGCTGCGCATACTGCGTGCACATGCACACCCGCGACGCTGGCCTGGACCGAGGCGCTGACTTTGATCGCGCGGACCGGCGCGCCGGGCGCGGACTACGACGAGGCGCGGCGACATTTCTCGCCGGAGGAGCTCGTGAAGCTGACGCTGGCGATCGGCGCGATCAACGTCTGGAACCGCCTCGCCGTCGGCTTCCGCACCGTGCATCCCGTCGAGGAGGCTGGCCATGCCGCCGTTCGCACGTGACCGCGACCGGGACGCGACGACGGCGAATGGCGCTCCCGACTTCGAGCGCCATCGCCGTCACCTGGCCGGGCTCGCCTACCGCATGCTGGGCTCGGTGGCGGAGTCCGAGGACGTCGTGCAGGACGCCTACCTGCGCTGGCACGCGGCCGACCGCGGTGCCATCGACAATCCGAAGGCGTACCTGACGACCGTGATCATGCGCCTCGCCCTCGACCGCGCCCGGTCGGCGCAACGGCGCCGCGAGATCTACGTCGGCCCGTGGTTGCCGGAGCGCGTGGTCGAGGCCGCGCCGCCGGCGGAAGCCGTCGCCGGCGACGCCTCGTTCGCGTTGATGCTCGCGCTCGAGCGCCTGTCACCGCTCGAGCGCGCCGCCTTCCTGCTGCACGATGTGTTCGACTTGGATTTCGACGAGGTAGCGGCCGCGCTCGGGCGCAGCACGGCCGCCTGCCGGCAGTTCGCGAGCCGGGCCCGTGGCCGCGTGCGCTCGGCGCGCCCGCGTTTCGAGGTGGATGCGGACGAAAGCCGTCGCGTCGCCGATGCCTTCTTCGCCGCCTCGCGCAGCGGGGATACGGCGGCGCTGCGCGAGCTGCTCGCCGAAGCGGTCGCCCTGCACAGCGACGGCGGCGGGCGCCGGCGCGCCATGCTCCGTGTGCTCACGGGCGTCGACCGGGTGAGCCGCCTGTTCCTGTACATCGCCCGCAATGGCGCGCGTGCCACGGCGCGCTGGTTCCGGTTGGTCGCGATCAACGGCCTGCCCGGCTGGCTGACCGTGGAGGCGGACGGCGCGCTCCAGGCGACCGCCGTCGAGATCGAGGATGGCCGGATCGCCGCCATCTACATCGTCCGCAACCCCGACAAGCTGGCCCACCTGGCGTCGTGGGTACCCGAGTCATTGCGGACACCCGCCGCCTGAAGCGGCGTGCCCGGGACACGCCGCCCCCATCGTGCCCATCGTCATCCTGACGACCGCGAGGCGCTTGGCCCGCTGCCGGCGCGCGCACTACAGTGCGGACGACACCAACCGACCAGTCGCCCGGCGGCCAGCGCCGCCGGACCCGGGAGTGCACACCAATGGAAATCACGAAGTGCGGCTCACGCCCCTCCGGGGAGGGCCCCGACGAATACTTCACGGGCCGGGTCCGGATCGATCCGGTCATCCAGGCCGCCGACCCCGCGCGCGTCCAGGCCGCCAGCGTTACGTTCGAGCCGGGCGCGCGAACCGCCTGGCATACGCACCCGCTGGGCCAGACGCTGATCGTGACGGCCGGTTGCGGCCGCGCGCAGACCTGGGCCGGATCGGTCGAGGAGATCCGCGCCGGCGACGTGGTCTGGTTCCCGCCCGGCGAGAAGCACTGGCACGGCGCGGGCCCCGACACCGCCATGACCCACATCGCCATCCAGGAGGCGCTCGACGGCAAGCCGGTGGAGTGGCTGGAGAAGGTGACCGACGAGCAGTACCAGGGAACGGGCTGAACGGGCGATCGAGTGGTCGCCTGATCGGCATTGCCGCGGGGCGCACTCCAGTTCTGCCTTGGCAGCTCCCCGAACTGTCGGATCAAGCCGGATCGCCAGTCATGCCGGAGTGCGACTGCACGTCTCGATGGAAGGGCCCCGATCCCGCGCCACTGCGAGCGGCTCGGACAACGGCGAGCGGCGGCCGCCGGGCGGTGATCCGTTTCCGGCGGCCGCCGCTGCTCGTCGATCGTCAGTACACGTAGACGGCGCCGGCATCCCCGGCGCTGTTGTCACTCTGATCCCCACCGACTCCCTGTGTGCCTCCGTCCTCGAACGGCGCCGCGACGGCAAGGGTGCGACCGTCGCCGGACAGGCCGAGGTGAAACCCGAACAGGTCCTTCGAATCGGGGTTCGAGGCTTTGACGTACGTATGGGCACCACCGAACGTGTAGATGTAGGCCGCTCCGGCTCGACTGACCGTGTCGTCGGTCGGATCGCCATCGATGCCTGCACTACTGCCTTGCTCGTGGTATGCGCCCACGGCGACCACAGTCCCGTAGCGGCTTAGCGCGACACTGGTGCCGAAGTTGTCTTCGGCGCCCGGCTGAGTGGACTTGATGTACGACTGCTGGGACCAGGAGGATCCACTCCGCAGGAATGTGTACGCTGCTCCTGCGTTACTGAGTGTGTTGTTGCTCGGGTCAGCCGACGCGAAGGCGGTCGAGCTATCCTCACCTAACGCACCAACGACCGCCAAAGTGCCGTCGATGTTGGTTGCGACGCTTGTTCCGAACCGATCGTCGGCGTCCGCGTTCGATGCCTTGATATAGGCCTGCTGACTCCAACTGCCCGAAGCTCGCTGGAAGACGTATACGGCCCCCGCGTCGACGCCCGAATTGTCGGACTCGTTGCCGTTCACGCTCGTCGCAGTGCTCGCCTCGCCTGGCGCTCCCACGAAAAGCCTGTCCCCGCCGTTGGAAAGGGCAAGGGCAGAACCGAATCTGTCGCCGCCATCCGTATTCGAAGCCTTGATGTAGTCACCCGACGACCAGTTGCTTGACGCATCCGGGCGTGTATACACGTAGGTCGCGCCTGCATAGGTGAGCGAGTTGTCGGTGTCGTCGTTGTTGATGCCGGTCGCGTTGCTCGCTTCGGCAAAGGCGCCGATGGCGATCGTGTTGCCATCTCCGCTGATCGCCACTGCGCTGCCGAAGTAGTCTCCTGATTCCGTGTTTGTTGCCTTTATATAGTCCTGTTGCGACCAGCTGCCACTCGAATCGCGGTGGAACAGGTACGCCGCGCCCGCCTCGGATGCCTTGTTGTTCGCGGTGGCCCCATATGGGCCAAAGCTCAGGCTGTCCTCCCCTGACGCGCCCACGATCAGGGTGTTACCGTCGCTGGACAGATCGATGCTGTCCCCGAACCCATCGGACTTCTCGGCATTGTGCGCCTTGAGGTAGGCCTGCTGCGTCCAGTCGGCCCCGTTGCGCGTGAACACGTAGACCGCGCCTGCAGACGCAGCGCTATTGTCCGTCTGGTCGCCGTTGATGTTGGTCGATGCGCTCGCCTCTCCCGATGCAGCCACGGCCATAGTATTGCCGTCCTCGGACAGCGACACGCCATAAGCGCCGAACAGGTCGTCCGCCTCTGCGTTGGAAGCCTTCACGTACTCGGCAAATTTCCGGGTCGCCAGACCCGTCAGGTCGATGCCCCGGCTGGAATCGATCTCGTTGCCCTGGTCATCGCGCGCGACCACTCGGTAGAGCGCCTTGTTGAACAGCGTGATGTGCGGTGTGATGTCGATCATCGCGGCGGACGCGCTCGAGCCGAGCGTATCGTTATTGTTCACCGCGCCGTCACCATTGATGTCGGCCTGGGTGTAGCCCGACGCACCGTCCGGATTGACCTCGACGATGAAGTCATCGGGGCTGCCGTCGAACTTCCAGTCGATCTCGAGCTCCCGGGTAGCTGGATCGACCTGGGCCGACGATGCGGAAAAGCTGTCGCTCGGCGTTGTGGCGCCGCCGCTACCGCCACCACCGCCGCAGGCGGCAAGGGTGAGAGTGAAAATGCCAGCGCCTGCGAGGCGCGCGAGGCCAAGGTGCCGGCCGTGTCGGTCGTGTGGATCCATGACGAACTCCCCTTCCGAATCGTGGATCGTGTCGTTTTATGAAGGTCCCGGGCGGGCCGAAGCTCCGCGCGAGCAGGACCGTTCCCTGTCACTTGCCGGAAGGCGGATCGGCGGGTAGTGGTTATAATCGAGGGGTGCACTGAGGGGTGTGTGCGGTTTCGGCGCTACCTCGCGCTCTTTCCCGCCGAGCAAGCGCGCATCCACGCGGTTGCTCTCCCCGAGACAGGCCCGTCCGGTCATCGGCCGGGTGCGCATCCAGCTTGTATCGTCGATTCCTTCCGCGTGCTGACACTCTCAGGCGCGAGCTTTACGGCGCAACCCCCGGGCCAGAGGTTGGCGCATTACACATGCGCAAGGTGTGAGTCGGATCACAGATGTGCGACTGTCCGTGCAACCCGGGCGCGTGCAGTAGCCGCGGCATGCCGACTGCTGCGGGAACGGTCGCAGCAGGCCATCCGTCATATGGTGTTCAACACAGTAAGGTACGTTACACTACGAGCATTGTGCACAACCGACCCCGGCGCGCTCGGATCGTGGTCGGCGCTCTGGTGCGCCAGCGAGGCCCGCTGACCCCTACTCCTCCACCCGGAGCAACGTGCCATGGCATCTCCATCGTCCGGCGACGAAGCGGCCGGCACGACGGCGACCGAGTCATCCGGTGCCGCCCGCAAACGCAACGGCCGCCGGCCGTTGCGCCGCAGGCCGTTCGCCCTGCTGTCGATCCTCGGCGGTATCGCGGTCGTCGTGCTGGCGGCCGGCGCGTACTGGATCTGGTCGGAGCAGTTCGTCAGCACCAACGACGCCTTCCTCAAGGGCGAGCCGGTGCAGGTCGCGCCCCAGGTCGCCGGCCGGCTCGCGGCCGTGCCGGTCGAGGAGAACCAGGACGTCGACAAGGGCGACGTGCTCGCCCGCATCGAGCCGGACGACTACCGCCTCGCGCTGGAACGGGCGCAGACGAAGCGGGCCGGCGGGCAGGCCCGGCTGAAGCAGGCGCGGGCGAAGGTCGACACCGTGCGCGCGCAGGTCGACGCCGCCGCGTCCGAACTGGACGTCGCCCGCATCGAGGTCAAGAACGCCGCCTCTGATCTCGAGCGCCTGCAGGGCATGCAGCAGGAATACGTCGACGAGAGCCAGCTCGACAACGCGCGCGACCGCCTCGACCAGGCGCGCGCCCGGCGCCGGGCCGCAGACAAGCGGCTCGCATCGAAGAAGGCGGAGGTGGACTCGGTGCGCGCCAGCGTGGAGTCGGCCCGCGCCGACCTGGACGAGGCCCGCACGGCCGTGCGCCAGGCGCGGCTCGACCTGGAACGGACGACGATCACCGCGCCCGTCGACGGCCAGGTCGCCACGGTCGGCGCCGAGGCGGGCGAGTACGCAGCGCCCGGCAAGGCCCTGATGGCCGTGGTGCCAGACCGCATCTGGGTCAAGGCGAACTTCAAGGAGACGCAGATCGGCCGCATGCGCCCGGGCCAGCCGGTGGACATCGACATCGACGCCTACCCGGGCCGCACGTTCCGCGGCCACGTCGTGGCGATCCAGCGCGCCACCGGCTCCGAGTTCGGCCTCCTGCCGCCGCAGAACGCCACCGGCAACTACGTCAAGGTCGTCCAGCGCGTGCCCGTGCGCATCGCGTTCGACGAGCGCCCGCACGTGCACACGCTCGCACCCGGGCTGTCGGTCGTGCCGACCGTGCGCGTACTGAAGCAGCCGCCGTGGCCGTGGTGATGTGCGCAGGCGCTGAACGACCGCGACCGGCGATTGCGGCCACGCGATGACCCCCGGGCCCGCCAGCTACACCGGCGCGGGCGCGCCCACGGCGCGCGGGTCGTACGGCCCGTGGCTGATCACGGCGGTGGTCGCGCTCGCCACCTTCATGGAGGTGCTCGACATCACCATCGTCGGTGTGGCCCTGCCGAACATCGCCGGCAACCTAGGCGCGACCGTCGAGGAGAGCACCTGGGTGCTCACGGGGTACCTGGTCGCCAACGCGATCATGCTGCCCCTGTCCGGCTGGCTCGCCACGGCGCTCGGGCGCAAGCGCTTCTACATGGCCTGCCTGGCCGCGTTCACGGTCAGCTCGCTCGCCTGCGGCATGAGCGAGAGCCTCGGCGCGCTCGTGCTCTTCCGCGTCCTCCAGGGCCTGAGCGGTGCCGGCATGGTGCCGATCGCGCAGGCCATACTGGCGGATTCGTTCCCGCCGGAGAAGCGCGGCCAGGGCTTCTCCGTGTTCTCGCTGGTGATCGTCACCGGCCCGGCGCTCGGTCCGCCGCTGGGCGGCTGGCTCACCGACGTGCTGAGCTGGCACTGGGTGTTCCTGATCAACCTCCCGGCCGGCATCCTCGCGCTGGTGCTCACCGGCCTGCTGGTGCAGGACCCGCACTGGGTGCGCCGCGCCCGCCGGCGCTGGTTGGTCAGCGGCCAGTACGTCGACATCCCGGGCATCCTGCTGACCGCGAGCGGCCTCGGCTGCCTCGTGCTGTTTCTCGAGGAAGGCCAGCGCCACGACTGGTTCGCCTCGACATACATCACCACCGCCGCAGTCGTCTCCGCTGTATCCCTGGTCGCCCTCGCGATCCGCGAGTGGAACCACCACTCGCCGATGGTCGAGGTGCGCCTGTTCAGGGACCGCGGGTTCATCGCCGGCAACATCCTGTTCTTCACCTTCGGCGCGATCGCGGTCAGCTCGGCGCAGCTCGTGCCGCAGTTCGCCCAGGAACTGCTCGGCTACACCGCGACCGACGCCGGCCTGGCGATGATGATGGGCGCGCTCGTCACCATCGTGCTCATGCCGGCAGTCGGGCAGCTCACGACGAAGATCCAGCCGAAGTACATGGTCGCCTTCGGACTGCTCGTCGAGGCCTGGGCCTACTTCATGCTCTACGGCGGCTTCAACGCGGACCTCTCTTTCTACCAGCTCACGCTCACACGCATGGGCCAGCTCGCCGGCTTCCCGTTCATCATCGTGCCGCTGCTCACCGCCGCGTTCATCAAGCTGCCGCCGGAGAAGAACAGCCAGGCGTCGGCGCTGCTCAACATGAGCCGCGCGGTCGGCGGCAGCGCCGGCGTCGCCCTGCTGCAGGCCGAGCTGCACCGCCGCAGCCAGCTCCACCAGGGCCGCCTCGTCGCCGATCTGTCGCCCTACAACGACGTGTTCCAGCGCACGGTGGACCACCTGCAGGCCACCTGGGCGAGCCTCGGCGCCGGGCCGGACCTCGCGACCACGCGCGCCTTCGGCGTTGTCTACCAGCTTGCGCAGGGACAGGCGCGGATGCTTGCCTACATCGATGTGTTCACACTGACCGCCGGCATCGCCCTGGTCGCCTTTCCGCTGGCATTCGTCCTGCACCGCATGCCGCGCAAGGGCGACTCGGGCGGCGCCGCCGCGCACTGACGCGCCGCGCCGAAGGGGACGATCATGAGCGCTGATCCATCCGCACACGAACCGACCGAACCGGCGACCCGCCGCGGCCGCGAGCGCTACGATCGCATACTCAACGTCGCGACCGACGTCTTCCTCGAGCACGGCTTCGAGGCGGCGAGCATGAGCGAGATCGGCCGCCGCGCCGGTGGCTCGATGGCCACGCTGTACCGCTTCTTCAGCAGCAAGGAGGCGCTGTTCCAGGCCATCATCGAGCGCAACGCCCCGCCCGTGTACGAGCCGATGGAGGCCGACGGCATCCTGCAGCAGCCGCCCGAGGAGGCCTTGTTCGCGCTTGGCATGCGCCTGAACGAGCTGCTGCTCACGCGCCACTCGCTGCTGGTCCACCGCGTCGTGCTCGCCGAGGGCCACCGCAACCCGGCGCTGCGCGAAATCTTCTACCGCCACGGCCCGGGCCGCACCCAGGCCGCGCTCGCGGCCTACCTGCGCGAGCAGGTCGCGCGCGGCCACCTCGAGATCGCCGACTGCGACGCGGCCGCCGCCCAGTTCCTGGAGCTGGCCAAGGGCGAGTTCAGCCTGAGCATCATGCTGGGCCAGCCGCCGGACGTGGACCGCGCCCGCATCGAGGCTTCCGTGCGCCAGGCCGTCGGGATCTTCCTGCACGGCACGGCCGGCAGCCGCTCGGGTACGGGCTGACAGGGAGACCTTGCCGAACCGGCCCGGGCGCCCGTCCGCCGTCGGGCGGGCGGACGACACACGCCCGGTCGGCCATTGTTCCGTGCTGCACGGTCGGGACACCGCGGAACCGGCGATGACGACAAGACCGGCACCAACAAGAAGGAGAGCGCATGGATCACCAACCCTGCCTGCACCTCCTGTGCGGCAAGCTGGCGTCCGGCAAGAGCACGCTCGCGCGCGAGATCGCCGAACGCGAGAACGCCGTGCTCGTCAGCGAGGACGTCTGGCTGGCCGCCCTGTGCCCGGGCGAGCTCTGCGACTTCCATGACTACCTCGATCGCTCCCTGCGCTTCCGTGGTGCGCTCGAGATGCACGCGGAATCGATCCTGCGCACCGGCGCCTCGGTGGTGTTCGACTTCGCGGGCAACATCCCGCGCGAGCGGGCCTGGGCGGCCTCGGTGGGGACCGATGCCGGGGCCGGCTGCATCGTCCACCACGTCGTCGCCTCCGACGCCCTCTGCAAGCGCCAGCTGCGCCAGCGCAACGAGGAGCAGCCCGCCGGATCGCGCGTGACCACCGAGGCCGAGTTCGACGCGGTCACGCGGTACTTCGTGCCGCCGGACCCGCGCGAAGACCTGGAGATCCGCGAGCACGACGCCGAGGCCCGGGTACGCGAACCCGAGATGCCGTAGCCGCACGGAGCACGCCATGAAAGAGCCCGTCATCGCCCACAATCGCGACATGCAGGAGTTCTACTTCGAGGAGCGCTGCCACCTCACCGAATGGTGGAACTCCGCAAAGGACGAGGACGCCTCGATCGCCCGCGCCCGCGTCGAACCGAGCGTGACCACGCGCCTGCACCGGCTCGAAGGCATCACGGAACGCTACGTCATCCTCGAGGGCCAGGCCATGGTTCGCGTCGGCACTCAACCGCCGACGACCGTCGCGCCCGGCGACGTCGTCATCATCCCGCCCGGCGTCGCGCAACAGATCAGCAACACCGAGGACACCGATCTCGTGTTCCTCGCCATCTGCACGCCGCGATTCACCGAGAAGGCGTACGAGGACATCGACACCTGATCCCCCGCCCTGCGAGGCGCCCGCCCCAAAGCCCGAACGGCTGAATGGCACGCGCGGCCCATGTCCGCTAGCCTCGGAGGGTACGTGCCACGGATCGCGCCTGGAGACCCCGGATGGTCTTGCCCCAACACCCGGAAGCCGCCCACCCCGCACCAACCCACACACTTGGCGTTTCCGCGACCGCGCGCCCCTGGCCGCAACAAGGGATTATCACGGCCCCTGGCCGCATAACACGCAGCCAAGCCAGCTCGGGATCGCCCCGGATTGGCAGCATGGCGGCACTTGCCGGCCACTACTCCGGGCTTCCTGGCGTGCGTGTTATGCGGCCGGCGGCCCTATTACATGACGGCCGATGTCCGCCTAATCACTGTTAGCGCGTTAAGGACCGATGGTGGATTGGCAGAAGGCATACAAAGACATCGAAGATCTGCTGTTGCCTCATTTCGAGTGCGACATCTGGGAGCGTGGGCTCTATCTGCACCTTGTTCGACACACGCGACTCGTGGGACTGGAATCCGCAACGATACCACTACCTGCGATAGCCAGCGCACTGAGGTGTTCTGAGTGGCAAGCTAGGAAAACCATCCGCTCCCTCGCCGAAAAGGGGTGCATCGAGATTGACCAAACTAGAAAAGGACACACCGTTAAGGTTCTGCTTCCCTATGAATTAGGCATACGGGTAATTCCTCAAGAGTCCGAGACAGTCGATATCGAAGACATCGACTTCTATAAAGATCGACAGTATCTGGCGGCGCTGTTGGTTCGTGAAAGAAACCAGTGTTTCTATTGCCTGAGTGAAGTTACAGAAGACTCTTGCGAACTTGACCATGTCGTCTCCCAACTCGCCGGTGGTGGCCATGGATACCGAAAGATCGTGGTTTCCTGCCATAGCTGCAACATACGTAAACAAGGAACGAGCCCAGAAGACTTCTTGCGGTCGCTGTACCGCCGCTTCTTCCTGAGCGAGAAAGAATTTGAGGGAAGGATGCACGCGCTTTCGTCTTTGCAGGAAGGTGACCTGAAGCCCGAGGTGTAGTATGGCCACGCTAACAACAGCTTCAACTCGGACCGGCTTTTCCGCCGGCGCTCCAAAGCCGGCCGGTTAAGCTGTGGTTATGCGGCACTAAAGTCACGTACCACGGAGTAACGGTCATGACTGAAGAGAGAACACTGCGTACTTCAAGAACCTTGCCATTCTCGCCGAAAGAAATCTACGGTGCCTTTGCGTCGGCTGATTTGCTGGCAGCGTGGTGGGGGCCTGAAGGCTTTTCAAACACATTCGAAGTGTTTGAGTTTGTTCCAGGCGGTCGCTGGAATTTCGTGATGCACGGTCCTGACGGAAAAAACTATCTCAACGAAAGTTTCTTCGAAGAACTTGTGCCTGATTCCAAGATTGTCATCCATCACGCTTGCCCTCCAAACTTCACGCTTGCTGTTGAGCTTACTCCTGACGGCGAAGGTACGTACTTAACTTGGGAGCAAGTGTTCGAAGAGGCAGAAACAGCGAAAGCCGTTAAACAAAGGGCTGGCTCCGCAAACGAACAAAACATTGATCGTCTGACAACTGTGCTCAGCGAAGCTGCTAATGATGCATAACAAGGGCGCTGCAGTCGGACACTTGACAGCTCTCTCTCGTCGCTACCGGTCCGATCGGTCGCCGTCAAGCGCCGCTGAGCGCCGACGTTATGCGCCATGAAGATGGTGACCTCCAGCGCTATCGTGTTCCGACGGGCCTTGCCTGAGGAGGCCGATACGCTATGCGAGCTGGCTCTCCGATCCAAAGGCCACTGGGGATACTCGGAGCAGTTTCTCCGCGACTGCCAGTCTGAACTGACATACTCAGCTGCACAGATCCAAGTTGCACCAGCCTTCGTGGTTGCTGAGTTTGAAGCCATTCTTGTGGGCTTCTACGCTCTGTTCCCGTCCCAGGGAGAACATGAGTACGAACTGGAAGCACTATTTGTGGAGCCCTCCTATATCGGCCGAGGTATCGGCCGTGCACTGATGGAGCACGCGAAGGAAACCGCAGTAGCACATGGAGCAAGGTCCCTTATCATTCAAGGAGACCCGCACGCGGAGCCCTTTTACCGAATGGCAGGTGGCGACCTTGTAGGGATCCAGGAGTCTGGCAGTATTCCCGGAAGAATGCTGCCAGTATTCAGGGTTCGGTTGGAGGCAGCCGGTGGCGCATAACAAGCCGATACAGACGGACAAAACGAAGATCTGACGTCTCTTGCATGGGCAAGAGCCGCGCTAGCTTGCCTTTGCCGCTGATCTCGGTCGTTGGGCAGCCTATGGCGAATGCCGCTCCCGCTCAGGAGAAACCTGAACTCAGAACTAATGCCCGGGTCAAGATGACAATGCAGCACGATGAACAGGTACTCCAGGTCTTGGACCTGAAGGTGACTCTCGATGGCAGGGTGGTCGTCGCGAACCTGTCCTTCACCGTGAGGCAGGGTGAGATCCTGACCATTCTGGGACCGAACGGCGCGGGCAAGACCGTGCTGCTTCGCACATTGCTCGGAACCTTACCGTATGAAGGATCAATCAAATGGAAGACGGGCACACGCATTGGTTACGTTCCGCAGCGGTTGCCCTACATCCGCAACATCCCTTTGACCGTCGCGGACTTCTTCGCGCTGAAGAGAAACGCCGGGAACGGTGTCGTTGAAATGCTCCGTGCCGTCGGGCTCGGCGGAGACATCTCAATGACGCTGATCGGTGACCTCTCTTCCGGCCAGTTCCAGCGGGTCCTCATTGCATGGGCTCTCGCCGGAGACCCCGACGTTCTGTTGTTCGACGAGCCCACGACGGGTGTCGACATCGGCGGCGAGGAAACGGTATATGCCCTTCTCGCCAGATTGCATCGGGAGCGGAATCTGACCATGCTCATCGTCACGCACGACCTGGCGGTGGTCCACAGGCATTCGACGACGGTGCTGTGCCTGAACCAACAGCCCGTATGCCAGGGCCCACCCCTCTCAACGCTCACACCGGAGAACCTGCGGCGATTGTATGGATCCGAGGTGAAGTTCTACGAGCATAGGCATGAGTAGCAGCGCATGAGCCCCCTTCTCCTCAGCTTGGTTTCGGGGATGTTCATCGGCGGTGCCGCAGGATATCTCGGCTCATTGATGCTGAGTCGCAGGATGGCGCTCGTGGCCGGTCCCTTGGGCCATCTGACGCTGCCGGGGATCGCGCTGGCGATCCTCTGGGGCTTCGACGTCTCTCTCGGCGCCTTCCCGTTCGTCATCCTCGGAGTCATCGTAATCTGGCTGCTCGAGATGAAGACGAAGCTCCCGATGGAGGCCCTGACGGCGCTCGTCTTTGCCTCCGGAGTGGCGATCGCATTCTTGTTCTTGCCCATCGAGCAGGCCGAAGCTGCGCTGGTCGGCGACATCTCGAAGGCAGGTGTCGGCGATACGGCCCTCTCCGTCGCCGCGTCCCTCGCAATCATTTTCGCGGTTAAGCGAACCTACCCCAAGCTGGTGCTCGGCAACATCTCGGAGGATCTCGCCGCCTCCGAAGGGATCGACGTCAAGCGATACGACCTGCTCTATCTATTCTTGATCGCCGTCATCGTGGCGCTCGGGGTGAAGATGGTCGGCGGCCTGTTGACCGCGGCGTTGGTGGCAATCCCCCCTTCCGCGGCGCGAAACATCGGCAAGAGCCTCAGGCAGTACACCCTGGGCGCGATGGCCATCGGAGTTGGGTCAGCTGTTCTCGGGATCGTGCTGTCCCGGGTGACGGGATTGCCTGCTGGGCCCCTGATCATCCTAGTGAGCACTGTGATCTTCGTGCTGACGTTGCGGTTCGTGAGATGAGGGTCGCGTGCGAGCCCGCACGACGCGAGAACCTGTCGGGTTGCTGAAGATCTTCGCAACCGTGCTGCCCAACAACAGCATGCAGCGGACGGTGTAGTTCCCCCGATTTAGTGGACACGGAGTCCTAACTAGACCGGAGGCGGAGATGCCGACGTACAAGAACGCGAAGAAGACACATCGATACACCGAGAAGTTCAAGGCCAAGGCGGTGCAGCTGAGTCACCTGGACGGAGTCCAGGTCCAGCAGATCGCTGAGTCGCTGGGAATCCATCCGTTCATGCTGTCGCGCTGGCGGAAGGAATACCGGGAAGGGAGGATCGTGGCGGACGGACGCAAGCGGGTCACGGGGTGCGAGAAGGGCAAGGCCGAATCCGAGCGCGTGCGCGAGCTCGAGCAGCAGGTCTCGGGCCTGAAGACGGAGAACGACCTGCTAAAAAAAGGTTCATCGCACTTTACCGGGAAAGGCAGCTCGGATCTTGAGGAAGAAGTAGGCGCTGTCGCGGTAGCCGTAGGCCATGCGCTTGATGACCTTGATGCGGTTGTTCATGCCCTCGAG
>Ga0102944_1001098_pt1 | contig 18761 bp, 23 predicted proteins | sample SalPonD_shore_MG_FD_78172 | JGI IMG/M metagenome (GOLD analysis project Ga0102944, IMG submission 78172) | Salt pond soil microbial communities from South San Francisco under conditions of wetland restoration - Salt Pond MetaG... | ecosystem: Environmental > Aquatic > Marine > Intertidal zone >...
ACAGGGTTTTAGGCATAGACGGAAAATCTAAAAGAGTTTTATCTTTAGCTAGAGGAGAAGAGAGGCTTTACAAAATAATCCAAAACAAAGGAAGAGAGTATGTGGTTAATGAAAGCCATGTTCTTTCATTAAAAATAACTAATATTGGCAACGAAAGGGCTTTAGCGGGGAACGGGGAGTACTATCGTTCTTATGACACAGCCAATATTTCTGTTAGGGATTATATAAAATCAAGTAAAAACTTTAAGCATATTTCTAAAGGATGGTCTTGCGGAATTAATTTACAAGAGCAAAATGTAAAAATAGATCCATATTTTTTAGGCATTTGGCTTGGAGATGGAGCTTCCAGAACTTCGGCAATAACTACTATGGATGAAGAAATAGTAGAATACTTAAAAGAATTTTCTGAAAGTAGAAATTTGTTAATAAATATTCAAGAAAAAAAAGATGGCAACAAAGCTAAAAGCTATTATATAACGGCTGGAAAAAACGCTGGCAGAATAAAAAATTCTATATTGAATGACCTAAAGGAATATAATCTCATCAATAACAAGCACATTCCAGAAAACTATAAATTTAACGATAGAGGTGTAAGGTTGCAGCTTTTAGCGGGGTTTATAGATACAGATGGACATTTGCATAATGGTTATTATGAAATAGTTCAAAAGAGTAAAAGATTAACAGATGACATTTTATTTTTAGCAAGATCGCTAGGGTTTTACTGTAATTTAAAAGAAAAATTTATAACTGGCTATAATTATCCTTTTTACAGGATTTCTATTTGTGGAGAAATAAACGAAATACCCTGTAAAATAAAAAGAAAAATCGCCAACAAAAGAGTTCAAAAAAAGAATATAAATGTAACCGGTTTAAAAGTTGAGGGTGTTGGCAAAGGAGAATATTATGGCTTTGAGATAGAAGGAAAGAGTAAATTATTTTTTCTTGATGACTTTACTGTAGTTCATAATTCTGAAATTTTTAATGCGTTTATAAAAATAGCAAAATTACCCACATTAATATTAGTAAATAAAATTGGATTATGTGATCAGCTTGCAGAACGAGCAGAAGAAGCTGGAATAGAATCAGTTGGTATTTGGCATAGTAAAAAGAAAAAATCTGGAGATGTTCAATTTGCAACAATTGGATCAGTAAAAAGTTTGCCATCGTTATCAAAATATAAAATATTAATAGGTGATGAAGTTCATCATTTTTCATCAAAAACATTTCAAGATTTTTTATCTAAATCTTCTTATCCAATCAGAATTGGTTTTTCAGCCACACCAGATAAAGATGATCCATTTATTTATGCGAAAGTAAGACAATATTTTGGAAATGAAATTGCTGTAGTAAGTGCAGATGAGTTAATAGAAAATAAAGTAATTGCTCTTCCTAAAATTACTTTTTTAAATGTTGATTGCCCTGCTACATTAGATTGGAAAACTGCATATGAACAGGGAATTATTAAAAATAAAGAAAGAAATAAAAAAATTGTTGATATTGTAGAAAAATATGAAATGCCTACTCTTATTTTAATTAAGGATGTAAAACACAAACAAGGTGAAATTATTAAGAGTTATATAGAAGAAAATACTCATAAAAAAGTAGATTATATTCACGGAAGTTCTAAGCATAATAGAATGAAAGTTATTCATAGTTTTGAAAATGGAGAAATAGATGTTTTGATTTCTACTAATATTCTAAATGAAGGAATATCTATGAAAAAAATTAAAGTTCTAATAAATGCTTCTGGTGGAAAAAGTAAGGTTGAAAATTTACAGAAACTTGGTAGAGGTGTTAGAATTGATGATGGCAAGTCAGAAGTTATTGTATATGACTTTGATGATAATGGAAATAAATTTACAGAACGACATTCTGCTATAAGAGAAAAATTATATAAAAAAGAAGGATATCAAGAAATAGAACATATAGACAATTTATTTTAGAAAAATAATAAGTAAAGGTAATATAAAGCCTGCCACGCTTAGAGGAAAATATGAACTTTAATGATTTAATTCTTGATGTCTTTAAAAATGAAAAAGAAGATGAAGAAAACCTTACAGAACAAGGATTACTAATAACTCCATTTCTCGCATTTTCTGCATTTAAGAAAAAGGCATTTGATAAAGTAAAAAAATCTTTCAAAGATGTAAAAGACTCACCAATTTCTATTAGAAAAGAAGCTAAGGCGAAAGCTGCCACTGCTAAGGAAAAAGCAAAAGCTGCTCTTGGTGCAACTAGTGGAAAAGGTGGTGATGCAACTGTATATAAGCTTACAAAAGAGCAACTTGATGTTATGTCTGATATTTATAGTAAATATGGAAAAGACATCGTAAAAGAAATTTTGCAGTTTAGAAAAAACATTCTTGCTCCTTACCAAATAATTAAAAGAGAAGTTAAAAAATCATCTCGTGTAACAGCAAAAGATGTTACAGGTATGACCAAGGAACAATTTAAATCTGCTCTTGAGTCTGGTAGAAAAAAGATTGAAAAACGCGGAGAAGATTTTTTTAATAATTCTCAAGAATTACAAGATAGACTAAAAAGATTAAATGACCAACTTAATGCTTTGAAAGAAGCAGAAGATGATTTTAAAAATGGGAAATCATTATCTCCAAATATATCAAATAAATTATTTAAACAGTTTGGAGTAGGAACAAAAGATCTGGAAGGTTATAGTCCAGAAGAATTAAGAAATGCTTATAATGAAATTGAAAAAAATTATCACGATATTATTGCTCAACTTGATAAGGCAAGAGGTGGAGAATCTGAACCAGAAAAATCTTTATCAATGGTTCAAAAACAAAGAGAATTAAGAGGCGGAAAATCTCTTGATTTAACAAAAACTGAACATGACGAATTTTATAAGAAAGGTGATTTTAATTCAGCTCTTGGTAGATACTTTTTTAGACGTGATATACTTGATAAATTAAAACCAGGTAAATCAAATATATTTAGAGATACTTACTTATCTATTATTAAAGAAATGAGAGATAGGATTAAAAAGCAAAAAGACGAAGCTATGAAAAAGCTTGTTAATATGAGAAAAACTGTTGAGTTTAATGATAAAGAAGCAGCAATATGGAAAAAGAGACCAACCGTAAAAAGTTTTTCTGGAAATCTTGATGATTATTATCAAGAGATTTCTGAAAAAGATTTTCCAGAAGGCGTTAAGTATATTGAAAGAAGTGATAAACTTAAAGACGCTGAACAGAAAATAGAAAATGAAATAAAAAAATTTGAGAGAAAACTCAAAAAGATTTTATCTCCTGAAGATTATCAAAAACTTAAAAAATATAGACTTATCAATAATTTAATTTCAGTTAAAGAACTTGAGGACCCAAGTAATTTATTTAAATCATCTGATGAATTAAATAAACAAAGACTTGTTTCTACTGCTAATAAAGAAGAACAACAAAAAGAGAAACAAAATAAAGAGTATATTTCTCCCGATGAGTTTGAAAGAAGAATAAAAGAAATTGCTACTATGGAATTTGACTCTTCTACTGAATTAAATAATGCAAAAGATGAAGCAAAAGATTTAGCAGATCAAATGAAACAACAGGGTGATGATGAAGAGGTTAAAAAATATAGCGATATATTAAGAGCAATTAGAGAAAGAAGATCAACCAAGAAACAAAGTCTTAAAGGTCATGATTATGATCGTTCGCTTATTGTTGATATTAATGATATTGAAAAACTTGCAAGAAAAATTATTAACACTGATTATTCAAGTGTGGATAAAGCAAAGCAAGACAAACAGCGACTTGATAATATGATAAAATCATATAAAGAAAATAATGAAGATGCTGATAGAAATCTTAAAGAAATAAATTTTTTAATGGATAGAGTTGCCCTTAAATTAGGAAGAGAGGTGAAATAAAATGTTTGGCCAAAGTGCAGTAACAAAGGATTCACCAGCATATAAAGAATCTAAAAGAAAATTTAAGAAACGAGCATTAATGGGTGATTTCACAGATAGAAAACCAGGTTCAGAAATTGACTATTCTCATTCTGGTTATGAAGATCGTATGCATCAAAGCACTTTTGAAAGAAAAAGTTCTAAGAAAGCAAAGAGAGCTTTTTATAAAAAATCACTTGGTGCTAATTATGATAAAGATGTAAAGAAAGCAAACATGAAAAAGGGAGATAAAATAAAGTTAAAAGATTTTTTAAAAATGCATGATAACTTTAGTATGGAAGAGTTAGATTAATGGCACTTATTTCTCCACAGCTTCAAAAACAAAATATACCATCAGTAAATTATAGCTCAAAAATTAAACTTTCTAGTAAAGATGTTGGATTAGATTTTTTATTAGCAAAAGATACGGGTAGATTTTATGAAGTTCATTTTGCTCTACAAATTAATCCTAAAGGTCATGAAATTGATCCAAGTGTTCCTTTAACTCCAAGAAATATTGATATGTCTTCTTTACATAAAGCGATAATGAATAACATTCGTCCTTATGATCAAAGATATATGGTAATTTCTGATTTTGATACTAATAAAGTTAAGTTTAGATTTAATCATGAAAAATGGATGAAGAAAGCAACTTCTGGGCTAACCCCTAAAACTAAATATTCAAAATTTGACAGAGAATTTAAATTAAAAGTAGCGCCTCCTCCAATGATTTTAACTACCCATGTTAGAAAACCTTTTGAGGATTTCATTGTGAGAAAATTTTTGGATTGGCTTGAAAGTTCTCACAAAGAAGCAAAATATTTTAAATATTTATTTCCTAATTCTATTAGAAGTAGAATAAGAACAAAAGCAAGAAATATGTTTGACTGGGAATATGATACTCAATGGAATACCGTAATTGCAAGATTAAAAAATATTTATATTCTTGCTTTATTATATGCCACTGGAGAAATAACAAAACGATTAACAAGTCGAAATTTACAAAAAAGTCAAAAAGAATTATTTGCTACAAAAGTTAAAAAGAATATGGATAAGTTTGATAGAAAAAAGTGGGAGAAATTTATTAGAAGGAAATTTGTATAATGAGCACTTTACTAACTTCATTTGTTTCATCAGAAAAAAACAAAGAAACTCCTAATTTAAGAATTGAAAAATCTGGATTGTTAAATTATGAAAAACCTAAAAAAAAATATGTAAAGTTAAATAATACAATGGAAGAAAGAAAGAGTAGTTTAAAAACAGTTATCTTAACTGCTTTTATTACAGCATTAATAACTCTTACTATAGGATTTATATTTACCTTTAAATCTCCCACTGCCGTTAAAGCAGAACGAAATAGTTTAAAGATAGAAAATATGAATTATGAATTAAATAAGATAAGCAACAATCTTTCTGTTATAGATCAACGCACATACGAAATTTATAAAATATTAACAGAAAACAAGGAGAAATAAATGAAGTTAAGAGAAATTATAAACTCTGAACTCTCAGAAGCTATGTCAGGTCAGCAGATGGACAAGCTTGCTTCTTTTCTTCAAAGAGTTAAAGCTGGTAAAGTTTCTCAACAGGGAATGATGAAAGCTGGTTTTAATCTTAAAAGTCCTGCCATGAATAATGAGTCGCAGTTAGTTAGAAATCTATCTACTGCTTTAAATCTTAGAATGGATGAACAGGATTTGAGAAAAGCTATGGCAGAAGTTGGTGTTAAATCTGCTTCACAACTTGTGCAGGCATGGAACAAAAGTGCTACTGCCGCAGGACAAGAAAGAACAGCACCTACACGTAGAGAGGGAACTAAGACACAGCAATTTTAAATAATTATATAAATTTGTTTCAAAATGACACACCTCAGTGTGTCATTTTTTATTACCATTTGTCAATTATGTAAAAATTGACAAAAAAATGTATATTATTTATAATTTAGTAAAAGAAATGAATAAAAATTAGTTGGCATAGAAATTGCATATTATTATATAGTTGCTTCGTATGAAGGACTAAAATACAAAACGCTCAATGGAGGTTTTATTATGCATTACGTTGATCCTTTCGACAAACTTTTCGAATCTTTTAGCAAGGGGCTGAGTCCAATAATGGATTCATTATATGATTATAATTATCCCCCTCTCGATGTTTTTATCGATGAAGAGACAAAAGATTTACATCTTGAATTTGCTATGGCAGGTATTCCACTGGAAGATATTAGATTAAATATCGACGGAGATTATTTGCTTCTTGATGCAGATAAAAGAGAAGACAGCATAGAAGGAAAAAAGATGATTCAAAAAGGAATCAAAAAAGCTTCTTTCCATAATAAGTATATGGTGCCTGCTGGTAGATACAATTTGAAAGATGTAAAAGCAAAGAAAAAGGATGGTCTTTTGATTATTGATATTCCAGCGTTGGAAGAAACACGCCCACGACAAATTTCTATTACAGAAGAGTAATTGGAACACCCCTAAATAAAAGGAGGCCAATTGGCCTCCTTTTTTATTGACAAAAAAAGATAGTAAATATATACTGTTATTATATTCTAATTAAAGGAGAAAGAAATGGGACGGCATATTTCAAAGAATGCTCGACGTAATCAAGCAGTTCAATTAACTTCAAGATGGGGTGGAAAGATTATAATGAGATCAGTTTTTGAAAAAGGAAAATTAAGACATTTTGCTATGTGCGAAAAGTCTGGAAATACAGCACGTAAGCCAAAAGAGTTAATGTAAAGATAACAATAACACTGCGCGGTGATTTCATATTCGGCGGGTTCTGGGATTCTTCTTTGTTTCTCAGAACCTTTTTTTAATCGCCGTATATATGCATTTGTTGCAAGTGTTTCTTGGCAGCAGCTTTAGTTTTATGTGAAGAAATTATCTTATTTGTTTCGTGGCTTTTTATAACCCAGGGAGCATCCTCGCCCTTTGAATTTTTATGACCTTCAACGTGTTCAATATACTCGACCAATAACTCTTCTCGTAATAAGTCTCTTATTTTCATATATCACCTTTTTATTTTCATAATATAAAAAACTCCTATAATTATCTTATAGGAGTTTAGCATTAATTGGATTTTTCATCAATTTTAGCCATTAGGGCTTGTATCAACATCAGTTCCCTTAACTGCATAATCATATCTAAATGTTACATTTACTTCTGCTGGAGCATCGTCTTCTGATGAAAGATCATTCCAGGTTACTGTTTGTGGCCAAACATAGAAAAGGTTCCATACCTGTGTAACACCACCAGCAGGATCAAGCATAGCAAGTGTAGCACTTGTCATATACTGAGTTTTAAAGAACATTTGACCTGTTACTGGATTATAGACAGAAGTTGCCCATTCCCAAAGAATATGAGAAGCACTATCAGTGCCTTGAATGAAGTCATAAAAACTCATTGCAAGTGGAGACCAGGTAGGCTTACCAGCTCCATAAAATCTCTCATTTAATCTTTGTTGCTCTGTTTCATTAAAAGCAATTTCTGGTCTTGTTGAAGTGTGTGCAGTAAAACCAAGTCTCTCGGCACCATTTCCACTTACATTACCAGGGACAGATGTAAATTGAATAAACCACCTATTTTTTCTTAGCGGCTCAAGTGTTGAACTTTGGCTGCTACTTAAATATAAAGCCATTCATTTCTCCTTAGTTGTTATTTAAAATTACCTTTACCTAAAAACTAATAATATGGACAATGAACACTTTCATCATTTCATTGTCTTGTTGTTAAGATAATATCATGAAATGGAAAAGATGCACAGAATGTCATGATTTAAAGCCACTTGATCATTTTTGGAAAAAGGGAACAGGCTATAGATCACAATGTAAAAAATGCTTAAGTAAAAAAATTAATAAAGAAAAAAAGAAAGAGTATGATCATAAGAGATATTTAAAATTAAAAGAAGAAAAAGAAAAGAACAAAGATGTAGAATATGTTTGTATGAGATGTGAAGAATACGTCGCTAATGTTAGAAACAATAGTATGTATTGGTGTTTTCATTGTTTAAAGAAATATGAGGAAGAATGGAAAACAAAAATTAAAGTAGAAATAATAAACCCAGTATTTAAACGGAGTAAAGTTAAAATTACTTCGATGTCTTTTGAAAATAATTCAATTGAAGATTTAATTGAGCAATTTGTTAGTAAACTAGAAAACAAATCTATATTAGATGAAGAATTAAAAAATGACATTTTGAAAAAAACTAACGTTTGGAACAAAAGCGAAATTATGAATGATTTAATTGAAAAAGTTTTAGTTTTTAAATCATATGATGATAAGAAAGGAACTCAATTTCCTTATAAACAATATGTAACTAAATTTCTTGAAGACTAAGATGAAAGACAGATTTCTTATTTTAATGCGAATGTGTTCTCATGAATTAGATATAATATCCGAAATTAAAATATTTGGAAGAGAATTAATTTTTGAATATTATTCTTCTCCACTTCCTTGCATGAATTTTGGTATTGACAAAAAAGTTCAAAATCCTTATGATATAATAAAGATTTTTAAAAAAGATAGATCAATAATAAAGGTATGTAATGGCAAAATATTTAATAACGGGCGACTGGCATGTAACGAAAGGGTTGAGGACTAATGTAATATTGCAATATTTGCAATATTTGCAAGATTATTGTTTTGAAAATAAGATAGATTATTTAATAATTGATGGAGATGTATTTGACAAAAGTTCAAATATAAAAAATGAAGCATTTGTTCCAATATTCTTAAAACTTCTAGAGATGAAAGAACTTGGAATAAAAATGATTTTTATTCCTGGCAATCATGACATTATGAATGTTGATAACGATTCAATAATTGAAACGTTTCGTTCATTTGCCACAGTATATAAAGTTGGAACAGATGTAGAATTATTAAATGATAAATTCTATTTTCTTCCATATACAAAATCAGAAAAAGATTTACCCGAACCTTCTCATGAAAAATATTTAATAACTCATTTATCTATAGCAGATTTTAGTTTTGATAATGCTTATCACGCAACAGAGAAACATGCTTTTAAAAGAAGTTTGTTTGAAGGGTGGAGACAAGTATTTACCGGACATTTTCATAGAGCACAAATATGGAAAAATATTTGTTATGTTGGATCACCCGTGCAAATGAATAGAGGTGAGAAAGGACAAACAAAAGGTTTTGTTGTATTAGACACTGATTTAGAAAAATGGGATTTTATTGAATACACACAAGCACCAACTTTTGTTGAGATAACAGAAGATGATATAATGAACATCAAGAATATGAGTTTTGATAATAAGTATGTTGTTGTTCGAATTAATCAAAAAATAAAAGATTATGCTAAACTTAGATATATTTTATATGAAAAAGGCGCAATTGATATAATTCCTGTATTTGAATCAGAAGATGAAGATAGTGGTGAAATTCAAGAAGTTGATATTAATACTGATCTTGATAAAATGACAAAAGAAATAATAATGGAAATGAAACAAGAGGGAATTGATAATCAGTTATTAATAAAAATATTTGACGAAGTTTTGGAAAAATGTTAGGATTGCAACATGAGTAAAAAAACAAATAGAGTAAGAGGAAAAATTCCCGGTTTAATTAAAATTTTTTCTTCGCAATTGGAAACTACAATACAAATTCTTCTTCCAGAGGGTGGAAGAATTGTTTATCACAAAGATGGCACTTGGTATAGAACTAGAGATTTTAAACATAGGACTACTGATTAATGAACCCGATTAGTATTACAATAAAGAATTACAAATCTTATGGAGATAATGAAACGGAAGTAGAGTTTGAGAACAACACAATTAAGTTGATTGTTGGAAATTCTGGTTCTGGAAAAACTGCCATAATAGATGCTATATTATGGAATCTTTATGGAAAATCTCTTTGCAATATTGATGAAGTAGTTAATAGAAATACTAAGAAAAATTGCAAAGTTGATTTTACCTTTAAAATCGGCTCTGATGTTTTTTCTATTATTAGATATAGAAAACACGATGAGTATGGAAATAAACTTTTAATTTTTAAAAACAACAAAAACATTTCTCCTACAAAAATAACAGATGCTCAATATATGATTCAAGATATTGTTGGAATGACATATGAGTCAATGTCCTCATCTGTAATTTTATCAAGTGAATTATATTCTCCCTTTCTTAGAGAAAAAGAAACAGCAAGATTAAAAATTCTAGAAGGCATATTATCATTAAAGGTTGTTAATAAGTGGAATGATGCTTTGAAGAAAATTAAAAAACCTTATGATGATAAAATAAATGATTTGAATACCAAAGGGCAAAATTTACATTTTGGTATTCAAACTATTGATAATAACATTAAAACTTATAAAGATGAATCTGTTAAAACTCTAAATAAATTAAAGAAAGAAAAAGAGGAGCTTGAACAAAAAATAGTTGATTATAAAAATGAAATGAACGAACTTTCTAATTTGAATATAGAAAGAGAACTTGAAAAGAACAAAAATTTTAAAACTGTTTTTGAAAATAATAAAAAGATTAATGAAAAAATTGAAGATGAAAGAAAAAAAATCTATGACATAGATTCTATGTTATTAGAGTTATCAAACAAAAAAAACGAATTAGAAAAAATAGATAAAATTGATCCAGAGACTTACATTCAAGAGATTGAAGAATATAGAGTAAAGAAACAAGCCTATGAGAATGCAAAAGCAAAAATAGATTCTTTAAAATCTACAATTAAAAATAAGGACTATCTTATTAATGAGCAGAAAAATAATCTATCTAAGATAAATAAAATTATTAAAGAAAAAGAATCTATTGAACATGATCTTATTTGTCCTACTTGTAAACAACAAATAACAGAAGAAATAAATAAGAACCTAAATCTTTTAGGACAAAGAGAAGAAACTCTAAAAACTCTAAAAGAAAGAAATATTGAAATAGATAAAGAAGTAGAAAAAATAGAAGAGAATAATAATATTGTTCTTCAACAAATTTCTGATCTTTCTAACAATATTGAAATTGTTGAAGAAAAAACTTTTGAATATTCACCAGAACAATTAAAGGAAATAAACAAAAGAAAAAATTCTTTAAAGAATGAAATCTCAATAATGGAAAATGATATTATCCAAAAAGAAAAATGGAACAAAGATATTAATGAAAGAATTAATGCTGAGAAAAAGAATTTACTAAATGAAGATGGAGTTGAGAGATCAAAATATAGTGATGAGTATCTTTTAGAATCTGGAGATAAAGAGGCAGTATTAAAAGAAAAAATTAAAGAATGTGAAAATGATATTAAGAGTAAAAACCAGCAAGCCCAAAGCATTTATTCAAAAGGGTATATTGATGAACTTAATTCTAAGAAAAAGAAATTGCAAGATGCTCTTAAAAAAATTAATGACCAAATAGGTCAAAACGAGTATATCAATAAACATCAAAACTTTCTTTCTAAACTTTTTTCTAATAAAGAATTTAGTATTAAAAAGAAAATGGTAGAAAAGATTATTAATGAATTCAACAAGAAGGTTAATCATTATGTTCCTATATTTTTTGATTCAAATATTTATATTAAATTTGATAAAAATTTAAGTGAGACAATTACAATAGATGGACAAGAAGTGGGGTTTAATACTTTTTCTTCTGGTGAAAAAACAAGGTTTGAGTTTGCCGTAGCGTTTTCTCTCTTTATGATGGTAAAGTCATTTTTCTCCAGTAATGTTAATTTCATTATTTTTGATGAAATATTAGATATTAATCTAGATGAAGAAAGTTTAGAAAAAGTTTTGGGAGTCGTAAATAGTTTAGGAGAGAATAATTCTATAATAATTATTTCTCATAAAACTGAACTAAAAGATAGATTTACTAATCATATTGTTGTCAGTAAAGATAAAAATGGATATAGTAAATTTGTTGAGGCTGCATAATGAATGCTATTGAATATATGCAAACTGTTATTGATTTCCATAATTATTTAGAAACGAAAGGTATCGTTATTCTAAAAAATGGAATGATGATAAAAGTTATGGCTCATTTTAATTTTTTTCAAGAAGAATGGTTGCTATATAATAAGCTGTATCTAAATGGGACGCCTAATGAAAAGAAAGAGTTTCTTGAAGGCAATCCTACATTGACAGTTTCCAACGGTGAAGTAACCATTCTTCTTTCTACTATTGCGGCATTTGTTTCTTCTGGGGATAATTTACAAAACTTAAGAAAAAAAATCGATTAAGCTGAATTTCTAAACTTATCAGTTGCCTTTTTAGCTTCTGCGGCCGCTCTTGCTCCGCCTTTTCCTTGAGCTGCTTGTCTCAAGGTTTTATTTTGTTCTGACGAAACTCTTTGCGACATTCTATTTAATCTTTGTTCTTTTTGAGCAGCTTCTCTTGCTTTTTTAGCTTCTTGTGCTAAAGCTTGAGCTTTTTCGTTTTCATTATTTCTAAGATAATTAATATATTCGTTTGCTCTGTCTTGTCCAAGATATTGAGCAATTTGTTTTGCTGAAGAAGATTGCTGAATATTTTTAATGGCTCTACCAGCTGCTTCTTTACCAAGAGTGGCAGCTCTTCCAGCAGCAGCTCCAATATTCTTTGCAGTTCTGCTTTGAGCAACTTGCTTAATCTTTTGTCCAGCGCTTTGACCAACTTCTCCAATTCTTTTAGCAGTTCTGCTTAATCGACTTGGAAGTTGCTTTCTAACAACATTATTAGTTAAAATCTTGGCTTCTGTTCTTGCTTTGTCTAAAGCGTTTTGAGCTTTTGTAGAAGCTCTTACTTTACTAATACGAGTTGGATTAACTGAATAAGGGGTTATTTGTTTTTGAGCATCATTTTTAAGCTTATCAAGACGAGTATTTAATCTTTTAATAGCATTATCAATTACTCTTTGATCAGTTTGATCAGGATTGTCTTTTGCATATTGCTTAATCTGTTCTTCTGCCTGCTTTCTTTGATCATCTATTTCTTTTGCTATATTTTCTGGATTAGGAAATTTTTCAGTATCTATTGTTGGGCCTTTATCTTCTGTATCTTTTTTTTGTGGTTCTGGCTCTTGATCTTGTTCTTCATTATCATTTTGATCTTGTGTTTTATCTTCAGGTTCAGTAGTTTTTGGCTCTACTTTTGGCTCTGCTTTTTGTTCTTTTTCTTGACCCTGAGTTTGATCAGATGGTTCAGTAGTTGAACCTTTAATTTGTTTTATGGTTGGATTATTAATTCCAAGTTTAACAGCAGTATGACGTGTAGAATCAATAAAATCGTTTTTTATTTCTTTATTTAAAGTATCTGGATTTGTTGGGTCTAAACCAATTTTTTTTGCAAATTCAGGATCTTCTTTTGATACGATATATGCAGCTACTGCTAAATCTCTTTGCTCTTCTGTGTCATATTGATTAATATTTTCAGCATTATTAAAATCGTCTATAAAATCTTTATTTTTTTTCAAAAGATTTTTTGCAACATCTAAATTATGCTTTCGAAGGGCAGTGACATTTGCCACATCGTAATTAATTTTTTCTTGTTCAATTAGATATTCTTTAAAGCTTTTCATGATTTCTCCACAAATATACGTGTATCTTTATCTTTACAAAATCTATTGACAAAAAACCATGAATATATTAAAATTTTAACAAAGGAGTAGAAATGGGATTTGTACAATTACATATTCACAATCATGTTGGCTCTCGTCTTGATGGAGTAGGTAGCCCTGAGCAATATGCACAAAGAGCGAAAGAATTAGGGCATCATGCTTTAGCATGTACTGATCACGGAAAATTGTCAGCTTTTTATGAACATCAAATAGCATGTCAAAAATATAAAATAAAACCTATCTTTGGAGTTGAGCTTTATATTGCTGATGAACTTGTTTCATTAAATGAAAAGAAAAAAAGAGTTAGAGGAACAAATTATCATTTAACTGTGTTGGCTAAAAATGAAGTTGGATATAAAAATCTTCTTAAACTTAATTATATTTCAATGGCTGACACTGATCATTTTTATTATGTTAATAGAGTTACTTTACAAGAATTATTTAAATATAAAGAAGGTTTGATTGTATTAAGTGGTTGCATGAATTCTCCAATTAATAAAAGGATAAGAAATGGCAAAACAGAAGAGGCGAGAGATATATTCGAAAATTTTATACATGAATTCGGAAATGACTACTATGGTGAGATACAACTCAATGATTTGGGTGAAAAGCCCGGGAGCGATGAGGAAACTGATCAGCACATTTGTAATTGGAGAATATTGCAGTGGTCAAAAACATATAATGTCAAGGTTGTAATTACCGGAGATGTTCATTATTTAGAAGAAGGTGAAAATGACGTTCAAACAATTTCTATTGCAATTAGAAACAAACAAACAATTGATGAAATGAATTTTACTATTGATAGCACAAGTTTGTATTATCACGGTGAATCTGATTATATAAAATTTAATGAAAAGTTTGGATATAATTATAAAAATGAAGATATTATTGAATGGTGCAATAATACTATTGAGGTTGCAGATAAATGTAATTATATCATACCAGAAAGAAATAAAATTCATCTTCCAAAAGTTAGTGAAGATGATGAAGCGCTTTTAATAAATAAAGCGAAAAAAGGATTAATGGGTATTTTTAATGTTGATGATTTTAAAAAAATACCAGAAGAATATCAACAAAGATTATTAAAAGAAATTGAAATTATTATTCGTAAAGGGTTTTCTTCTTATTTGTTGATTCTTGAAGATGTGTTTTCTTTCGTTGATAATAATGGATATTATAGAGGGCCAGCGAGAGGATCGGCGGCAGGTTCTTTGGTTTGTTATTCCTTGGGAATTACAACACTTGATCCAATAAAATATAATTTGCTTTTTGAAAGATTTATGAGTGAAGCAAGAAGCGTTGATATGGTTTATGATTATTTTCAGGAAGGAAATTAATGAATCAAACATACTTTGTGTCATTAACAGAAGAAACAAAAAAATTTTCTGAAACAATAACATTGCTTTCTGAAAAAATGTCAATAAATGATCTTTGTAGAAGAATTTTTAAAATTACAGGAGAAGATTTTTTTATTATGAAAATTTCGCCAACAAGCAGTGTTACATCTAATGTTGTTATAAAATTTATACGTAATAGCATTTATTTTAAAAATTTTGGAGACTCAAAAACTCTAAAAGTAAGTAATAGAGTTAAAGCCTTGTTTTCTCCATCTATTTCTGTCTCTATAGTTTTTGAAAGCAACATAGAAGGATTAATTAAATTGTTTAAAGAACGAGCGCCAAAAATATTAAAAATTTAAAAGAAGATAAATTGGAGATAGAAAAACTATGAATTATAGAGAACTTAAAAGATTTTGTGACGAAAAAATAAAGTCTTATCCAGAACTACAAAAAAGGTATAAAAAAGAAATTATTGTCGCAAAAAGATTTTATGATAATGATAGAAATCTTTATGAAGAATTTATAGAGAAAAAAGAGAAAATTGATAAAAGATATATAATTCCTTTTTTACTTGGATTAACGGAAGAAGTAATTGATAAAAATCCTGAGTATATTCAAGTAAAACCTGGTGCTTCTGGTGGAATTGATATAGATAGTGATTTTGCTCCACAAGCAAAAGAAAAAGTTACAGAATATTTAAAAAATAAATTTGGCGAAGACAGAGTGGTATCAGTTGGCACTTATTCAAGAATGGGTATATCTTCTGCTGCAAAGGATTTATTGAGAATTTACAAAGTTGATTTTAAAGAATCAAATGCTTTTACTTCTTCACTTGATTCTAATGCAAGTTGGGAAGATAATATTTCAAAAATAAAAGGTGAAAACCCTCAATTATATTCATTTTATTTAAAACATCAAAAAATTCTTGATATTGTTCCAAAACTTATTAATAAAGTTAGACAAACTGGAAAACATGCTGGTGGTGTTGTAGTTTTGGATCAACCAGTATATGAATTAATACCTATTGAAAGAGTGACAGATGTTTTAGTTTCCGCTTTTCCAGAATCTGCTCAACATCAGGTTCTTGATGAGTTAGGCGTAATAAAATTTGATTTATTAGGAATTTCTATTCTTGATGTTGTATCAAATGCTGTTGATAGTATTGATGAAAAAATATACTTAATTGAAGATGACGACGGAATTATAAAAGTAGTTGATGAAAGTTATATAAACAAGGAAATTGAAAAATTATGAAAAATGTTTGGTTTACTTCTGATTTTCATTTAAATCATCACAATATCATTAAATATGATAATCGCCCCTTTTCATCAGTGGAAGAAATGAATTATGTCATTTTAAAGAATTTTAATTCTAAAGTGAAAGATAAAGATGATGTATATTATATTGGTGATTTTTCTTTTAGTATAGAAGTTGGTGTTGATTTTCTTAAACATGCAAATGGAAATTGGACTTTTCTTTTAGGTAATCATGATCAAAAACTTAAAAGAATTTTAAGTCAAGTTAAAGAAGAAAATGGTAAAAATTATAAAGTACACAAAAAACTTTTTGTAGAAATAAATAATATAAAATTTTTGTTATATCATTATCCATTAGAAAAATGGGAAGAGCAAGAAAAAAGAATATTAGTTTTTGGGCATACTCATAATCCAGATATGAAAAAGGTAGGTGGAAAAAGAAAAAATGTATGTATTAATTTAACCAATTATTTTCCTGTATCGTTTGAAAAAATTATTGAATAGGAGCTTTTTATAATGGACGACAATGTTAAAGAAATTTTTTACGAACTTAGATTAAGTGATATTGATAGATTTAAAAGGAGAGATTTGGTTAATAAACTTGAAAAGATTTTTAAAAAAGTTGAGGGAGAGAAGCAAGGAGCATATCAAGAAAGAAATCTTTTGGTTTCTGCATTAAGCAAACTTTTTCCAGCTTATATTGCTTATCATCCAGAAGATGAAGAGTGGGAAGATGATTGGAGAACTATTATTTTTATTGATCTTCCAACAGGTCAGGTTTCCTGGCATATTCATGATAGTGAAAAAGGATTGTTTAGCCATTTACAAGAAACTAGAAATGATTGGGATGGACACACAACAAAAGAAAAATACAAGAGATTAAAAAAATTAAAGGCGAGGTAAAGAATGTCATTAAGTAATAATCAAATACAAAAATTGATTAAAGTAAAAAACGGAGATATTGAATCAGCAATTAATTCTGTTGAAAGAGAACTTCTAAAAGATGAAGATGAATTTGATAAGGCAAAAGTAAATTTTTATTTTGGAAGATTACAACAATTATATGTTGAGTTTCAAGCCCTTCTAAGTAATCAAAGCATATTGTAGATATTTGACAAAAATATTTTTTTGTTTTATGATTTAAAAGGAGGGAACATAAAAAAATGGACATCGATAGAGAACTTCTTATTGAGAGGTATAAACAAGGAGATTTAGACTACTTTTTTAAACAAGCATATAAAATATCTGATTTTGTTATTTCTGGTGTATATAAAATTTATGATAAAGACAAGAAACAAGATATGCAGCAGGAGTGTATGGAAAATTTATGGAAAAAGGTTCAACAAGGAAAAGTAAATCCAAATAAAAATTTGTTTGCCTTTGTTTGGAAGAATACGCAATTTAGAATTTTAGAAATTCTTAGAAAAGAAAAAAGAAGAAATGAAATCGCACAGTTTAGTTCTTATGATGATATTGACGGCAGTGTTGATACAATAGATAACATTGCTCATCTTGGTGATAAATATATGTCAATAGTTGTAAAAGAACTTTCTACTGTGCAATAAGGTTTAATATGAAAATATTAAAGGAAATTAATAAAGAAGAATTGAGGGAATTTCTTTATAGACAAATGGACATCAATGATGATCTTTTGTATGAAGAAATGAATAGCGGAAATTCTATCGGAATTTTTCAAATGAATGGTGGAACTGCCGAAAGAATTATATCAGAAGTTCATCCTGAAAATTTTAATGAATTAAATGCCTGTAATGCATTATCCCGCCCTGGACCTATTGAGAATGCTCAATTATATGTTGATGGTAAAAATGGATCACGATCACAATATCCAAAGCAAATGCAAGACATATTAAAGGATACGTATAGTGTTCCAATTTTTCAAGAACAAATTATGGAGATATTTCATAAAATTGGTGGGTTTAGTCTTGAAGCAGCGGATCAAGTTCGTGGTTTGATGAAGAAATTGGGGAAACTTGATAAAGACCCAGAAGATGTAAAACTATGGAATAAAACGGTAAAAAAATTTACAAAAGGTGCTGTTAATAATGGAATACCAGAAGCAGAGGCTGAAAGAATAGCCAACGATCTTGTTTCTTTTGCTGGATATAGTTTTAATAATTCTCATTCAACTTCTTACACATATATAGCAGTAATTACACTTTATTTATCTGTATATTTTAGAAAGTATTTTTATAGTTCTGTTCTTACATATGAAATTGAAAGAGATAAAAAAGTGCTTGAAATTTTGCAATCGATTAAGCAAAATGATTTTAAAATTTTACCACCAGATATAAATAAAAGTGATTATCATATTTCTCCATTAAAAGAAAACGCTATTATTTTTGGTCTTCAAGATATTAAATATGTTGGAGAAAATGCGGTAAGAAAAATAATAGAAAATAGACCATATGAAAGTCTTTTTGATTTTGTTATGAAAACAAGAAGTCGTGAGGTTTCTTCTCGTGTTATTGATTCATTAATTAAAGCAGGAGCATTTGATAAACTTATTAATAAAGAGCGAAAGAGAGCAATACAAACTTTTGGACAATTTTGGCAACATAAAGGAACTACTAAAATTAGAGAAAAGTTAGAAAATTTATGGAATAAAATAGAAACTCACAATGAAAAACTTCCTTATTTTGAAACAACTACTCAAACTATTCGTGCATATGAAAAAGATATTTTTGTCT
>Ga0102944_1001099_pt1 | contig 18759 bp, 17 predicted proteins | sample SalPonD_shore_MG_FD_78172 | JGI IMG/M metagenome (GOLD analysis project Ga0102944, IMG submission 78172) | Salt pond soil microbial communities from South San Francisco under conditions of wetland restoration - Salt Pond MetaG... | ecosystem: Environmental > Aquatic > Marine > Intertidal zone >...
CTGAGTCAATTGATGTGGAGAAATTATTCTGATGATAAACTGTACCATTGATACTAATATCTGGATCTCGCTTTTCCATAAACACAATCAAGGACATCGAAACGTCAAAAAATGGTTTGAAGAAAGTGTTGATTCCTTCAATGAAATCAAACTGAGCATTATCATTCCTTTGGAATTACTACATAATTTGACAAAAGATCCAAAAGTAGGATATGAGATCCCACTTTCTTTTGTGTACTCAGTGATACAATTACACAACGTTACAACAATAGAATTAACAGATATTAGATTCAAACAAATCGCAAGATTACTAGCCAACGTCAGAAATTTAGGTGTCGGAGGTCGAGACACGGCGATTATTCAGCCCCTCATTAGAGGAGATACTATTATTACTCATGATAAAAATCTGTTAATGCTGGATAATTTCATTCGAATTGATCCATTATTTGATCCACCACTTATCCTCAAGTTAGATGAGAAATTTGATCAACTTAGATTTAAGAGAATGGTTAAGCAGCAATTAAGAGGATGATGTTGACAGAAGAATTAGCTCTCTGATAATATTAGTTTTATTTCTGATAAATCACAATTAATTAACTGTTTTGATCAACATCATTATTCTCATTATTTACAGAAATTTTTTAGATGATTCTCAATAATTTCAAACTCATTCTCATTATTCACTGAGTATTTGATGAATGATAGTCAATGATAATTTAGTGTAAGACTCTGAGGAGGCGAAATTTAGCAAGTAATTGAAATAAGATTGTCTCAATAGCTTGATTTGAAAGATTGTCAATAGAAGGGGTATTTCTTACGAAAGTATGTCAACTTTAAAAGTAAATTCAGACCTTGATACGATAGCGTGTCAATGACCAAACTATTCTTTGGTCAATTAATGATTGAAAAGATCTCAAAAATTACAACAAAATTAGTCTTTTATATATACATATCTTCAATATTTGGGCATATACAATTGATTATCCTCTCACCGAAAAAGCAGTAGACTATGATTTCTTCTATAATAATGCAGCCTATGATGAGATTAAAAAAGGATTTGGGATCTTAAAATTCATATCTGTAAGCATATCAAAGTTTGTGCTACTTGTCTTTAAGATTATTGGATTGGCTAAAAAGATACCATTTGTCAGAGAATTGCTTAATTTCATAGATGATGCTCTCTATGCTAATAAGTTTGATTCATTTTATACTGATGCTTTCAAACTATCGGAGATAAGAGATATTGATAATCCAAATGGGAAAGGAGCAATTGATGTTATTGAAATTGTCAGATCAGGTATTTCAACAGCAAGATATAGAATAAGTCTTGCAAATACTATATTCAAGGTTATAGACTTTTACAGAAATAGCTAAGCATATTAAAATACACCCGAGTGCAAAACAATAATATAATTAAGATTTCCTTAATATTATGAAATCATCAAGATTTAATCATAATTTTACAGATGAGAAAAATTATTTCATTGTCATTAATGACAAGCAGTCATTTTCAGTCAATGTCTATGAGAAATTTGACCACGATTTTACAATAGCTAGGATAATATTAGGAATAAGTGTCCTTTCATACATCTTATGGGTATTCTATGTTAATCAGATTATCTTGATAGTTTCAGAAATTAGTCTTGTTCTCAGTCTGATAATTTACTTGATGGATATTTTAAAAGAAAATAATATTGAAAATCTAACTTTACTTTCAAAGCATACTTACTCAGCAAAATATGATGAAAACATGGAGGAATTTCAATCAGAAGAACTCCCAAACGATTCCACGGAAATTATCGCTATATGTTATTTTGCCCCCATAGTGTTTATCCCAGTTGAAAAAGAAATTAAATAACAATGACGATTTTGAAGCAAGGCAATACGAAGTATAGCAAAACATAACGTCTTTGCTATTCTTTCTGGTACGCCAAGCATTGAACCACTTGTGTCAACGCAAATTATGATTGGTCCACTTTCTTCTTCCTTTTTCTCTCTTTCTTCGAGTCTTTCTTCATCTATCTCCTTTTCAACCCCTGAAGTTCCTTGTAAATTGTAAGTCAGCAATTTACTCTCCGCAAATTTTAGATAAAACAATGTTTCTACAGTTTTATCATGAAGCAGTGATAATTCTGAAGGTATAAGATGATTAATGTCATTATTTTCATGGACACCTACAATTTCTTCTTGAACAGCTGTTTCTACTTTATATTTTACTCTGAAATCGGTGGTCTGTATTAATTCCTCAATTAACTCATCTCTTTCTCCCTGCATTTGTCCCAAATATTCAGCTAATTGTTGAATTTCTGGCTGATTTTCGATTAGGTTTGCGTAATGTTTCAGTATGTCGAAACCCTGTGAGGCCCACGAACCTTTACTAAGATCCCAAAACCTAATTAGTTCCCCTTCAAAAGCTGAGAGAATGTCCATCATTTCTTCTATTTTATCAAAATGTTCATACAAGTCTTCGAGAGTTTCCGATCTCCATGACTGACTCACTAAATCTATATTTACTTATAATGTTGACAAAATTTTGGAAATCAACACCTTACCCTTACAATTATATGGTATATTTCATTTTTATTAACTTTATTTTGAAAAATTTAATCGTTTTATTAATAGATTTAGCCAAACTTTAGATAACATGAATTTAATTTTAGATTATGGTGTCATAATTGAGCGTTAATGTAGAAAAATTCTCTTTAGAGCCAACACAATTCAAAGCAAAAGTAGAAGAGTTGCCAGATGAATTTCATTTCTTAAACGAAAATGAAATCCCTGTATTCAAAATTTCAAATATTCCAAACGATGCAAAATCTCTGGCAATTATTCTTATTGACAAAGATGCACCTGGAGATGAGATGATCTATTGGATTCTCTATAATTTACCGATTAATATTGACCAGATAGATCCAGTAACAGTTTTACTTGGAGATTTAGGAAACAACTCTGTATTTGAAAGGAAATATTATGGACCAAATCCAGTCGAGGGAAAACATCGCTATATATTCACTCTCTTTGCCCTCAAGGTCGAAAAATTGACCCCTTCATTAGATATAAAAGCGTCAGATTTAGTAAATCTAATTAAATCAAATATGATAGAGAAAGATGAAGTAGAAACCTATGTGGAGATTAAAGGAAGTTATGCTTTTGCATAATGAAATCATCACAAACTTTTGAACACCTGATAGTTTATCTGTAGTAATTACCCAATGTATGAAAAAGAGTGATCCAGATATTTGTATCAATTGTACTGGTAATCATTAGAATAGTTTCTCCACATCAATTGATTCGGGATGTTGCTTGGAATATTCATCCGATAATTATTCAGGTAGTTCCATAAATTGGTTCTTAGAGATCTTTTTTTGTATGATGAGTTGTTGATTGACCAATAAAAATTCTATTTCTTCTCCAGGTTTAAGATCAAGATCATCTCTTATTTCATTCGGATTGGTAATTCTACCTTTCTCATCAATTACTGAACTCATTTGATTAGTGGGAAAAGGTGGGATATAAAATTTGTAATCTCAGAATATTAATATTTTACAAATTGTGGTATAAATTGGGAACTAAATATCAGCTATTTATCAAATAAGTATTTACTATATCATTTGTAGATATAAATCGTCTATTTCACTTGCGAATAAGTATCTAAAGGGTTGAAATAGATACGCCCTCAGATACGCATAAATTTGGGGTTCAGTATAAGGATAATTTTCGTTTTGCAGGAAACAATGAGAATGAATTTGTAAGTTTGGATATTAATCTCATTCATTTCGTTAAAATTATCACGCACCAGTAGTTGCGAGACTTCAAGAACTAATGCTGTTCTCTCTTTCAATTAAATGAAGTTACTTTGGAGAAGTATTTTATCAGTATCAAGCGAATTATCAATGCAACATTCCAATTTAATTTCTTTAATTGCTTTATTTTATAATATTTCTCCAATGTTCCACTTTCTGTTATATAGATTGATTTACTTCTGTATTAAATATGAAATGGATCAATTTTAAATTAACTTCAACAAAGATTAGAGTTCTCAAATCTTCTGAGACCAATTACATAGATTATACCCGATATGATGGTAAATGTCAGGGCGGTAAGAATGCCTGAAATGAGTGATACATCTCCAAATGCGATCCCAACAGCATCAAAATAGTAAAAGATGGATAGATAGCGGAATATACTCAAACTATCAATAAGAAATGAGGTAATTAATATCAAGATTGATGCTATGTATATCCATATTGCTATTTTCCTACCCTGGCCGATTTTGAAATACATGGTAATACCCTGTAGTATCAATATCAATCCGATGAAGTAAATAATCCCCACTAGATATGCATAAATCTGTGTTTCAGTATTTCCGGGAATATCATAGATCCATTGGAGAATAAGTAGAAACCAACTACCCAGTGTATAGAAGATAAAAAATTGAAATTGAATGGCTAACATCCGACGATTGATTACCTGCTTTGGTGTAATTCCATTTGCCCACACGATATCATGACTGTTTGTTCGATAATCCCTGCTAGCAGCTGATGCTGCTGGAAAAAGAACAAATAATCCAAAATACATCCACATCAATCCGTAAAACTCGAAACCAATAAAACCCAAATAATCAAAACGAACTTCATGACCATGGGTAAATGGTTTGAAAATAGGCATATCAAAACTACCAATCGTTTCTACTAATTTTTCAGGAGTAGTTCCATAGACAGTCTCATAAATATAGACAATGTAGAAGATAAAAAATAGAACAAGTGATGACCAAATATAGAACAAACCACGATCTGCACGTAATTGATCAAAAAAGAGTGGATATTTTTGTGCAAGTTTTCCTTTTGCAGAATAATTTGGTATGAGCCGTAATTGTCTGATCTTTACTGGAGATACCCTTTCAATATATTCAACTTTTTTTATTCGCCACCAGCTAATAAGAACAAATAACATACTTAGGGTGAGAACAACAATAAATCCCTCCCAGTTCCACTGGTTATTCAATAATCCGTCCATGGGAGTCAGATAATAATCAACTGATGTATTGAGTATTTCCTCGGTCATTTCAGGTGAGGCCGCACTCAAACCAATAATAAAACTGTAAACCAAATATAAAAATCCAAATTTCTCTCCTGAACTCTTATTAAAGCGTAATACGGTAAAGAGGCAGGTAAAACTCATCATAAAAATGCCTATGACCGCATAGAACATGAATACTATACCTATATCACCTATTATATCAGATCCATTATTTAGAAAAGATACGATAATAAGTATCACATACGAAGGAATGAGTATAGCAAATATTGCCAATAATCCCGCCAGATAATTCTCCAGAAATGTTCTTCTTGTGTTCTGTGGTGAACTAGCTAGCGTTAATTCTAATGCGTCCTCTTCCTTAGTTGGTACTAATTTTGCACCTATTTTCACACCAACTATTGCTATTACATAATAGAGATACAATCCCAACATCAGACTAACCCAGAATAACCATGCTGGAGCACTGGAGTCGATAGTTCTGAGAATATAATTTAATCCAGATTCAGTCAGCAAATCAGAATAATTAGCAATTGCTTTAGGATCAGTTGGAAAAGCCCAGGACATTATTATCATCAGTACTCCCAAGATGATCATGGATACAATGATAAAACCCTGAAATTGTCGGATCTGATATCTTTCGCGAACAACAAATTGATTCATCTTCCTCACCTACTCCCTATATTTACTGAAGAAGTATTCCTCGAGACTTGCCGGAGGATAGGATATATCTTCAAGTCGAGAATTCAAGGAATTCAGTTTTTCTATGATGATACCAAGTTCGTGAGGTCTACTAATCTGTACTTTCAGTTCTTCTGTCAGATAATCATATCCCACAATTTTCATTGATTGACCAAGTTTGGTAACATCTTCCTCAGATAACTGATCAATCTGGGCTCTCAATATCCGAGGTATTTTCTCGGAAAGATCCTCAACTTTTTCCACGGTAACTAATTTTCCTTCTCGGATGATAGCAACCCGATCTGATAGTTTTTGGACCTCATCAAGATTATGACTGGAAAAGAAGGTGGTTTTACCTCGTTGCTTCTCTTCACGAATTAATTTGTATACTTCCTGCTGCCAAAATGGATCAAGTCCAGAAGTGGGCTCGTCAAGAATGTAAATATCGGGATCATGCATAAAGGCTACAACAAGTCCTACCTTCTGTTTATTTCCCTTGCTCAGTTCACCTACTTTCCGATGTAATTGTAGTTCAAATCGTTCCGCAATCTCTTGCATTCGATTAGAAGGCCGATTTTTTAATGCTGCAATGTAATAAAGAAAATCTTCTACGGTAATATTCCCTGGGACGCTCCATTCACCCGGTAGATACCCGATTAATTCCCTTATCTCGGGATTATCACGAGACACCATTTGATCTTCGATGAACATTTCTCCCTTTTGAGGAAGCAAAATGGACAACAAACACCTGATTGTTGTTGTTTTACCTGCACCATTCTGTCCAAGAAAGCCAAATATCTCACCCTGTAAGATCTCAAGACTGAGGTCCTTTATCCCTACAGTAGCAGATTTACTTCCTGGTTTACCATAGATTTTAGTTACATTTTTAAGCGATAACACGGGTTTGGATGTCATTGTTTTCATTTCTTTATACTCCTCTACTGACAATTATCACCACTGGCAGTAGGGAATAGTTGGGAACTCGGGAATTTTAATATTCCGTTGATTTCATGTAGTATGGTGTCTGATAAGTTAGTTCGATGAGTTGAAATTTAGTCTATAATTTATTTTAAATTTACAATACTTATACAGATTCAACTAACTAAATTGCTTACCGTATTTTAGTTCTAAATTATCATGTGTCAGGTGATAAATCTATTTTATACATCATTCAACGATTCTATTCCTAATGATAACTCTAGATTATGAACATTCTAAAAATCATACAAATAATATACAGAGCCACTACAGTTATTATACTTAATTATCCAGATTGTGGTTATGGAAATTCTCAATCATGTAAAAGATTGGTTGTTAGATGCAGATCCATCAATCCGTTGGCAGGTGATGGCTGATATTTTAGATATATCATCGACAGAGGTTAATGAAGAACGATCACAAATAGCTCTCAAAGGATGGGCATCAACAATATTGAGTGAGCAAAATGAAGATGGCACTTGGGATTCAGGTAGTAATTTTCCAGAAATGCACACCCTTCGTGTTTTGTGTCTTCTTTGTGATATGGGTTTAGATCCAGACTGTATTGAAGCTAAAACTGCAATTAACAAAATTCAGAATAATGTAGTTTGGTTGATGAATATTAGTAAAGAGGAACTACCAAAAGATGAGGAGATAAGTTGGTGGCATAACGCCTTCTTCGAGGGTGAGGTAGAGCCTTGTATCAACGGACGAGTTCTGAGGGTTGGAGCATATTTTGGTGTGAATGTGCAACCTTTAGTAGATCGATTATTACATGAGCAGATGGAGGATGGCGGCTGGAACTGTGATCAGGAAATTGGATCAACCCGTGGATCATTCCACACCACAATTAATGTACTTGAAGGATTGCTTGAATTTGAACTGGCATCTGGCACCTCGCATGTTATAACCAAAGCAAGAGAGAGAGGACATGAATATCTGTTGAAACGTCATCTTTTCAAAAGACTCGAAACTGGAGAACCTATCAAGAAGGATCGAAAAGGCAGTCATGATTGGACAATATTTTCCTATCCCTCCGGTTGGCGATATGATATATTGAGAGGTTTTGATTACCTCAGAAAGGCAAAGGTATTACCTGATCCACGTATGATTGATGCGATTAAAATTGTCAAATCAAACCGCGATGAAAATGGTACATGGTCTCTTGGAGTTGTTCATGAGGAGGAACCAATTGCAGAACCTGGTATCGTAAAAGGTACCTCTAGTTACTGGAATACATTACGGGCATTACGGGTCTTGAAATGGTACGCAGGTTGATAAAAGTTCTACTTTTACTATATTTGTTGTTTATTTCAAGATGTCAGAAGACACTGTTGAGTACCTTGTCTATCAATATTTTTAGTATGATTCGAAATTAAATCACTTGTCGTATAACATAGCATAATACATCTCCTCGTCTGTGGAAATGTGTTCTCAAAGGATTTAACATCTGTATACTCATGATACCAATGTATCAAATACACTATCCAAACCATATATTATGAATAAAGAAACGATTACTCAATGGATAGAGGAAAATGGAGAAGAATTTATCGAGATAAGTGATCATATTTGGGATTTGGCAGAAACTGGACTGCAGGAACACAGAACCTATGATTACCTTGTCAATTATTTTGAACAGAATGGCTTCGATCTCACTTACAAAGCAGCTGATCTTCCCACAGCATTTGTTGCCTCTTATGGAACAGGATCCCCTGTTATTGCAGTTTTAGGTGAATATGATGCTTTACCCGGATTATCCCAACAACCCACTACGTTTCGAGACCCAGTTACTCCTGGTGCTCCAGGACAAGCTTGTAATCATAATCTTCTCGGTACTGCCAGCATTACTGCAGTTATGGCGATCAAGCACGTTTTAGATACTGAGAACTTGGAAGGCACCATCAAATTCTATGGTTGTCCTGCAGAGGAGAAATACAATTCCAAAGGTTGGATGGCATCTCATGGTCTCTTTGATGGTGTAGATCTTGGGATCACTTGGCATCCCCTTTATTTTAATTCAGTCTGGCATTTCTCAACAAACGCCATGAATTCGGTCTATTTTACTTTTCATGGTAAAGCATCACATGCATCGAGAGATCCTCATAATGGCCGTTCTGCACTTGATGCAGTTGAATTGATGAATGTCGGGGTCAATTACCTCAGAGAGCATATGGTGTCTGATGCTCGGATCCATTATATCATAACTAAGGGTGGTGATGCTCCGAATATAGTACCTGAGCTCGCGGAGTCTAATTATTTTATCCGAGCACCAAAACGCAAACAGGTAGATGAGTTGTATGAACGAGTGGTAAAAATTGCGAAAGGTGCGGCAATGATGACTGAAACGGAGGTCGAAATCGATTTTGTTTCCGGTCTGTACAATACCCGGGAGAATGCCGTTATCCGAGAGCAATTATGGCAGAATATGCAATTGATAGGTCCAGTACCCTGGGATGAGAATGAACTAGCTTTTGCCAGGAAATTACGTAAAACCTTGCCCGATGGTGCATTTGAACACCTACTGCATATGACCCCTGAAAAACACAAACCCATGGTAGAGAATGCAATCCAACAACCCCTGTGTGATGTTCTGATACCTGGATATGGTGATAACAAAATATTTACCTCATCCACAGATGTGGGTGATGTATCTCAGGTTATTCCTCTGGCACAATTTTCAACTGCAACACAAATCATGGGAAGTCCTGGTCATTCCTGGCAGAATGTGGCAACAGCCAGAATGTCTATTGGTCATAAGGGAATGCTACAAGCTGGAAAGATCATGGCATTAACGGTATATGATTTTCTTACCAATTCTGATCTGGTAACTCAGGCAAGAAACACATTTGAGGAAGGTAAGATCGAGTATCATGCACCATTTCCAGACGGGCATACTCCTCCTTATCATAGATTAATCGATGAGAGACCACAAGAAATTGATAAAATCAAATCCTACGATTAATTCGTAAGAATATTCATTGAAACCTCATCTCTATATGAATGGTTCATTTAATATATAAACATCGAATTTCATGAATAAGGTTAATAAAATTATGAGTAGGTGATTAATCCCAATTGTCAAATTATGACTATTCTATTTTTTTATATCTTACTATTATACCTATTACCAATAAACTCATACCGAAAATACCGAAAATTAATGGTGTATCTTGGTTTGTTGTTTGGTCAGGTAGAATATCTACGCTGCTAGAACTAGTTTTGTTTTCAGAAGTAGTACTGCTTGATGTTGTAGTTTGAGTCGTTTTGGTTGTAGCCTCTGAATTATGTTGATCTGAGGTGGGTGAAGTTGGTGAAGATACGGTCTCTTCTACAACCGTGATATTTACGACATGAATTGCAGTATTGAAGGTAGTATCATACATGGTGATTGAAACATTGTGACTACCAAGAGAAGTAAAATAAGTCTCATATGTGATAGTAGCATTCTGAGAAATGCTTGAGGTCTCCATCTGAATAGCATCGACGTGTATTAGATAACCAAGAGGATTGTTATCTTCCATAATCCAACTGAGTGTAAAATTAGTATCTACTAATACAGTCTTTGAATCTACTTCGGGATATAATTTGGGAGGGTGAGGATCAACAATATAAAATTTAGAATTCAGGATGATAGACTTTGATGAAGAATTGAAATGAAGTTCAATAATGTATTGTATTGGATCTTCAGGTAAGGCAATTTTGTACTGGCTTTGTATTTGCCCAGGAACAATGTTTTGCAAGCCATCAAGATATGACTCAGTTCCTGAATTCTCTCTAATAATTGCTGAGAAATTGGTATTTGTTCCAATCACTGCCTCCATGCCATCTAGATTAAGATAATGGTTTTTTCCATATAGTATAGAATAATAATTGTTAGTCAGATAATTAGTTGTCAGTCCTTTGACTAAATCTACAACCTTGAAATCTCCATTTTCATCACCCACAATGACATATTCCCCATTAGGTGAAATATCCAATGAAGTTATCACAGCACCAGTATTGAGATTATCAACACTATTGGGAACATTATAATTGTATATCTTACCAGATCCAACATATAGGAATGTGGAATCCGATGAAAACCTGATCCCTGAAGAATAATATGGATTATTGTATGTTCCAAATTCCATAACCACGGTCCATGTGGTCGTATTATAGACTCTCACAACTGGCACAGTGAGACTAACAGTGAAGGTCAGTACAGCGAGGTACTTACCATCAGGTGAATATTCAGTTTCAGTTATCCAACCATTCGTATCTATGAGAGAAGATGAGGTCCAATCAGTGGTACTGATCCGTTTGAAATCGCCACTTCTGCCACCTGCCACTAATACTGTGGAGTCAGGTGAGAATGAAAGAGAATACACATCATTGATATTATGGAAATTACCATCAAGTATTGACCAATCGGACGTTGAACGTACCTCAATATAATTCGCATCATCTCCTGTTGCTAACATACTACCATCCGGTGAGAAATCTACAGAGATTATCGATACACCTGTAGAATCATAATTATGACTATAAAATGTATCAATTTGCCACGTATTTGTATCATACACACTCACCGTGCCATTAGTATGAGTGATCGCGAATAAATTCCCATTTGGAGAAAAACTAGTTTTGTAATTATTTGAACCAAGGCTGGTGATATATGCCAAACTGCTAGTATCATAGATTTTTGTCACACCATTATTAGTCGTAGATGCAACTATTAGTCCATCCGGAGATATATCAAGATCTGAAATGATTGAAGATTGATTGGAAATTGAAAGATTTGTTGCATTGAATTCATATGTATATTCCATAGAGACGTTAACTGAATCCACTTGGGGAAAAGGTACTGTCAATGGATTGTATATTACACTATCATTTGGATTGGATGTTTGATAATTAATACTTCCACCGTTTTCATCACTCAAGTTATGTATGGGTGGTTGGGTATTTGTCAATGTCATTGTTAACATTAAGATTAAAATAAAAATCAATGTGTTCCGCATTATTATTTCACTTTGCAAATCTTTCCAAATTAGTATTATTTATAATGTGTTTCACATTGGAAAAAAAGAAGCAATTATCAACATAAGGATTTTTTCAATTTAATATGATACAGAAATTTGATATAAAGAACAGTGAAAATTACAGTATCGAATACAACCACTATATAATGGAACAACGTACCAAAAATTTATCCATATATATGAGTAAATCGTCAATATTTTTCTCCAATATGCTCTTACAAAGATTATTAGTCATATGTGGTAAATCATCTTAATTCAGTTATAATAAAAATACCAATAACATAGTAAGAAGTATCATTGCTGTAATTATACTCAAAAATAAAGGAATGAGTGTATCAACTGAATAATTAACCTGCTCACTATCATCGGATACCTTATCAATTTCTGTCTTGGGTGTATTTCTCTTCGATTGTTGTTTATCTAATTTTGATTTGACAATATTTCTCTTATAGTCCCACGATTTTATCTGTGTATCATTTTTGAAAAGAATACTATCTCCGTAAAAGTGATTTACAGGAAACTGTGTAATCCAAAGGACTTGATAATCAGGTCCTTCAGACCTTGGATCTGTACTCGCTTTGGTAAATATTATCAAGAGATCTGGTTCATCAGGTAAATTCTCAATATGTCCAAATAAATTGCTATATGGTTCATTTTGGCCAAAAATCTTTCGAGTCATCGATATTTCCAAGTCTTCATAGAAAAAATAGGTCTCATCAACTATTATATCAAATTCAATGGAATTATGAAACCCGATTATCCTCAACTCGAATGAAAAAATTGATGATAGGATCTGAATAGTTTCAGTTGTTATTTCATTCGCCATCTCATCAGTTATTTCTCCAATTTTCATAGCCAAGATTACCCGGAAGTTTTTCTTTTTTGTCGATGGAAGATATAGTTCATCATTGATATATTTTCGATTTGGAGGGAGCCACAGCCAATCCAATACCATGTTTTCTTGCAGGTATTGTTCCAACAATCTATACCAAGGAGAGTGTTGAATATAATCTTCTTCAATCATATTTTTGATTGCATATGGGAAATCTATACCTAATCCATGTTTTTGGATTACTTGTTTAATAATGGATTTTATTCTATGATCCTCAATAATGTCATTTTTATGTAAATTATTTTGAAGAAATTCAGTAACCTCCCAGTATTGACACATTCTTTTCAAACCAACAATTTGTAATATTCTCTTCTTCTCCTTATCATTTAGATCATCTCTAAAACTCGTAGGTTTGTAAATATTGACATAATCTGAATAATTAGTCTCCCTCCATATTTTATCAATTTTCTCATATATCTCCTTTTGATCAATTATTTGTAACGATTCTAATAATTCATCTGCTTCTGTTGAGAACCAAGGTCCAAGTAAATTAGGATGAAGCACTCTATTATCTTCAAACAGATTATTTTTCAACTCAAGAAATATTTGTAAAGTTGAAATCTCTGATGAAACTTTGTACATAAATACATTTTCATCCTCTATTCTATGATAATGATCCAAAATTAAATGAATCGCACTGTGTGCAAAAAATCCTTTTATCTCGGCCCGTTCTTTATTTACCGTAAATTTAGGATTAAAATATAGAACTCTTGAATTACATCCATAAGTTGGAATTTTTGAAGAGTTAGTCGGTTGAAGCGTTAATTTCGTGATAATTTCACCTAAAAGTGGATAGTCTAAATAAAATGAAGAAATGAATTGGGAAAGCCTGATTTCTTCTGCTATTCCGAGTTCAGATTCATCAGATGAGAACTCATCTTCAATATCAAAGAACTTATTCAAATCAGATCTCGTTTTTGGTTCTGATCGGTAACCCATGTAATCATCTCCCTGAGTGACTATAATTTGTTAAATAATAAATTAAACTCTCAATTAGCAGACCAAAGAGAAGGACTAAAATTTCAGATAATATTGAAAATGTACAAGTATTATATGTATCGAGAGCCATCATGGATTTATATCGATCTCTGGATCATACCGTACCTTCAAATCCTGTTAAATGAGTACTTTTTTATTGACTGTTACTCCACAATGAATCGTGCAGGCTGATATATTATGGGAAGGTCAATCCTCACTTACTAGTTTTAATTTTCAATTTTCACCAGAATATAATTATCATCTCCCAGATCGAGATATTGAGAAATCAACGAAAATCTGGAAACATGAAAAGCAAGAATTTCCCCAAATCTATAATGGGCGGCTTATTTTTATTGATAAAATGATTATGCAACCTACAATTCAATTCAATGTTGGTATAATGAACTATTCCGCTCTTGTGTATCTTGCAAGAACAAATCAATATTTTAATCAGAGTAGAGGATATCTATCATTCAAAATTATATTATATTATCAAAAGAAATCATCTCGAAAATATTTGGTTGGTATGAAATCTTCAAAATCACAATTTGATCCCAGTAATTGGACAATGCCAGGTGGTGTTGTGGAAGTTAAAGAAAAAAATACAGTGGATTTGCTCTATAGTATACAGAAAGAATTGATTGAAGAAACTGGTATCGAAAAGGTTGAGAATAACATTACTTGTCATTTAATGACTAAAGGGGGTAGGAATCTCGGTATAGGAATGATTCTTAGCCTTGAAATAGATCCAAAACAAGCCGAATTGATCAGGGAGAATGAAGAATTTGAACCCAACTCATTCAATTGGCTTGATAATAATGAAATATTAGCATTATCAGATGAAATGATTTTAGATGATGTGGCGGCATTGAAATTATTAATCGAAAATGGTCATTTTTGATCGATAACTGGCAAAATTAATCTTAGCCGAATTCATATCATTGCCAGTAGCTGTATCTACTTGATCTCAGGATTATGTCTTTCTAACTAATGGTTATTTTGGATCACAATTGGTTTAAATACTATTAATTTGCGAGTTGATCCGTGTATTCAATCTACTACCTCCCCAATGATCTACAAGAGTTAGTTAAAAATTTAGATCAGAAGTGGATTGATTTAATCAATATTGATCAAAACCAAATGACAGGATGGAATCTTCATCAAATCTGTGAAGAATTACTAAAACAATTACTGGATATTGCTGAAATTCAAGGAAGCATGGCAAATGACAGTTACCGGAACTTGGTATTTTATTTGTTATTTATCAATGAAGAATTTGCCAAAATCAGATCATTTATTTCAGTACCTATTTCTAATATGCTTGATTTTTCCTGGTATTATATTACCTACTGGTATAATAGCCAAAATCCATCAGACCAGTATGAAATTCCTGAATATTCATTCTCTCCCAAGAATCCTCTCGAGCAGTATATGATGGGATTGATTCAACTGGTTTCTGCAGAAAGGCTCTGGGAAGATGAGATGCGAGATAATCTAGTCAAATTTTTATCATCAAATGAAAAATTAGTTCTTGAAAATTTAGTGTGGTTTGGAACCTTTCTATCCACTGGTAAAACAATGCGATTTCTCAAGCCAACACATGGAATTGAGATGAATGCATTACTTGAGGATCTCTATGATCGACATAATCTTAAATTTCTACAGATGTTCAATTATAACCATCTTGGAACTAACAATATCAGGCAGTCAGAATATCAAAAGGCAATTGATTACTTTGATAAGGCAATTGAAATTGCTGAATCCTATGAAAGTAGACTAATTCCAGGATTACGAAATAATTTGGCACTTGTGTATACTTCAACAAATAATCTTGAGAAAGCAAAAGAAGTCTATCTCGACCTCATAGATACCTATCCACAGATGCCGTATCCGTATTTTAATCTCAGTTTTCTCTACTTTAGTATGCGTGAATTTGAACAATCAATAGAATACGCCAGAACCTTCAAAGAGAAATTCGAGCATCCCTATGTGGACAAATATTTTGTTGAGCATCACTCTTTGCTAAAATTAGGGCAATTGGAAGAGGCTGGTAAGGTTTTGGCGGAAGCAATTGATTTGGTTGACAATAATCCTGTCACTAGAAATACGGTAAGCATCAAGATTATGCAAGCAAGACAACATTTGTATGAATCCAATTTTGGTTTAGCATTCAAGTTGTATGATGAGGTTAAACAAGCAGAGTATGAGATGGGTTTTCTCAGTATTTTATTCAATTACTCAATTGAGAAAATTGAGTACCAGTTGGATTATATCGATATCTACTCTAAAATTAATGAAAATGCCAGAACTGATTTACTTGAAGATATCACCCTTCTCATAAAATTGGCAGATGAGCAGGGAATTACTTACGCCTCAATAGAAGCTCTTTGGTTACGAGGTCGAGTTTATCATCAATTTGGTAACTTAGATGAGGCCAAATCAGATACATATAATGCCTACAAACTGGCAGAAAAATTCGATTTTACTGAGATTGCTCAGGATATAGATACCTATCGAACTCAATTATTGCAGACTGATAAGATCGACAAATCCTCAATTTGGCAATCGATTAAATCTGGGATACGTAGTCTGCTCTCAGTAAATACCACAGGAGAAATTAAAAAAGAAGAATACCAACTCCATGGATTGATTATTATTTCCAAGGAGGGAATGCCATTATATGATCATTTCTTCTCAAATCGCCTGAAATCAGATCCTACCCTCGTATCTGCCTTACTTGCTGCGGTATCCTCATTTATGTCTGAACTTACCGAAGGAAAGGGATATTTGAAGGGTATAACACATGAAAGTCTCAGTCTGGTGTTAGAACCAGTCAAGGGATTTGTCGTAACAACCATTGTATCCCGTGAAACTTATGACATCAGATTGAAAACAAAAAATTATGGACACGAATTGTCAAGGGTATTAACGGATTATGGGCTGACATCCCATCCCGGTGAGATTACGAAAGAATTACAAGAAGATCTACATAATGTTACTACTAATATTTTTACATAAAAAAATATGATAGAATTACTAAGTCTTCTCGTAATTGGTTAAATACGCATTATTCAGGTATATTGGATTTGAAGATAGCTTAAATATTGCCGATCCCAATTAAATGTCATGACAGAACGTAATGTTTCTAAAATTGGAAAAATTGGCATCGATCCGGATCAGATCCAATTTCCTATTTCAACTCGACCCTTACTATGGGGTATCGCGTGTACTCTTCTCATTTCAGTTGCTCTCAGGATTAATACCATTCTCAGCTTGGGAAACATGTTGTATAATGCAGAAGTAGAATCGATCCTCCTCTACTCAATCGTATTTGCTGCCCAATTTACGATGGGATTTGTACTTGTCGTACTCATTCTCCCCTATCTCATGTCAGAACCTGAGATGCTTCATTCTCTCCGTTCACGAGTAAATCCAACTCGACTGCTTCTAGCATCTGGCATCGTCTCTGGTGGTATATTCCTTCTTATTGCCGCAGGAGTCTCAAATGTCCTGGATATTTTCTTCATGGATTGGAACATTATTTTGGCGAAACCTGATGTGTATGTAGATCCTGATGTTGTCGGGTGGTATTATTTCATATTCGCTCTTATACCTGCTATCTTTGAAGAAATTGTATTTCGTGGAATAATCCTCTTTCAATTACGGAGCAAATACTCTGATCGTATGGCAATCCTACTAAGCTCAGTCTTATTTTCTCTTTATCATTTCTCAGTAATTCTTAGCAGACCAATAGATGCGGTAATTGGAGGTGTCATCATGTCGTTTTTCTATGGACTGGCTTGGGGGAGTCTTGTACTACAAACTAACAGTATTCTACCATCAATGATTGCTCATTATATTATTGATACGTTTGGTTTTCTCTTTCTAAACGTGGAAGATGTAGACCCTGTAGTATTAACCCAATTCATGTTAATAATTACAATCCTGTATCCGGTCATTCATTGGCTCGTCTTTAGATTCATTCGAGGTGATACTTCTCCCAATAATGTAAATGTTGGGTGATAATCCTTTTTTGTTAAGTATAACCGCTTGAACTATTAATAAGTAGAATTATGATATTTAAATTTCCGATATAATCTCATATTAAACTTAGGAATTCATTAATCATAGATTGATAATCATGATTATCAAATTGATAAAGGTTAATGCTCCAACTACAATAAATGCTAGGGCCATACCTTTCAGTGCGCGCATTAGTTCATCAATATCCGATCCTGTTGTCTGTACGATTGATCTAAGTCTGATAAAGGGAAGTACAAAGAGAATTGCTCCTCCAATTACCAAAATCCCTTGGAGAATATCACTGGTATGAATTGATCCCAATGTTGCTAGGTAGACGATCATCGAAAATGCAATTAGAATGCCGATTACAGAATACCTGATGAATAACGTACTCATAACGGTATTTTCCTCGGTACTGAATTCGTAACTCATAATAAACCACCAAAAAGTGTGTTAACTAATAACAAGGCTAACAGGATAATCAGGACTATACCTGCCTGAGCTAATTCACGAAATGCAGTCATTAACTGACTTATATCTTCTCCCTCAGTTTTCACAATAGAGCTGAAGTTATCTTTTGGTCTTATAAACATGATCCCAATTAATATTTCTAATACTCCCTCGATTAGAGAGGAAACTATTGTTCCTTGAATAAATCCACGAATTATTACAAATGCGCCACTAATTGCGATAACTGATCCCATAATAAGGAGTGAATTATTTGCTAGAGTAATTGTTTTATTTTGTTCATTTGAGAACTCGAATTGACTCATAGTCTTGCCGGAATCTGATTGCACTTAAACTTACCGTGATCCATTTCGAATATTATTCTATTTCTTCGTTTTATCGATTTCGATAATTCAAATCGAGAGATTTGATTCGTATTTATGCTGATTTTAGCTATAGTGGACTTTTTTCCTTGAGTGTAGAATGGAGCTGTAAAATATGATATGACTTGAATTAATGCTGTTGTTATCTTTCTTGAAGTATCTAGGTAAATATACTTTCAATTATTGCTGTTTCTTCTTCATTCAGTTTATACTCCTGTTTGGGATTATTCAGAATAAAATCAAAAATACCAGACTCATTCAGAAATAATTCAAAATCAATTAATTGCTGATGGATCTGTAAATTTGTTCCCTCATA
>Ga0102944_1001100_pt1 | contig 18758 bp, 18 predicted proteins | sample SalPonD_shore_MG_FD_78172 | JGI IMG/M metagenome (GOLD analysis project Ga0102944, IMG submission 78172) | Salt pond soil microbial communities from South San Francisco under conditions of wetland restoration - Salt Pond MetaG... | ecosystem: Environmental > Aquatic > Marine > Intertidal zone >...
CCCTGGCCTGGCCGCCCCATGGGCAACTGGCTGGGCGCCGGAGCCGGCCAGGGGCGGGATGGTGGCCCTGCCCGTCGAGGAGGCGCAACGCCGCCCCGGGCCGGCGCAGGAGCTCCCTGCGGGCGATCCGGGAGGGCGGACGGCGCGGCGTCGCCGAACCTTGACGGGCAGGGAGCCCGCCTGCGGCCCGGCTCCTTGCGGCGACCGCCCTCCCGGCTCGCAGAATTGCAACGAATTTCTGCGACAGGACACTAGTCCCGGCCCCCAGCACCATCATTGGGCAATCGGGGCCCTTTGTCATCCTCCCGGGCCTTCATGCGGAATCCCCCGAGGAGGCCGTCCACCCGGTCCCTGACCACGTCCCGGCAAACACGCAGGGCCTCCCGGTGGTCTTCGCCGTCGCCGCCGGGACAGAGGCCGTCCAGCCTCCAGCGCTTGCAGCGCACGCCCTCCAGCAGCCCCTCCCAGTCCTCTCCCTCGCCGGCCTCCAGGGACACCACCAGATCCCAGCGGCCGTCCCGGGCCTCGGCCCAGGGCCGGCAGGGGTCCGTCTGCACGGCCACTCCGGACTCGGCCATTACCGCCGACAGGCCGTGATCGATTCGACCGCCGGGATGCAGGCTGGCGGCCGCCGGCTCCACCCAGCGGGCGCCGAGCGCACGGGCCCAGGCCTCGGCCATGCGGGCCCGGGTGCCCGTGCCGCCGTCCAGGAACAGGATGCGTCCGCGTCGCTTGTACAATCCGTCCTCCCGCCGCCGGCTCGCCCCGCCGGGCCGTGGCCGGTATCCTGAGGGGCCCCGCTGGACCTGACAAGCCCCTCGAGCACCCGCGCTGGGCCGGCCATGGCCGGTCCCATCCCCGCCAACCCGCAACCCAGGAGCGCATGCGTGGAGGAACAGGAGTTCAAGCTGCGGGTCACCCGCCCCGAGCAGTTCGAGGCCATTGCCAACGCCCCCGAGGTCACCGCCCTGGCGGCCGGGCCGGCGCGCACCCTGAGCATGACCGCCGACTACATCGACACCGCCGACCGGCGTCTGCTGAAGGCGGGCTACGCCTACCGGGTGCGGCGCGAGGGCGACCACTGGGTGGCCACGGTCAAGGCCGATCTCGGACCGGCGGACGAAGGCGGCCTGCACCGCCACCAGGAATGGGAGGCGGCGGTGGCGGGTCCCGAGCCCGACCTCGCGGTGTTCGCCGATCCCGAGCTGAGCCGCGCCCTGGCCGGGGCCTGCGGGGACCGTCCCCTGGTGACCCTGTTCCGGGTGGACATGAAGCGGCGCCAGTGCCTACTGGACCTGGGCGGCGGCAGCCGCGCCGAATGGGCGGCCGACCGCGGCAGGATACTGGCCGGTGAGCGGGAGGAGACCGTTTGCGAGGTGGAGCTCGAGCTCAAGGAGGGCGCCATCGCCCCCCTGGGGGAGCTGATCACCACCCTCCGCCGGCAGTACCCGCTGGAGCCCGACACCCGCACCAAGTTCGCCCGCGGTCTGGCCCTGGCCGGGCTGACGCCGCCCGAGGCCTGAGCATCCCCCCCGCCGGGTGATAGGATGGGGTCCAGGGGCGGCAACCCGCCCCTGGACCCCATCCGGACCCGAGGCCCACTTGGCGATCACGCCGCTCCACGCCCGCCTGCCCCTGGAATGGCCGGCCGCCGGGCCGGACCCCCTGCCGCAGGGCGCCAACAGCCTGCGGGCGGTGCTCGCGATCATGCGCGGGGAGCCGGCGACGGCGCTGGTCCCCAACGGGCGCCTGGATCCCGTGGCCATTCCGCGCTTGCCCCACATCACCGCGCGCGGTCGCCTGGCCCTTCTGGACCGCCTGTACGCGGGGGCGGCGCCCACCGATCCGCTGGTCATCGACCGCTTCATCGATGCCTACCTGCTGCTGGCCACCCGGGGCTTCCTGCAGATCCCGGGCCTGTCCACGCGGCGCCGCGCCCTGGCCAAGGCCACTTTGCGCGCCGTCGAGCTCATGCACCTCCTGTTCCGGGATACCTGGCACCGTCAGGAGGCGATCCCGGCCGGCTGGTGGCACCGTTTCCTGGAGACCTTCCGGGCCGCCGGGGAGGCGCGCCTGTTCACTATCCGCCGCCCCCTGCTCCGCGCCCGCAAGGACACCACCGTCCAGGACGCCGCGCGGGGCATCCTGCTGCAGGCGGCGGCCAATCCCTTCGCCTGGGAGCCGGAGCTGGTTCCGGCCCTGGAGCGGCTGCTGGACCTGCTGGCTTCCCAGGTGCTGCTGTTTCCCGCCGCCTCTCCCTCCGCCTATGCCGAAGGCCGGCCCGGGCGGTTCCTGTTCGACGCCGCCGGCGACCAGGCCCCGATCCCTCCGGAGGGGATTCCCCCGGCCGCCGCTCCGGGCCGCCCCCGCCGCTGGTGGATCCTCGATGCCACCCGGGTGCTGGCCCGGCTGAGCGAGTTCCGGCGCCACCTGGCCCTGGGCGTCTCCCCGGAGCGAGTCCATCGCCTGCTGGCCGATATCCCCGAACCCTCGCGGGGCATCCTCCTGCGCCGCCTGGAACGGCTACTGAGCCGACCGGAGCGGCGCACCCGCGGCACAGGCGGGGGCCAGACCCATCTCATCAGCGGTCTGGAGCAGACGGTACGGCACGGCTTCGCACGCCGCTGGGGGGGAACCGGGGATATCACCACCCTGGATACCCAGGTGCGGCTGCAAAGCGAGTTCGGAACCCGCGGCGGCGGCCCCTCCCCCCTGCGCCCCTGGCGGATCGTCGACCGCACCCCCTGCGGGGTGCACCTGGCCGGTCCGACCCCAGCCGGACCGCCGCTGGTGGGCCACGTGGCGGGGCTGTTCTTCAACGGTGCGGAGCAGGCCGGCAGCGGCGAGGATTTCCGGGCGGCCATCATCCGCTGGCAGCGCAGCCTCCCGGACGAGGACGAGGCGGAGGTGGGGGTGGAGACCTTCCCCGGCCTGCCGGAGGACTGCTGGTGCCGCATGGTCCGCGGTCCCGGCTCCACCCTTCACGAGTATCCCGCCCTCCTCCTGCCATCCTGCGGCGACGACGGCCCCTCCCTCCTCCTGCCCCCAGGCCTGTTCCAGCCGGGCGGGGTGATCACCCTGCGGACGGACGACCGGGACCAGTCGGCGGAGCTGGCTCGTCTGCTGGAGATGGGGGTGCATTTCGAACGCGTCGAGATCCGCCTCCAGTCCTCCTGACCAAAAAAGCGGCGGCCCGAAGGCCGCCGCCGAATACCTGCACCCTTCGCCGAAGGGTCAGTACTGCTCGAGATACTCCAGATCCGAGGATTCCGCCTCGCCCAGGCGCCAGGACCCGCGGGTCTTGGCGTGGTGCACGGCGTCGTTGTAATCCTCGTCGGCCACGTTCCACATGATAGTGAACTTCTGATCGGGGTAGATCAGGTCCGGGTCGTCGATCTTGCTGCTGTTGTTCTTGTAGATCAGCGGCCAGGCAAAGGGATCGCCGTAGATGGCGTCGGCGGCGGAGATGTCCCACAGGGTATCGCCGCTGCCCACGGTGTAGGTGCCCTTGTCGCCGTTGGGGCCGACCATCAGGCTGCCGTTGGCCACCTGCTTGGAGCCGGACATGCCGCCACCGCCGGAGGTCCCGATCCACTCGGACTCGGGATAGTCGCCGGACTTCATGGCCGCCTGCGCCGCCAGCTTGTACTGGTCCTGCTCCTCGCGGTACTGCTTCAGCCCCATCTCGGCCTCGAACTGGGCCTCCTTGGCGGCATCGATGGCGGCGTCGTAGTCACCCTTGTCCAGGCTGTTCTGGGCGTTGCCCAGGATGCCCAGGGTGCTCTTCCACAGCCCCCAATCACCGGTTTCGCTGCGGGTCTTCTCGACCGCCGCCTCGGCATCGGCCACCGCCTGCTTGGCCTTCTCCTGCTGGCTCATGGCCTGGGCCGGGGCTTCCTCGGTCGGCTGAGAGGCGCAGCCGCCCAGCACCAGGGAGGCCCCCAGGACGAGCCCACCGACATAAAGAATACGGTTCGCTCGGATCATAAGTCCGCACACTCCTCGCTGAGTGGGTTCTCAGGGTCGTCTCAAACGACCCTACCAGATCGGGCTCCGATCGCCCAATGGACAGGGCTTACGGCTCACCGACCCGGCCGTTGACCCACTTGGACTCGGGATAGTCGCCGTTGGCCTCGGCCGCCTGCACCGCCAGCTTGTACTGGCTCTGCTCCTGGCGATACTGGGCGAGCCCCTTGTCGGCCTCGAACTTGGCCTCGTTGGCGGCCTCGGCAGCGGCCTTGTAGTCGCCCTGCTTGAGGCTGTTCTTGGCATTGCCGAGGATGCCCAGGGTGCTCTTCCAAAGCCCCCAGTCACCGGACTGCTCGCGGACCTTCTTGACCGCGGATTCGGCCTTGGCAACGGCCTGCTCGGCCTTCTCGGCATCGCCCATCTTGGAGGTCTGACCGGCACACCCGCCCAGCACCAGCGCACCGCCGATAATCAGTCCCAGAAGGCTTTTGAATGGCATTTCCTTGGTCACGGCACCTGCTCCTTCCCCGTTTGTGATGAAAAGGTCGCTATCCTGCCCGGCCTTCGGAGCCGTCCTCCCCTCCACGTTGGAAAAACAGGCCAGCCATCCGTGCAGAGGAGGAATGCCTCGATGTTTCGACAACTTTCCCCGTTTCGGGCCTGTCCGTCAAGGGCACAGACAGCGGTCGCAGCCGCTTTCTTGCCGGATCCTCCAGCGCGCGGCAAAATGCCCCGCTCCCGCTTTCCGGGCTCCGGCCCGAGCCCTGCGCCGGAGGCGGAAACCGCCGGCGGCCAGGGCGGGAGCCGGGATGATAACGGCCCCTCGAGAGTCGGCCCCCATTTTTTCGCCTACGAACGTACGCCGCCGGCAAAAATGGTGTCAATACTCCCCGGACAATTCAGCGGGCCTATATATTATTTTTTTAACATTTTCTTATTAAGAAACGCCCCCAACGCCCACGCCGACAAGACCAGCCGCCCCAAGGAACCCGTCATGCGCCAACTGCTCGCCCGCCCTGCCACCCTGCTTACCCCCTCCGGCTGGAACCTGCTCGCGCTCGCCGGCCTTCTGGGGCTGCTGGCCAATTCCCTGGCCTGGCCGCTGTGGTACAGCCCGGGCGGCCCCTATCCCGAATGGATGATGCTCAAGGCGGTGCCCCTGCTGCTGCCCCTGCGGGGGCTGCTCCACGCCCGCCGGCGCACCCACCAGTGGGCCAGCTTCCTGACGCTTCCGTACATCGCGGGGTCCATCGGGGCGGTCTACGGCTTCCTGGTGCCGCCGCAGTTCACCAGCGGCATCGACGCCCTGGGCGGGGGGATTCAGCTGGTATTCGCCGCGGCCATGCTCGCGGGCTGCACCTACTACGCCTACACCATGGCCGGCGGCGAGCCGGCGGCCGGCGGAGAACCGGCGGGGGAAGAGGAGGAGGACAGGGAAGCCTGAGGGTCTAGTCGTCGGACCAGGTGGCGGCCCGGACCTCCTTGACGGTGGTGTCCAGGATCCGCTTCATGGCCTGCGACCAGTCCTCGAACTGGGATTTGAGCCCGGGATTGAACATGCGCCCCACCACCGCCGGGTCGGCCACCGACAGGTGGGTATTGCCGGACTCGCCCTGGAAGACGGTGATCTTGAGGGGCAGGTAGGGGGTGACGCGCGGATCGATGCGGCGGGCCCGCTGGAACTGCTTGCGGTTGCCGAAGAACACGATCTTGTACGGCGCCCGTTTGAAGCCGTGGGCCTCGAGGCCCTTGTCCACGTTCTGGATGCGCATGAACGTGAACCCCTCCTCGTCGATGGCGTTCTGCAGCTGATTGAGGGTCCGCCCCACATGCGCCCCGGGGATGGTGCGCTCCAGGAAGTTGGGGTTGGCGGCGCCGGCGGGGCTCGCCGTCATCCCGGCGACCAGCAGCAGCGCGGCGATGGCTCGGATTGCGGGCATCAGAAGTTGGCCTCCTGCATGATGCGCAGATAACGCTCGCTGACCAGGCTGCAGTAGAGCTCGAGCTCGGGCTTGTGGAACAGCGGCGACAGCGCCTTGGGGTTGATGGCGCTCATCACCGTCTGCCCGCCCTCCCGGTACACCGTGATGTGGCAGGGCAGGAAGGTGCCCACCCGCTCGTCCACCTTCAGCGCCTCGTCGAGCAGGCTGAAGCTGCAGAAGTAGAGGATGTGTACCGGCTCCCCGGGGGCCTTCCCGGGAAGGTCCTCATACAGGGTCTGCTGGCGGACGAAGACGAAGTTGTGGCTGTTGATGGACATCTTCAGCAGCGGGATGAGCTTGTCCGGGGGCAGGTCCGAGCGCACCTCGATGACCGGCTTGGCCAGGGGATCGACCCCCTTCTCCCAGCTGCGGATGAAGGCCACCAGGTCGTCGAGCTGCTGGTCGGTGAGCTCCTCCTCGCGCCCGAATGCGGCCATGGGCGTGCCTTCCCGGCCGCGCATCAGGGTCGCCTTGATGAAGGCGTCGCTGGCCGAAGCCAGGAACCCCGAGTTGTTCAATGCTGGCGGCACCACCTTGCGGTCGCTGCCGATGTGGCCGGGGGCCGCGCGCGGCTGAGTGCCGCCCTGCCCCTTGAAGCCGTGGCAGCGCGAGCAGTTGGCCTGGAAGAGCTGGGCGCCGCGCTCGGGGTCGCCCTTCCCCACCGTCGGCATGTCGGCCTCGGGACCTTGCTGCCAGCCCTCGATGAAGTCGGCGATGCGCACCCGCTCGGCCGGCTCCAGGATGTGCTGGAAGCTGGGCATGACCCGGCCGGGCCGGCCGTGGGTCATGGTGGCCAGCAGGTAGTCGCGGTCGGCGATGCGCAGGAAGTCCTCCAGATGCAGCGGCAGACCGATGCCGCCCTTGCCCTGCTCGCCGTGGCAGATGGCGCAGTGCTCCTGGAACAGCGCCTTGCCGCCCGGGGGGCTGCCGCCCCCGTCTTCGTCGGCGACCGCCGGCAGTGTCCAGGCGGCCAGCAGCAGGGCCAGCAGCGCCAGCGGCAGGATCGGCTTGCGTTCGGCCATGGGAATGCCCCTGTTTGGCGACGGTGCGGCAACGGGTTCGGCGCATTGTAAATCAGCAGCTTCTAATAAGGATTGACCCGGATCAACCGAACCCGCGCCTCCCACCGCCGTTGAATTTTGCAATCCCGACGCAAAAGGCCCCCGGCGAACCGGGGGCCGTCCAGCTTCCGAGGGAGGAACGTCGTACTAGCGCAGGGCCACGTTCTTGAACAGAAGGAAGTACTGGATACCGATCTCGTTGCCCATGGACTCGCCGATCTTGTCGGCGGTGTCGTTGTTGGGCGCGCTCAGGTTGCGCATCCGGTAGGTCAGGGTCCACTGGCCCTTGACCGGATGGTTCCAGTACTGCACGCCCAGGGTCAGGGTCTCGAACTTGCGCTCGTCGGCATTGGTGTAGTTGGACGAGGTGCCGTCGAGACGATCCAGGACATCGTAGCGGGCCTCGAGCCCCAGCTTGTTGGGGATCGGGAAGTAACCGCCCTCCAGGTACCAGCCGTGGAAGGTGTTGTCCTCACCCGGTGCCATCTGCGGGATGTGTCCCCAGGTGGTGCTGGGATCGCTGAGGCCCGGTCCCGGGGCGGGGCTGCCGCCGGCGAGCCGGGTCACGCCGTTGAACACCATGCCGTTGCCCCAGATGTACTCGCCGCTGAAGCGGTAGGGCTGCTTGTAGAAGTGGAAGCCGACGCCGTAGCGCTTGCGCCCGAACTCCTCGTTGGACTCGTAGGTGCCGCTGGCGTTGGCATCGAACTGGCGCATGCCCTGGTGGGCCCAGGCGAACACCTTGATGTCCTCGCGCCGGGGACCGCCGCGGGAGACGCCGTCGAACACGTAGGCCGCCTGCAGGCGCTCGTAGGTGTCGATGTTGTCGTCGTTGTCCAGGCGGTTGAGGCCGTTGCCGTTGCCGGCGCCCAGGGCCCAGGTCATCTCCCACTTGGGCGACAGCTTGATCTCGTCGAACAGCTGCACGCCGATGTCGCGGAAGGCCCCGATGGAGCCGTCGATCCCCTGCTTGGGGCCGCTGTTGGCCCGCACGTAGCGCTCCAGCACCTGCTGCCGGGTCACCTCGGAGAAGTTGATGTAGTCGAAGGACATGATGCCGCGGCTGCCCTCGTCGGCCAGGGGCATCTTGAACTCGCCGAAACGGAAGCTCACGCCCGGCTTCCAGGGGTCGGCGCTGCCGCCGCCGGCGAGCTGCCGGAAGGTCACCGAGGCGTCGGTGAGCTGCGGCTTGACGCTGCCGGAGCCGGGATCGCCGAGGCGGGTGATGCCGTTGTCGCCGAACTCGGCCAGGAAGAAGTAGTTGATCTTGTCGTTGACCGGGTGCATCACGCCGCGCGCGCCCAGGCGGGCGCGGAACAGGCTGAACGACTGCGCCGAGCGCCGGTCCGGGCCGAGCGTGTTGAAGGTTGCCCGATAGCCGTCGAAGGGCGTCCCGGTGCCGCTGATCTCCTTGTCGTCGATCTGCCGGAAGGTCGGCTGCATGAAGCCCCACATCTGCAGCGTGTGGGCCTTGCCGAAGGGCTCGGTGCCCTGCAGCAGGATCCAGTTGGCGGCGTGCGCGGAGGTCGCCGCGCCGCCTGCCCCGGCGGCGATGGCGGCCGCGATGGCCGTGTTGCGGATTCGCTTACCCATGCCTTGTCTTCCCCTTGCTTAGATGGTTTCTCGGGCCGGGTCGCGGCTCAGGGCCGGATGTAGGCCCAGCCCTGCTCCTGGCGCTCCATGATCTGCACCACGCCGCCCGGCACCTTGCGGGCGCCATCCACCAGGTCGTCCATCTTCTTTTTCATCTTGTTCATGGTGTTGGCGCAGGCGGAGAAGGTGACGCCCTGCTTGACGAGGCCCTTGATGCGCTTGCTGTTGGGGTTGTCCTCGAACAGCAGCCGCAGGCCCGGCCCGTAGGCCACCACCTCGATCTGGATGAGGTCGGGGCCGTAGTGCTTGAGCATGTTGGAGACGTTGTTCAGCACGATGCGCTGGGTAAAGCCGTTGCCCTGGTCGATCTGGAACACCACGTGGTGCTGGGCCAGGCTGTCCTGCGCCAGACGGTCGGGCTGGGCCTGGGCAGGGCCGGCGCCGAGGCCGGTTGCGAGCACCAGGGCCAGGGCCACCGCCCCGGCGGCGGATGCGAGCTTTGGCTTGTGCATACTTCCTCCCTTGTGGGGCGCCCGGCGGCGCCCCGGTTCCACGAAAAGACGATCGCTCACGGCTTGACGTAGGCGAACCCGTGGCGCTGCTTCTCGGCGATCTCCGCCACCCCGGAGGGCACGATCTTCACGCCGTCGATCAGATCGCTCTTCTTGAGGCCATGGCCCCGCAGGGTGTTGGCGCACTGCAGGAACTCGACGCCCTTGCTCATGAGCTCCTGGACCTTGGGCTCGTAGAGCTGGCCGTGGGAATTGGTGGAGCCCTTGAGCAGCATGTACACGCCGCTGGAGTGGCTCACCACGGCCAGGTCGATGTTGCCCTCCATGGGCGTTCCGGTGGCCTTCAGGTGGTTGTTGATGTTGCGCAGGGCGGCCCAGGCGCGGTCGATCTCGTTGACCTGGTAGACCGCCTTCTGGCCCTTGGCATAGTCGTAGTCGCCGGCCTGGGCGCTGGCGGCGCCGAGGGTGATGACCGCCGCACCGAAGGCGACGAGGATGTTGCGAAGCATATTGCGCATGGTTCCCTCCGAGGGTTATCAACCGAACTGTCCCTCAGGAAGCAACACCGGTGCCAAGATGAAATAGTTCCCATTTTTCAGTAAACTACACGACAAATAGCGGCGCCCCGGGGCAACCACGAAAAAGGGCCAGTTGCAGATTGCAACTGGCCCTTTGCATTATGCAACGGAGTTAGCGGGCGCTGGCGCTGCCCGCCCCCTCTTCGCCGTAGTGCTTGAGCTTGCGCCACAGGGTGGTCTTGTTGATGCCCAGGATCTCGGCGGCGCGCTCCCGGTGCCCACCCACCTCCTCCAGCACGCGCAGGATGTGGGCCCGCTCCACCTCCTCCAGGCTCGCCCGCACCGGCAGGCCCTCCGGACGCTCGCGCGAGGCCTCCTCGGGGCCGCCGTACTCCCCCATCAACTGGTCCACGAGCTCGGTCCCGATCCAGCGCTCGTCGGTAAGGACCACGCTGCGCTCCACCAGGTTGCGCAGCTCGCGCAGATTGCCGGGCCATTCGGCGCGCGCCAGCCGCTTCACGGCGGCGGCGGTAAAGCCCTCCACCGCGCGCCCGTACTCCGCCGCCAGCTCCTGCAGGAAGTGGTGGACGAGGGCGGGAATGTCCTCGGTGCGCTCGCGCAGGGGCGGTACCTCGATGCCCACCACATTGAGGCGGTGGAACAGGTCGTGGCGGAACTCCCCGGCCGCCACCATGGCCGACAGGTCGCGGTTGGTGGCGGCCAGGAAGCGGGCGTCGATGGGCACCGGATCGGTGCCCCCCACCCGGGTCACCTGCTGCTCCTGCAGCACCCGCAGCAGCTTCATCTGCATGGCGTCGGAGATGTTGCAGATCTCGTCGAGGAACACCGTACCGCCGCGCGCCGCCTCCAGGAGCCCGCGCTTGCGGGTGCTAGCGCCGGTGAAGGCGCCCTTCTCGTGGCCGAACAGCTCGGACTCCAGCAGGGTATCGGTGAGCGCCCCGCAGTCGATGACCATGAACGGCTGATCGGCGCGCTCGCCGCTCTGGTGGACGGCGCGCGCCACCAGCTCCTTGCCCGTCCCCGACTCGCCGGTGATGACCACGTTGCAGGGGATGTCCGCCACCTTGCGCACGCGCTCGAACACCGGCTGCATGGCGCGGCTGGAGCCGACCATGCCCTGCACCGGATGGCACGCCTTGAGGGTCTCCTTGAGCGCCGAATTCTCGCGCACCACCCGCACCTGCTCCAGGGCCTGGTCCACCTGGATGGCCAGCTCATCCAGGTCGAAGGGCTTCTTGATGAAGTCCAGGGCGCCGGCCTTGATGGATTCCACGGCGTTGTCCACCGAGGAGTAGCCGGTGACCACCAGCACCGCCGCCTCCGGATCGTGCTCCTTGAGCGCCCGCACCAAGGTCAGCCCGTCCATCTCCGGCATGCGCAGGTCGGTGACCACCAGATCGAAGGACTCGGCCCGAAACCGCTCCAGGGCCTGACCGGCGGAATCCAGGACCGTGCCTTGATAGGGGCGATCCTCGCAGAAGCGCTCGAACACCGTGCAGGTGACGGGATCGTCGTCCACGAACAGGATGCGCGCCGAGTCATCCGGCATGGTGCAGCTTCCTCCTGGCGTCGGCGGACGGGGCAGCCGTCTCCTCCGGTTCCCGGGTCACCGGCCCTGCGGATTCCGCCACCGGCAGCTCGATGGTGACGGTGGTGCCCCGCCCCGGGGCCGAATCCACCCGGATGTCGCCGCCGTGGCGCTGGATGATGCCGTAGCTCACCGACAGGCCCAGGCCGGAGCCCTGCCCCTCGGCCTTGGTGGAGAAGAAGGGGTCGAAGATGCGGCGCTGGTCCTCCCGCGCGATACCGGCGCCCTGATCGGCCACCGCCACCCGAACGCAGCCGCCTTTGGCGGTCGCGCTCACCGCGACCTCCTGCCCCTCACGGCTGGCCTGCAGGGCGTTCAGTACGGTATTCACCAGCACCTGCTGCAGCTGGTTGGCATCGGCCAGAACCGGCGGCAGCGCCTCCGCGGTCTCCTCCCGGTAGAGCCGGATCCCGGAGGAGTGGGCCTTGCGCTCCAGCAGCTCGAGGGTCTGGTCCATCAGCTGGATCACGTCCAGGGGCCGGAACTCCGGCTCCATCTGGCGTCCGAAGTTCAGCAGGCCCTGGATGATGCGGCTGCACTGCTCGCATTCCTGGCGCAGGGTGCGCAGGTCGCGGTGGACCCGCTCCGGGACCCGGTCATCGGGCAGATCCCGCTCCACCAGGGTGGCCAGCGAGCGGATGTTGTTGAGCGGGTTGTTGATCTCGTGGGCCAGGCCGCCGGCCAGCTCGCCCACGGACGCCAGCTTGGCCGCCTGGCAGGCCTTGGCCTCGGCATCGTCGCGCTGCTGCTGGGCGGTCTCCAGGCTGTCGGCCAAATGGTCGAAGGTGCGCGCCAGGCTGCCCACCTCGTCGGTCCGATCCGAGCGGCAGCGCACGCCGAGATCGCCCTCAGCCAGCCGCCGGACCTTGTTGGCCAGGCGGTGGATGGGCGTGGTGACGCCGGCGGCCGCCCAGCGCGACAGCAGCAGGATCACCAGCAGGGCGAGCGCCCCGACCCCGGCAATGGAGACCTGCATCTTGTTGGTGGGCGCGAGCAGCGCCGCGGTGTGGGCCCGCACCCCGAGCACCCAGCCGCGGGTGGGATCGTCGAAGGGGCTGAAGCGCGTGAAGTAGAAACGGTCGTCGCTGTCCGGCACCCGGACCACCCCCGCATCCGCGCCGTGAACCGCGCTTCCCACGTCATCGCCCATGTTCACCGCCAGGTAGGCGGAGTTGCCCCGCTGGTTGGCGAAGCGCCGGCTGTCCTCGGGGTGATAGAGGAAGATGCCGTCGCGGCGCGGATCCAGCCGGTTGTACTCCACCAGGTAGACATCGCCCTTGCGCTTGGCGATCAGCCCGGAGAGGATCTGATCGATGCGCTTGCCCCAGCCGTTGACCACCAGATAGCCGATCTTCCGCCCGTGATAGGCCAGGGGCACCATGTAGCGGATCATGGCCGGGCAGAAATCGGCCTTGGGACTGACCCGGCCGAGCTCGAAGTTGGACATGCCCACCTCGCCCACGCTGAGGTGGCGGGCCTTCTGGAAATAGGCCTTGTAGGCGTGGTTGGCGACGATGGGCACGCCCACCGGCCCTTCCTGGTCGGGGGCGATGATCTCGCCCTCCTTGACCTTGACCAGGGTGTTGCCGCGGGTATCCAGGACGCGCACCGCCTGCACCGAGGGCTTGGCCTCCTGGTAGGCCAGGAAGTAGCGCTCCAGCTCCCGGCGGGCCTCCGGGCGGCCCCGGTCCTGCACCAGGGAGCCGACGTAGCGGTCGAGCGTGGGCGCCTGGGCCAGGGCCCGGGCTGCCGCCTTCTCGCCCTCCACCAGGGTGCGGATCTCGGCCACCCCGCGCTGCAGGATGAGCTGCATGTCCTCGTCAACCTGCTCCGACAGGGTGCGGCTGCCCAGGTAGCCGGCGTAGAACAGGATCGCCAGCAGCGGCGGCATGGTGGCCACGGTGAGCAGCAACAGGAGCTTGGTGCGCAGGCGCATGGTGTTCCCTCCGGCCGGCTTGCGGGCGGCGGTCCGGGGCGGCGTCAAGCACCTCCGGCCGCCGGCGGCGTACCCGCAATCATTGTGCAAATAGCGGGCCACCGCAACCACCGGACGGGGACCGTGCCGCCCCTTGCCGCGCAGGCGCAAACGGCGCACCCTGCGGCCGGAAGCGCGCACCCGGCCGCCCCTGGAGCCCGCGGCCCGGCGGGCCGGAGTGCTTGACGGGCTGACCGTTCGGTCAGCAAACTACCGGCTTCCGAGCCCAACGGCGCCCGCCGGCCATGCCGCTGATGCCGGACCGTCGGCGGATCCGAATCGGCCCGCGGCCTCCCCGCCCCGACCAAGGACCTGAAATGCGCAACCCGGCTTCCCCCTCTCCCGGTCACGCCGGCCGCCGCCACGCCCCTCGCGGTCCGAAGCCGGCCGGACGGCTCCTGCTGGCGCTGGGCCTGCTGGTGCTGCCGGCCTGGGCGGGGGCCTCCGGTCTTCTGGACCTGTACCAGCGCGCCGAGGAGGTGGACCCCAACCTGCAGCGGGCCGAGAAGCAGCGCGTAATCGCCAACTACCAGGAGGATCAGGCCCGCTCCGGGATCATGCCCAGCCTCACCGGCAGCGCCAGCCGCTCGCGCACCAACGAGAAGCAGACCACCAACTTCAGCGGCAGCAGCAGCACCGACTACACCCAGGACAACTACAGCCTCACCCTGACCCAGCCCCTGTTCTCCGGCGGGCGCACCTGGATCTCGCTGGACATCGCCCAGGAGGGCCAGGACCAGGCCACCGCGGCGGTGTCCTCCGCCCGCCAGGACCTGATGATGCAGGTGGCCCAGGCCTACTTCGACGTGCTCGACGGCGAGTCGGAGGTGAACCTGGCCCAGCGCGAGGTGCGCCGGGTCAAGCAGCACCTCGACCGCGCCCAGGCCCAGTTCGACGTGGGCACCGGAGACATCGTCGGCGTGCGCGAAGCCGAGGCCCGCCGCGACCAGGCGCGGACCCGGCTGATCCGCGCCCGCAACACCCTGCGCACCGCCAAGCAGCGGCTGCGCCGCCTGATCCGCCGCCCGGTGCCGGAGCTGAAGCCGGTGGAGGACGTCACCCTGGTGGCGCCCGATCCCGACCAGCCCGCCCCCTGGGTGGACCGGGCGCTGGAGCAGCACCCGCAGCTGACCCAGACCCGCAAGCAGCTCACCATCGACCGCAAGCAGGCCGAGCTGGCCCGCCGCGAGCGCTGGCCGCAGATCTCGGCCCAGGCGCAATACAGCAAGGTGGAGGGGGGCAGCTTCTTCACCGAGGATGAACAGAAGAGCGCCTCGATCCAGCTGCAATGGCCCATCTACCAGGGCGGGGCGGTCTCGGCCAAGGCCAACATCGCCGAGACCCAGGCCGCCCAGACCCGGCTGCAGCTGGACGACGAGCAGGAGAACATCCGGGTCAACACGGTCCAGGCCTTCTACGACTGGCAGTCCGCCATGCAGGAGGTGCGCAGCCTGCGGGCCCAGGTGCGCTCGGCCAAGACCCAGCTGGAGGCGGTCCAGACCGGCTTCGAGGTGGGCCGGCGCACCAGCGTGGACGTCCTCGACGCCCAGCAGGAGTACTTCAGCGCCCTGCAGGACCTGGCCAACGCCCGCCACCGCTACCTGCTGTCCCGGCTCCAGCTCAAGGCCTCGGCCGGCGTACTGAGCATGGCCGACCTGCGCTCCGCCAACCGCCAGCTGGACTAGCCCCGCCGCCGGTCGGCGGCCCCGGATTTCAAGAGGCCTGGTCGGCCTCCAGGTCGAGCCCCTGCTCGCCGAAGTGCCGCTCCAGGATCTGGAAGTACTGCCGGATGCGGCGCACGTACTTCACCGGCTCGGTGCCGCGGGCGTAGCCGTAGGGCAGGTCCTTGTAGTACTTGCGCCGGGACAGCTTGGGCAGCATGGCCTTGATGGCGCTCCAGCTGTCCGCGTCCCGCCCCGCCCGCTCGGCCAGGCGCCGGGCGTCCCAGATGTGGCCCAGGCCGACGTTGTAGGCCGCCAGGGCGATCCATGTCCGGTCCGGCTCCTCGATGGAAGCGGGCAGCCGGTCGTACAGGCGCCCCAGGTACTCGGCCCCGCCGCGAATGCTCTTGGCCACGTTCAGCCGGTTGCGGATGCCCAGCGAGCGGGCGGTAGTCAGGGTGAGCATCATCATGCCGCGCACCCCGGTCGGGCTCCGGGCCCGGGGCCGCCAGTGGGATTCCTGGTAGGCCTGGGCGGCCAGCAGCTCCCAGGACAGGGCTGGGTAGTCCTTGGCCACGCGCTGGAACAGGGGCCTGTAGGTGGGCAGGCGGCTCTTGATCCGGCGCTGGAAGGTCGCGATGTCCACGTAGTCGAAGATCTGGACATGGCCGTAGTAGCGGTCGCGGATGGCCGCCAGCTCGTGGCGCTCCTGCAGGCCCGCGAACCAGGAATCCAGCTTGGCGCGCAGCTCGTCCGAGCCCGCGGGCAGCGCCCAGGCGAGCTGCTGCTCCTCGCTGATGGGGAAGGCCACCACCAGCTCGGGATAATAGCGCTGGTTGAGGGCGACGATGTTGGAATCGGCCACGGTACAGTCCACCTCGCCCCGCCACACCTTCTCCAGGATCTGCTCGGTGGACAGGGAGCCGGTCTCGCGCCAGTCCAGACCGTGCACGACCTGCTTGACCTCCCGCAGCCGCTCGACGTAGCTGGTGTGCTTCATGACCAGCAGGTCCACATCGGGCAGGTCCCCCCAGTCGCGGGGGACCCTGCCGCCCCGGCGACAGACCACCTGCTGCTGCACCGTCTGGTAGGAAGGCCCGAACTCGAAACGCTTCTTGCGCTCGCGGGTGACGGTCAGGCCGGCGGCGGCCAGGTCCCCCTTGCCGTCCTCGAGCGCGTCGAAGACGCCGCCGATGTCGTCCATCACCACCAGCCGCAGGTCCACGTCCAGATCGGCCGCGAAGCGCCGGGCCAGGTCGTATTCCAGGCCCTTCTCGCCGTCGCGGCCGTAGTAGTAGGTGGTGGGGGAGTTGAGGGTGATGACCCGGAGCTCGCCGGACTGCCGGATGGCCTCCAGGGCCGAATCCGGCTCGCCGCCGCCGCAGCCGCCGAGGGCAGCCAGCAGCAGGAGCGCCGACAGCCTCCGCCCGGGGAACCGGCGCGGGCCCTCCACCCCCCCGCCGACGGGCCCGGGGGTGCCCTCCTCACTGCCAGACAATCGCGCCTCCGATAGGGTGTGTGGGGGAACACCCAACGACCTCGGGACCCTACAGGATACTCGATCCGCGCCGCCGATTCGACCGGGGGCCCGGCCAACCCCTTGAAAACCGCCCGTTTGTCCCCAAATCCCTGTCAGGGCCGTCCGCCCAAGGCGGCGGCCGGCAAGCCCAACCGGATTGAACCAAGGAGACGGCCATGGCAATCGTCCGCTACGACCCCTGGCGTACCATCAGCCAGCTGCAGAACGAGATGAACCGGCTGTTCGACACCCGGCTCGGCGGCGACGAGACCGCCGAAAGCGGCATGGTGGCCGCCGACTGGCGGCCCGCGGTGGATGTCCAGGAGGACGCCGACCGCTACCTGATCACCGCCGACGTCCCGGGGGTGGATCCCAAGGACATCGAGGTATCGCTGGAGAACGGCGTGCTCACCATCCGCGGCGAGCGCCGCCGGGAGAGCGCGGAGGAGGAGGCCGGCTACAAGCGCGTCGAGCGCGTGCGCGGCACCTTCTTCCGGCGCTTCACCCTGCCCGACACCGCCGACGCCGAGAAGGTCAAGGCCAAGAGCAACAACGGCGTGCTGGAGATCACCATCCCCAAGCAGGCGCAAGGGCAGCCGCGCAAGATCGAGGTGGAGTCCTGACCCCGGCCCCGCGGCGCGCTTTGGACCATCAGCGAGCCGGGGCAGCGACCCCGGCTTTTTTGCCCCGCAGGCGTAGGACGCGGCCATGGAATACAAGGACTACTACAAGACCCTCGGCGTATCCCGGGATGCGGACAAGGACGCCATCAAGCGCGCCTACCGCAAGCTCGCCCACAAGTACCACCCGGACGTGAGCAAAGAGCCGGACGCCGAGGAGCGCTTCAAGGAGGTCAAGGAGGCCTACGAGGTCCTCTCCGACCCCGAGAAGCGGGCGGCCTACGACCAGCTCGGCTCGGGCTGGCGGCAGGGGCAGAGCTTCGAGCCGCCGCCGGGCTGGGAGGGCCACTTCGACTCCGGCGGCGGGTCGGCCGGCGCAAGCGGCCTGGGCGGCATGGGGCCGGAGGAGTTCAGCGAGTTCTTCGAGAACCTGTTCGGCGGCGGCCTCGGCGGCGGTTTCGGCGGCCGTGCCCGCGGCAGCGCCTGGGGCGGGGGCGGCGGCTTCAGCGCCCGCGGCGAGGACCAGCACGCGCGCATCGAGATCGCGCTGGAGGCGGCCTTCCACGGCGACCAGCAGCGCATCCAGGTGAGCGTCCCCGAGATGGACGGCCAGGGACGGGTCTTCCACCGGCCGCACAGCCTGGACGTCACCATCCCGGCCGGCATCCGCGACGGCCAGCAGATCCGCCTGGCCGGCCAGGGCAGCCCGGGGCTCGGCGGCGGCCCCGCCGGCGATCTCTATCTGGAGGTGAACATCCGGCCTCACCGCCATTTCCGTCTGGACGGGCGGGACGTCTACCTGGACCTGCCGATCGCGCCCTGGGAGGCGGCCTTGGGGGAAAAGGTGCGGGTGCCTACACTGGGAGGCGCGGTGAACCTCACCATCCCGGCAGGGGCCCAGTCGGGCCAGAAGCTCCGGCTCAAGGGGCGCGGCCTGCCCGGGAGCCATGCGGGCGATCAGTACGTGGTGCTCCAGATCCATGCGCCCAAGCCGGAGAACGAGGAGCAGACCGAGCTCTATCGCCGGATGGCCGCCAGCCTGTCCTTCAATCCACGCGCCAGCCTGGGGGTCTGATCCATGGCCAAGTCGCTGCAGCCCATATCCGGGGTGGTCCTCGACGAGGCGACCGTCTATACCCTGAGCGAGCTGGGCCGGGCCAGCGGCCTCGGCGCCGACGATCTCCTGGCCATGGTCGAGGTGGGCATCCTGGAGCCGTTGCCGGAGCGCTCGCGCTGGTGCTTCAGCGGCACCTCGGTGACCCGTTTGCAGACCGCGCTGCGGCTGCGCCGCGACCTCGGGGTCAACCCCGAGGGCGCGGCCCTGGTCCTCGACCTGCTGGAGGAGGTGCGCCGACTGCGGTCGCTGGAGCGCCAGCTTTTCGACTAGGCCCGGTGGGCCTATAGTGGGAGGCAGGAAACGGCAACGCCCCGGCAGGGAGGCCCCAGCGCATGGCAGGCGGCGACAGCGGCGCGCCCCGCAAGGGACGCGGGGCCATCAGCAACCCCGAGGGGCGCTTCCAGCCCATCGAGCATGAGCCGGTGGACGACGGCTGGGGCGACAAGGACCTGCTGCCGCCCACGCTGCGCACCGAGGTGGCCGCCGACGCCAGCCGCACCGCCATCACCTGGAACGACTCCCCCGACCTCCCCTTCGACCGCTCCATCAACCCCTACCGCGGCTGCGAGCACGGCTGCGTCTACTGCTACGCCCGGCCCAGCCACGCCTACTGGGACCTGTC
>Ga0102944_1001101_pt1 | contig 18734 bp, 16 predicted proteins | sample SalPonD_shore_MG_FD_78172 | JGI IMG/M metagenome (GOLD analysis project Ga0102944, IMG submission 78172) | Salt pond soil microbial communities from South San Francisco under conditions of wetland restoration - Salt Pond MetaG... | ecosystem: Environmental > Aquatic > Marine > Intertidal zone >...
GACCAAGCGGCCCCAGATGGCGTAGCGCTTGGGCCAGAAGTCCTCGCCCTCGTCATAGAAGCGGGAGGCGTCGCGGTTGACCACGATGCTGAAGGGCACGCAGTCGAGGCGACTGACGATGCCGCCGTCGAATTTGGGCGCCCGGGCATCGATGGCGACGGCATGACACTGATCGGCAGCGCCCACCGGGGTTGCCCCCTGGTCCAGCAGGCACCGCAGCAGCGTGCCGCGGTTGTAAGTAGTGCCACGGATCAGGAAATTCTCAGCGGCTGGCCCCCAAGCGTCCTTCAGCCACTCCAGGTTGGACTCATACCCACCGGCCGCGGCCACCACGCTGCGGGCCTCGATGCGGGTCGGGAACCCGCGGCTCACGGCCGAGGCGCCCCGAAAGACCCCATCTTCAATGTCCAGGTCCACGATCTCGGTGTCGTAACGGATCTCCACGCCGAGACGCTCTGCGGTCCGATAGTAGGCATTGAGTAGGGCTTTGCCGCCGCCCAGGAAGAAGGCATTGGTGCGCGAGAGGTTGAGTGTGCCGCTGAGCGAGGGCTGGAACCGCACGCCATGCTCGTGCATCCAGTCCCGTACGTCGGCGGATGCTCGGATGGTCATGCGGGCCAGATGCTCATCGGTCATGCCGGCGGTGACCCGGTGCAGGTCGTCCCAGTACTCCTCTTCCGAATATGCGCCAGTCAGCACGCCTGACGGGGCATCGTGCATGCAGCGAAGATTCCGAGTGTGGCGGCTGTTTCCGCCGCGGAGCTCTCTGGGGGCATGCTCCACCAGCAGCACGCTGGCCCCGCGCTTGCCTGCACAGATCGCCGCGCAGAGGGCGGCATTGCCGCCGCCGATTACAAGCACGTCGTAGGTTCTGGCACCGTTCGACACTGTTTCTCCTTGGGCTCGATTCGGGTTGATTCTTGAGTCCAACGTCATTGCATGGCCGGCCCGTTAATGTCAGGAACGGTCGGCGGGGCATCCTCTAAGTGAACGATTGTATGCGATAGTATACTAACTTGCCTTGGAAGCTTCGAGGGGGAGGCAGCATGCCGCGTCTCCAGCGCGGGTGGAGAGGCTTATGGGCGCCGCTGCGGAGCCTTGCCGGGCGCAGACTCGGTGTCGTTGCGGCTGCCACCGGCGAGGCGGAACACCACGGGTGCGACGATGAGGATGAGCAGCACGCGAAAAACGTTGTGGGCCGTGACGAATGCCGGATCGATTCCCAAAGCGAGTGCAACCATTGAGACGCCCGACAGCCCGCCGGGTGACAGGGCGAGCAGCAGCGAGGCGGGCGACTGGTCGGTGAGCGGTACAAGCGCCAGTGCGAATGCCACCGACATCAGCAGCATCCAGAGGGTGGCCGCCACCGATACCGCCGCGCCGCGGACGAGCTCTGCCAAGCCGACCCCGGCGAAGTCAGCGCCGATACCGCTGCCGAGCACCCACTCGGCCAGCACGAGGAGATCGCCCGGCGGCCGCGGAAGCGCTAGGCTCGAGAGCTTTGCCACGGCCATCAGCACCAGTGGCCCGATCATGGCGCTAGCTGGGACGCGTAGCAGCCGTGCGAGAAGCCAGCCGCCCCCGCCAAGGGAGACGAGCTGGGCGATCGCGACTCCGCTCAGTACCGATTGCGCGCCCGCATCGCTGACACCTCCGCCGGTGGTTGGCCCCGCCAGGGCATGATAGCCAAGCACAGCGTGAATAACACCAGCACAACGCGCATAGCGTGGGTGAGCGCGATGCCGCGCGCTTGGCCACCAAATGTATCGCCGATGGTGGCCATGGCCATGAATCCACCGGGTGCGGCGGCGAAGTAGGCGGTGGCGGCGTCGAAGCGTGCGAGCCGGCGCAAGATAAGCCGGGTGCTTGCCGTGGTGACGGCGACGTACCCTGCGACGCCGGCCATCGAGATCGGCCAGCGGGACATCTCAGCGAGGGTGTCATGGTGGACCGTGGACCCGATCATCAGGCCGAGAAGCACCAGCACGAGGTTACGCAGCCAGCCAGGCAGCCCGGCGGGGAGTCCCGCGCTGGCTGCCGCCGCCGAGCCCACGATGCCGCCCAGCAGCCAGGGCAGCGGCAGACCGACCACGCTGAACACCGCCCCGCCGGCCGCGCCGCAGCCCAGGGTCCAGGCCGTCCGTGGGACGCGTATGCGGCGGGTCTCCCGGTTCAACCCCCTTTACGTCCTGACCACGACGGCCTTGTGCTGGACGTAGTGCTTCAATGCCTCCAGGCCCTTCTCGCGGCCGATGCCGCTGTACTTGTAGCCGCCAAAGGGAACCTCGATGTTGACCTCCCGGTAGCTGTTGATAAACACCTGCCCCCCTTCCAGCCGGCGCGACAGGCGATGAGCGCGCGAGACGTCTTGGGTCCAGATGCCCGCCACCAGCCCGTACTGGGTCGCGTTGGCCAGGCGTACGGCCTCTTCCTCGCCTTCAAAGGCGGCGGCCGAGCCCACAGGTCCGAAGATTTCCTCCTGGAAGATCCGCATGGACCCGCCCACGTCGGCGAACAGGGTCGGTTCGACGAAGTAGCCGTTGGCCAGGGCGCCGCCCGCGCGGCGCCCGCCGCAGACCAGCCGGGCGCCTTCGGAGACCCCGGACTTGATGAAGGAGAGCACCCGCTCGAGCTGGCTTTCCGAGATCAGCGGACCGATGCGGTGATTCTCGAGGCCGGGGCCGTACGTGATGTCATTGCGGATGATCTGCACCATTCGCTCGAGCATGTCCGCGTAGATGGAGCGCTCGATCAGGATACGCGATCCGGCGGAGCAGCTTTGGCCGGAGTTGCCGACGAAGGCGTTGACGCAACTCGTCGCCGCCTTGTCGAGGTCAGCGTCGGCAAAGACGAGAATCGGTGATTTGCCGCCAAGCTCTGTGGTGACTGGGACGACCCGGTCCGCGCCGGCGTGCATCACCCGCTGGCCAGTCTCTACGGAGCCCGTAAACGTTATCCGCCGCACGCCCTCATGCCGTACCAGCGCTTCACCTGCCTCATGACCAAGGCCGATCACCACGTTATAGGCGCCCGCGGGCAGTCCGGCCTGCACGCATAGCTCAGCAAACAGCAGTGCTGTGTAAGGTGTCTGCTCGGCCGGTTTGACGACGATGGAGTTACCGGCGGCAAGAGCGGGCGCCGCGCCCCGGCACAGCTGGCTCATGGGAGAGTTCCAGGGCAAAACGTGGGCCGTTACCCCAAAGGGCTCGAGCACCGTGTAGACCAGATGATCATTGGTGGCGGGAATGGTCTCCCCGAGTATCTTGTCCGCTGCTCCGGCGTAGTACTCGAAGTAGCGTGCGGAGGCCTCGATGTCGTTTCGCGAGGCCCGCAGCGGCTTCCCCGAATCCAGCGTCTCAAAGTAGGCGAACTCCTCGGCGCGCTCCCGTAGCGCCTGGGCTATGCCGTACAGGCATTGTCCGCGCTGAAACGGCTTCAGTGCCCGCCAGCTCTCAAAGCCCTGTTCCGCGCTGCGTACCGCCGCGTCGACGTCCTCGGCCGTGCCCCGGGCGAACTCGCCCAGTGGCTGGCCGTCCGCCGGGTTAACGCTCTGGAAGCGTTCGCCTCCCGCGGGAGGGTAGGCACGACCGTCGATGAAATGGTCGTTGGTATCGGGTATTCGTGGATTTTCCGACATGTGTGACGCTCCTCCCGCCTGTTCTGGAAGCTCTGGCCGCGGTGCAGAAATGGCTTCACCGCGCTTTTCTCTGGTTGCGATCACGGGGCGCTGCGGACATTGCCAGCCCGCGGCGCGATGGCTATCCTTGCTTATTGTATACTACTGTGCACAAAGGTCGGAAGCTATTGGCTTCGGTGGTGCTGCGCTTAAGTGGGGCGCTCTCCAGATCCAATGTTCAGCCTTGTGTGCGTTGGTAACCCGGACAAGGCTAAATGTAGCGGAGAATGGACAATCATGGCTTCCAATCTGACTTCTGAGTGGTTCGGCGCGTTAAGCGCAGCGGTGTCGGCCGATGCCGAGATCGCGGCGATTACTCGTTACAACGACTTCAGCTTTCTTATCAACTGCGGCACCGAACGCGCGTTGTTCCGATTCCGCGATGGAACCATGGAGCGAATCGAGTCGATCGACATCAACCGCTCCTGGGATTTCGAGCTAGCGGCCAGTGAGGCCACTTGGGCCCAGTTCTTGTCCGCCGAGCCACCTCGAAACCACCACGACCTCTTCGCCATGAACGCGCGGTTGGACGACTTCTGGATTGGTGGGAGTCGAGTCTTGCTCATGCAGAACATCCGCGTCGTGCTCCGCATACTTGAGGTAGGCCGAGAAATGTTGGTTGGCCATAGTTCCTCGGCGACGGAGAGACGCTACGCCGGGGGTGGCCCCGTCTACGACAACATTGTCGGGCGTTACATCACTTTTCCTTTCCAGGGCAGGGACTACCGGATCTATTTCGAGGAGGCCGGCCAGGGTGTGCCATTACTGCTTCTGCACACGGCGGGGGCCGATAGCCGTCAATACATGCACATGATGAACGACCCGGCCTATACCGATCGCTGGCGTCTTATTGCATTCGACCTGCCCGGTCATGGCCGATCCTTTCCGCCCGACGGCTGGTGGCGGGAGGAGTACCGGCTAACCACGGACTTCTACGCCGAGTTCATTATGGCGTTTGCCAGGGCAGCGGGCCTCGAAAGCCCGGTTGTCATGGGCTGCTCCATGGGTGGCGAGATCGTGCTCGAGCTGGCTTATCGATTCCCCGACGAGTTGCGGGCAGTGATCGGCTGCGAGGCCGCCGACCGGGTAGAGGGCCGCGTCGTCGAGTGGACTCACCATCCGTCCATCAACGAGACGGAGGCAGCGCCGTCGTGGATCAACGGGCTGAGCTCGCCTCTCTCTCCCGAACGCCACCGCCGAGAGATTTGGTGGACTTATAGCCAGCAGGGGCCCGGTGTGTTTAACGGGGACATTAACTTCTACGGTCGCGACTGGGACGGCAGGGAACGAGTCGGCCAGATCGACACTATCCGGTGCCCCGTATACCTGCTGACCGGAGAATACGACTTCTCCTGCACGCCGGAAGCGAGCGAGCGCACCGCCGAGAAAATTCCAGGCGCCAAGTTCAAAATGATGAAGGGGCTTGGTCACTTCCCGATGGCGGAGGATCCGGAGAACTTCAAGGGTTACATGCTTCCGGTGCTCGACGAGATCCAGGACACCTGAACGCGCTGCGGCTCCTGGCTGGTGCTGGCTGGGCGTTCGGCCCGGCCGGCGTTCTGTCCCCATCACTTCCGCCTCTTCGCGGTCTTCCCATTAAATATACTGTCCGTGCCGGCTGTGAATTCGACGGCGTTAAGCGCCCTTCTCCCATGCGGATTGCGGTGTGACTCACCTATCCAGGTCCCAGTATCTGCTCTTGTGTTGAACTGAGCGTCTCTCGGTGTGGTGGACCCTCCCACACCACACACTACGATTTGGAGTACCCCCTGATAGTAGGAGAACTCCTGCCCTGCATTGTGGACCAGGATCAGGCGGGAACGTCCAAAGCCAGCGGTGCTACGCCACCGATTGAATACGACGACGGCCCGCCGCGTTACCGCGTTGGGGACCTGCGTGCCATTCGCCGGGCCAAAATAAGCCGGCCACCATAAGCGTGTGTTTAACGTCTGGGCGAACGTGCTCCCCCTCCCGTCTGTTCGCCTCCAACTTGCGCTTTCTGATTTGTCCGAGCCCCTGTTGTTGCCGACCCCTCGGTCACGTCGCCGCCATGTGCCCCGCGCGCGAGCTAGTTTCTACAGCCATAACTTTGGGTCAGAGGCATACGACGATACGCCCCCGCTATTTACAAACAGGATGGACTGCTTTATTTTTACCAAAAGCTCACAAACAGTCCGTCTTGTTTGTTTGTTGTAGAAGCGAGTTCAAGACTCATGACGCAGAGGAGGAGGTTCTCATGTGGGCCATCCGATGCTCCGCCAATGACCGCTGGTTACGTGACGACCCCGTAGCAGCCAGGCCGGAGTCGCACTCGGGCTATCGCCCCGCCTCGTGTTGGGACTGTTATGACCGGGGGGCATCGTGACCCCCGCGCTCGAGTCCCGCATTGTTATTGTCGGAGCGGGACAAGCTGGTGGTCGTGCGGCCGAGGAATTCCGTAGCCGCGGGCACCGCGGGCCGATTCAGCTCGTCGGAGCCGAGCCGCACGAGCCTTACGAACGTCCTCCCCTTTCCAAGTCCGTGTTGCTCGGAGAGGCGGAAGGGGTACCACACCTCCTTACCTCGGAGCGTTGGCGTGAGCTAGACGTTGAACTCCTGGTTGGCAACGCCGCAGTCGGGTGTGACTTGGACCGTCGTACCGTCGGACTGAAAAGCGGTCACGAGCTCGTATTCGACAAGCTCCTGTTATCAACAGGTACGCAGCCACGCAAACTGGAGAGCCTCAGCAGCGTCGATATGCCGGTCCACTACCTGAGGACTATCGACGATGCTGAGGCGCTTCGGAGCGATCTCAGGCCGGGGCGCAAAGTCGCCATCGTGGGCGGAGGCGTAATCGGCCTGGAGGTGGCAGCCGCGGCTGTGACTCGCGGATGCCAAGTGGAGGTCGTTGAGCTCGCTGACAGACTGCTGCCCAGAGCCATCCCGCCCGCTGTCAGTGACGCCCTGGTGGAATCGCATCGGGCCAAAGGCGTGGCGTTTCGCTTCGGGGTTGGCGTGCACAGCGGCGATGCCGGCGGCATTGTGCTGACGGACGGCCAGCCTCTGAGGGCCGACCTGCTGGTTGTCGGAATCGGTGTCGAGCCCACGACTGACCTCCCGAGCCAGATCGGGGTGGGCAATGCTGCTGGTATTCAGGTTGACGCCAGCGGTATGACGGCGCATCCGGACGTCTACGCGGCTGGCGACGTCACCCTGCAGTGGAGTCCCTACCATGGCCAGTTGCTGAGAGTGGAGTCTTGGGCCAACGCCCAAGACCAAGCCACCTGTACCGCGCGCAATATTCTCGGCATTGATACCCCCTACTCGGTGTTGCCTTGGTTCTGGTCAGACCAAGGCGACCTGAAGCTTCAGGTAGTCGGTGACGCCAACGCGGAGCAGCAAGTAGTCCGCGGCGACCCCAAGGACGGCCGGTTCACGCTGTTCAGCTTGCGGGGTGGCGAGCTAGTCGGCGGCGTGGCGTTCAACAACCCCCGCGATATGGGGGCGCTTCGACGTCTGGTCGCCGCCAAGGCCAAGTTGAACAGCGGCGACTTGGAAAACCCGCAATACGACTTGCGCCGTGCGCTTAAGGCGCTCAAATAGGAGGAGGAGAAATGGGCAAGACTGCATTCTTACAGCGCGGCCCGTTGGTTGATGTTAGCTCAACCCGCTTCCGCGTCTCGCGACACGCCTTTGTTGACCGGGAGGTTCTCGAGGCGGAGTACGCTGAGATCTTTGATCGCTGTTGGCTGTATGTGGGCCACACCTCAGAGATCCCGAAGGCCGGGGACTTCATTACCCGCACGGTATCGCGTCGGAGCGTTCTGTTCGTTCGTGACAAAAGGGGCGAAGTTCGCGCGTTTCTCAACACTTGTCCCCACCGTGGCGCGCAGGTATGCCGAGCCAGAAGCGGAAATGCTAAGTCTTTTCAGTGCTTCTACCATGGGTGGGTATTCGGACCCGACGGCCGTTTGAGAAGCCAGAGCGACGAGGAGAGTTACGCTTCGGGCTTCAACGATCAAGGTGCAGGCAACCTTGTGCCCGTTCCGCGTTTGGCTTCGTACCGTGATTTCTGGTTCGTCTCGTTTAACCCGGACGTGGAAAATCTCGAGGACTATCTTGCCGGGGCCAAGGACTACATCGACGTCATCTGCGACCAGTCCTCCGAAGGGATGGAAATCGTCGAAGGCTGCCAGGAGTACTCGATCAGGGCCAATTGGAAGCTTCTGACCGAGAACTCCATTGATGGCTACCACGCTTCCACCACGCACGCGACGTACTTCGACTACATGAAGAATTCCGTGGGTAGTCTGGCCAGTGTTTCGCTGGAAGGGAAAGCATTCGACCTCGGTAACGGCCACTCTGTCCTTGAGTACTCGGCGCCGTGGGGACGCCCTGTAGCCCAGTGGATCCCGGCTTGGGGGGAAGAGGGCCGCGAAGAGATAGACTCCATCTACGCTCGCCTGAAAGAGCGATTGGGTGAGGAGCGCGCTGAACGTATCGCGCGCAAGAACCGAAACCTCTTCATTTTTCCGAACCTCGTCATTAACGACATCATGGCCGTAACGGTGCGGACCTTCTTCCCGCACGAGCCCGACTATATGCAGGTCAATGGATGGGCACTGGCGCCGCGTGACGAAAGCGCATCTGCTCGGAAATATCGGCTCTTCAATTTCCTGGAGTTTCTCGGACCCGGCGGCTTTGCAACGCCTGATGATGTTGAGGCGCTCGAGCAGTGCCAACGTGGCTATGCAAGCGTCCACGAAGCGCCGTGGAACGACATCTCCAAGGGCATGACCAAGGAGCAGCCCGCTTACGACGACGAGTTGCAAATGCGTGCCTTCTGGAGACATTGGCACGAATCCGTACGCACGCTGGTGGAGGAGTAGGCGCTATGTCGGGAATTGCCGAAAATCTCAATGAGGCCGCGGTCCTGCGTATTCAGGTTGAAGACTTCCTTTCACGTGAAATGGAGCTGCTTGATCAGTGGCGACTGCCAGAGTGGTTGGAGCTCTTCACCGAAGACGGGCGCTATGAAATACCGGTCACCGACGTCGACCCGGACGCATCGCCGGAGAGGGCTTTGTTCTATGTGGCAGACGACCGCTTCCGCTTGGGGGAGCGGGTTGCCCGCTTGATGAAGAAGACTGCCCACAGCGAGTATCCCAGGTCGAGAACCCGCCACATGATCAGCAATATCCACGTGATCTCTGAGGATGAGGGCACATTGGAGGTTCGCGCCTGTTTTCATGTATTCCGCACCAAAGCAGGCGTTACCGACCAGTACTTCGGTAGCTACCGCTACAAACTGATTCCCGATGGGGAAAGCTTCCGCGTGCGCGAAAAGCGGTGTCTTCTCGACAGCGATGGGCTGCGGCAGCAGGGCCGTATCAGCATCATTCTCTAGCCGGAAATATTCCGAGGACCTGAACGTATGACTGTTCCATTCCGATACCGGCGTCTGGTCTACGCGGCCCTAAACGTGACCGACATCGAGCGTTCTCTCGCCTTCTACCGGGACATGATAGGCCTAGACCCGACAGAGACAGAGGACGATTACGTGGCACTGCGCTGCAGCCGTGATCACCATAACTTGCTGCTTTACCGCTCGGAGGTGCCCGGTCTCAAGAGGATCTCATTTGAGGTCGAGAGTGCGGAGGACCTGGAAGCCGCGCGGGAGCATATCGCGTCCCTGGGGCTCGGCATAGACGAGGTGTCGCCCGACGAGCTCGATAAGCTGAAACTGGGGTCAGCATTTCGATTTCGAGAGCCGAACTCCGGTGTGCAAATTGAGCTGTGCTTTGAAGTCATGCACATGGGCACGCCATTCCAGCGGAGGTTGGCGAAGATCATAAGGATAGGTCACGTCGTGCTTAATGCGAAGCATTGGCGGGAGACCGTGGAATTTTTCTCCGAGGCATTGGGATTCGCCACATCGGACTACAACCCTGGCTACGCGGCATTCATGCGCTGTTACCCGAATCCGCTCCACCATACCTTGGCCATCGTCTCGGCGGACAGGAACGGTTTGCACCATGTCAATTTCATGGTTGAGGACATCGACGATATTGGCTGTGCTTATCACCGGATTCGCAATGCCGATGTGGAAGTCGTCTTCGGGCCTGGCCGTCACCAGCCATCGCAGAGCATCTTCCTCTACTTCCTGGATCCGGATCGACTGACCCTTGAGTACAGCTATGGGATGGAACTGCTCCCCGAGGAAGATGCGCGGGGGCCCCGGATGCTTGAGCCAACCCTGCAGACTCTTGATTCATGGGGGGGAGCCCCTGCTCCTGGGTTTGGTGCCACAGGCGAGATCGAGGGCTGAATGATGACTGCCCCTTTAGCGCAGCAAGCTGCGATCGTGACCGGTGCGTCTCGTGGAATAGGTCTCGCTATAGCCAAGAGACTCCTGCGAGATGGCGCCGAAGTCATGCTCGCCGATTTGGACCACGAGGCAATGGCTCGGTCCGTGGCCCCGCTGACGGAAGCCTATGGGGCCCGGTTGGCGACGATAGGCGGGGACTTGTCTGAGGAGGATACCGCCAAGCGGCTGGTCGCAGAAACCGTCGAGCGCTTCGGGCGGCTGGACGTTCTCGTCAACAATGCAGGCGGCGGCATCATCAGGCCCTTCTTGGAACATACTCCAGAGACGTTGCGTGCAACGCTGGACCGCAATCTCTGGACGGCTCTTTGGTGCTGCTGGCACGCCGCGCCCGTCATGCGGGCCCAGCGCTACGGACGCATAGTCAATATAGGGGCCGATTCGGTGCGCAACGGCCTGTGGGATCATGCCGCCTACAACGCCGCAAAAGCAGGCGTCCACGGATTGACCACCGGCCTTGCTCGGGAGTTCGCAACCGACGGCATCACTGTGAACACGGTGGCGCCGTGCGTGATCGAAACTCACGCGTTCACTGCCGCAATGCAGCGAGATCCCGAGGTCGCGAGCCGGTTCGTTGAAATCATTCCCATGAAACGGGCGGGCAAGGTTGAAGAGGTAGCCTCAATGGTCGCCTATCTTGCCTCTCCCCAAGCGTCTTTCGTCACCGGACAAGTTATCAGCGTAAACGGCGGGAGCACGATGCTCTAGAACGATCCAGGCAGCGTCGATAGCGGTCTGCGCGGCGATCATCGTGAAATCTCACAGACAGGTTAGAGGCAGTAATGAGTCAAATGGTCGAGCTCTTTGCGGCAGAGGATTTGCCGGAAGGCGAAATATGCTCCGCCACCTTACCGGACGGCACCGACATAGCCGTGTATAACGTCGACGGCGCCTTCTATGCGACCGCCGACCGCTGTACCCATGGTGAGGCTTCGCTTTCAGAGGACGGCATTCTGGACGGCAAGGAAGTGGAGTGCAGCTGGCACTTTGGCACGTTTGACGTCACCACTGGAGAGCCCTGTGCCATGCCGTGTACGGTGCCGCTTCGAACGTATTCGGTATCGGTCATTGAGGGAATGGTTTATGTCGAAATCTAGTGCGCGCTCGGAACATGCAGGTGCTGCAAACGAGGACCAATCATCAAGCGCTGGGGATGGGCAATCAGAGGAGCCGGTACGGCTCACGCAAGCTCAACGCTCTGAGGCGATGCGTGAGCGGCTTGTCAACGCGGCAGCTGAGGTGCTTCGCGAGAAAGGTTATGCCGGGTTCCGAACAGCGGAAGTGGCAAAGCTGGCAGGCGTGTCCCGTGGCGCCCAGCTCCACCACTTTCCAACCAAAGATTCGATTCTGGTTGCCACTGCTGAACATGTTTTCAGCAAGAGCCTCGACAGCATGCTGGCGCGGGCTCAGGACGCCTCAGCGGCGGCGGCACCGATAGACGCGATCATCTCCGATGGGGTCGAGTTCTTCTTCAGCGAAGATTTCTTCGTGACGATGGAACTAGCGCTCGCCGGCGGTAAGCAGGAAGCGTTTCCCGAACAGATATTCAAGTCTGCTCAAGACTATCGTTCACAGGTTGAAGATGAGTGGTTGAGGTTGCTTATCGGTGCGGGCTTGCCGGAACGGCTAGCCCGCACCGTGCTGTGGTTGACATTGAGCGTCGTCCGAGGGCTCGCCGTGCGGGGCTTGCTAGGCCTGGAACGTGAGTTCATCTGGGAGTTGCTCGATGAGTGGAAGGCCATCGTCAGGGAGCACATTCGTCTTCACACCGGGAGGGACGTCGGCTGACGACCGGCGTGTTTCGAAAGTCTTACGGGCAAACGCCTGAGGAGAGAGTTTTATGACATTCTGGCTGGACATGCTTGGTGCGGAAATTCGTTACGTCGACACGCCGACCTATGGGCGCACACGTATTGCAGAAGCGGGGCCAAGGAGCGCACCGACGCTTATCCTTCAGCACGGTATCGGTGGGCACCTGGAGGCTTATGCAAAGAACATCACCGAGCTGAGCGACGAGTTTCATGTCATTGCCATGGATTATGTTGGCCACGGCCTATCGGCACGAAAGGAAATGGACTACACGCCGCCGGCTTTCGCGGACCATGTCCGCGAAGTGATGGACGTTCTTGATATCCAGCGCGCCCACCTGTCTGGCGAATCGCTCGGTGGCTGGGTGTCCGGGTTCTTCGCAGTGCACTTCCCCGATCGCATAGACCGGCTGATGCTCAATACGGCCGGTGGCGTGCCAATCGCCACCGAGAAGGGGCGTCAAGACCTGGATAACCTCGTCTCCCTGAGCGCAAAGAATGTCGACCAGCCTGCGACTGAAGAAAGCGTCGCCGCCCGCATGCGCTGGCTGTTTCACCCAAACAACTATGACTTGATTAGCGACGAGCTTGTACAGACGCGCCTTGCCTTCTACTCCGGAGCGGAGGCACGTGAGAGCGCCGTGCTCGTGAACAGGTTGCTGGAGCGCCATGATGAGTTCCTCATCCCGCTCGAGCGCATCGAATGCGAAACGCTCTTCCTGTGGACACCGGACAACCCGATTCACGATCTGGAGACGGCAAAGCAGTCCCAGAAGCAGGTTTCCCAGTCAAGTCTCTACGTCATGGAGGCCGACTCGGGTCACTGGCCGCAATTTGAAGCCCCCGAGGAATTCAACCGGGTAACGCGTGCCTTCTTTAGCGGCCGTTGGGACATCGGCTAGCCCTTGATAACGGATTGTCGCGAGCGGACACACCAGTCGACGCGGCTCGCCAGCCAGAACCATGGGGTTTGGTGGGAGCGGGGCCGGCGAGGAAAGGTGAATGGCAATAGATATCCACACCCATGTCGTACCAGCGGATTTTCCCGAATATAGAGGTGCTGGATCCGGTGCAACGTGGCCGCAAATGCAGTCCTCATCCTGCTGCGGACATCGGAATGTTGTGATCTCCGGACAGGTGTTTCGCACGGTGCCGAACTCCTGCTGGGATGTCTCCCGCCGTGTTGAGGAGATGGACGGCATGGGGGTCGGCATACAGGTACTGTCTCCGATGCCGGAACTGCTTTCCTACTGGTTTGAATTGGACGACGCCCTGGTGTTTGGACGTTATGTCAACGAGCAAATTGGGGCGATGGTGGACCAGGCGCCGGAACGATTCATGGGTCTCGGTATGATTCCTCTGCAGGACCCGGAGCGCGCTGCCGTCGAGTTAGAGCGACTGATGGAGGACACACGCTTCCGTGGCGTGGAGCTGGGGACGAATGTGAATGGGCTCTCCATCGCCGACCCTCGATTTGACCCGGTCTTCGCGGCAGCCGAAGAGACGGGAGCCGCGGTCTTCATTCACGCATTCCACCCCCAGGATGTGACACACCTTATCGGTCCGCCGATATTGAAGGCGGTGGCTGCATTTCCATGCGAAACGGCCCTTACCATTTCTGCCCTGATCGCGAGTGGCGTACTGAGCAAGTACCCGAAGCTGAGGGTCGCGTTCAGCCACGGCGGTGGGGCATTCGGACTCGTTCTTCCGCGTTTGGTGCATGGATGGAAGGTATTGCCCGCACTTCAAGAGGCTGTTGGGGAATCTCCTCGGGAGATCGCCACGCGGATTTACTACGACTCACTGGTCTACGACGAGGAAGTGCTCAAGTTTTTGGTCAGTAGCTTCGGCGAGCATCAGATACTGGTAGGAACCGACTTTCCATTCCAAATCTACGAACGCGACCCTCTTGGCGCCGTCAACAAGGCCGGCTTTTCAGGTCAAATCACGCGAAGCATTTGCGAAGAGAACGCGCGAACATTTTTAAACCTTAACTGAAAGGCACTAGGAACTCCGTTTAGGCGCGCCATGCTGCCGGCTGAGCAGGCCGAAACTGGATGTCGCGCAGTTCGACGCAGTTGATATCACTGAAGCCGGACGATCATTCTTTGGGATGTTGGGCAATGTCGCCGCGACCGGCGCGCTTTCCACTTGGGCAGACATTGTGGAGCAGCCGACGTCGGACAGGGGCGGGACAAAACGTCTTCCGCATCCCACGCAACGCCCTTGCTCGCTGAAAACTCTCGCCGTAAGGAGGAGCAACAGTTGACTGAACAGCCCGAGAACATCGCGCGCAAGCTGCGAGATGCCTACGACGCAAAGGAACCGATAGCCCCTTTCCGGGAGCACTGGCCCAAAAACGACCTGGACACAGCCTACGCGGTGCAGGCCATCAACACCGAGTATTGGATCTCGGCGGGCCGCCGCGTTGTGGGTCGCAAGATCGGGCTGACCTCCCGTGGGGTGCAGGCACAGCTGGGGGTGAACCAGCCCGACTTCGGTACTTTGTTTGCGGACATGGAGGCCGGCCAGGACGATCCCATCGACCCGCGACAGCTGCTACAGCCGCGCATCGAGGCGGAGGTGGCGCTCATCCTGGGCTTCGACTTGCCTCACGCGGACTGCGGGACCCCAGAGGTGATCCGAGCTGTCGAGTACGTGGTGCCGGCCTTGGAGATCGTCGACAGCAGGGTCCGGGACTGGGATATCGGCATTGTCGATACCATCGCCGACAACGCTTCTTCCGGGATGTTCGTCCTAGGTGGCCCCGTGCGACGCGTGGATGGTCTCGATCTCCACGGCTGCGCCATGACGATGAGCCGGGGCGGTGAGGACGTTTCCGAGGGCACCGGCGCTGCGTGCCTCGGACATCCACTGAATGCGGCCGTCTGGCTGGCCCGTGAGCTTGCCCGACGGGGCAACCCGCTGTCCGCCGGCGACTTGGTCCTGACCGGGGCTTTGGGTCCCATGGTGCCAGTCCACCCCGGCGACCACTTCCACGCCGACATCGAGGGCCTCGGTACCGTGTCGGCACTCTTTTCGGAGTAGCGAGTAATGGCAAAGCTGAAAGCTGCGGTTATCGGGTCCGGGAACATCGGCACGGATCTGATGATCAAGATCCTGCGCAACGCGGAACACCTGGAGATGGGCGCCATGGTGGGCATCGACCCCGAATCGGACGGACTGGCGCGGGCCAGGCGGTTGAGCGTGGAGGCCTGCGACAGCGGGGTGGATGGACTGGTGAAGATGCCCGTGTTCGACGATATCGACGTGGTCTTCGACGCCACCTCCGCCAGGGCCCACCTGCACAATGAGGCGGTGCTGCGCGAGGCGAAGCCGGACATCCAGGTCGTTGATCTGACCCCGGCGGCCATTGGGCCGTACTGCGTGCCGGTGGTGAACCTGGAGCAGACCCTGGCGGACCCGGCGGTGAACAACGTCAATATGGTCACCTGCGGAGGCCAGGCGACGATCCCCATGGTAGCCGCTGTCGCCAGTGTGGCCGAGGTCAGCTACGCGGAGATCGTTGCCTCCATATCCAGTCGCTCCGCCGGCCCCGGCACCCGGGCCAACATCGACGAGTTCACCGAGACCACCAGGCAAGGATTGGAAGTGGTCGGCGGCGCAAAGCGCGGCAAGGCCATCATCATTCTCAATCCGGCCGAGCCGCCGCTGCTGATGCGCGATACCGTCTACACCCTCTCGCCATCGTCGGCCGACGAGGCGCGGATCGAGTCGGCCGTCAACGCCATGGCCGAGCGGGTGTCGAGTTACGTGCCGGGCTACCGGCTCAAGCAGCAGGTGCAGTTCGAGCGCTTCGACGAGGGCCGGCCGCTCAACGTCCCCGGCGTGGGCTGGGTGACGGGGTTGAAGACCTCGGTGTTCCTGGAGGTGGAGGGGGCCGCGCACTACCTTCCGGCCTACGCGGGCAACCTCGACATCATGACATCTGCGGCGCTGGCTACCGCCGAGCGCCTCGCGCGCAATGCCGGCGAGCGCACCGGCGCCACGGCGTGAGAGGAGGAACGACCATGGATACCAAGCTCTACATCTCCGATGTGACGCTGCGCGACGGCTCACACGCCATCCGCCACCAGTACAGCGTGGACAACGCCCGCCGCATTGCCGCCGCCCTGGACAGGGCCAAGGTAGACTCCATCGAGGTCGCCCACGGCGACGGACTGGAAGGCTCGTCGTTCAACTACGGGTTCGGTGCCCATACCGACCTGGAATGGATCGAGGCGGTGGCCGAGACGGTCGATCACGCTCGGGTGGCCACCTTGCTGCTACCAGGGATCGGCACGGTGCACGATCTACGCGCGGCCTATGACGCCGGTGCGCGGATCGTGCGGGTAGCGACCCATTGCACCGAGGCCGATGTCTCGAAACAGCACATCGAGCACGCCCGGGAGCTCGGCATGGATACCGTAGGCTTTCTGATGATGAGCCACATGCTCGAGCCGGCCAAACTCGCCGAGCAGGCCCGGCTCATGGAGGAGTACGGGGCGACCTGCATTTACGTGGTGGACTCCGCTGGTGCGTTGACCATGGACGGCATGCGCGAGCGCTTTCGGGCCTTCCGCGACGTGCTGGACCCATCCACCGAGCTGGGCGTGCACGCGCACCACAACCTCAGCCTGGGTGTGGCCAACTCCATCGTGGCGGTGGAGGAAGGCTGCAACCGCGTCGACGCGAGCCTGACCGGGATGGGCGCCGGAGCGGGCAACGCGCCGCTGGAGGTGTTTATCGCTGCCGCTGACCGCATGGGGTGGTCTCACGGCTGCGACCTCTACGCGCTGATGGGCGCCGCCGACGACATTGTCCGGCCAATGCAGGACCGGCCGGTTCGGGTGGATCGGGAGACGCTGGCCCTGGGTTATGCCGGGGTCTACTCTAGCTTCCTGCGGCATGCGGAGGCGGCGGCTGAACGTTACGGACTCAAGACCACCGATATCCTGGTGGAGCTCGGCCGGCGCAGGATGGTAGGCGGCCAGGAGGATATGATCGTGGATGTCGCGCTGGACTTGGTCGCGCAACGCGATCAACAGCCGCTGGGTACCGCTGACGCTCAGTAATTGAAGCCTTACGCACGCCGCATCCGGAATGAATCCGGCTTGCGCCGTGGCAGGGGGGGCAGCGTGAAGATATGGCCTCGCTCGTCCCTCCTCGGCTGAACAGGCTCGGCACACGGGCTTTCTGTCGAGTTCGGGGCCGGGGCACATGCCCCCGCCCTCCGCCTCTCCCCGCAACGCGACTCCAACGCTTTGCGCGGTCCGGAAGGCCGAGAGATGTCTACTTGATGGATCCGGCTAAACGTGGCCTTCCATAACGGTGCTTCGCCGCGTTTATGCGGAAGGCGACATGGTGCCCGCAATGGCTTTTCCGGCTGCACTGGATAGGTTGGGGGCCACTCGCGGCACTTGATCAGATCGTTAACCATTCATGTTCGTTTCACCATTTGCTGAAACTGGAATCATTCTTGTCTGGGATGCTCTCTTATGTAATATCGATAAAACACGAACTTATCGATATGGCATGGATCATGCCTCTCCTGTGCCGTCTGCGAGTGTGCCGTTGAGTCAGAGATGAACCTCATCGGGATGAGACAAGGCGTTATCACTCCGCCAGACGCCGCAATTTGAGAAGTCGCTGCAGTAACGCGACCACCGTATTGAGGAGGAATGATTCCAATGTGTGATGCGATTGGACGTGCAGTGGACCTGGCCATGTCGCGCCGAGGATTTCTGAAAGGGGCCGCCGGCCTGGCCGCGGCGGGCGCCATGCCCCTCTGGGCCAAGGGCGCCGATGCGAAGGATCTCAAAGCACGCAAAGAGGCCGCCGCAGCCTCGACGGCGGCTGCCCAAGGGCACAATACCCGGCTAGTGATGCTGGGCACTGCCGGCGGCCCCGTCTGGTGGCCCGACTGCGATCGGGAAGGTATCTCTTCGGCAGTGGTCGTCGGAGACAACGTCTACTTGGTCGACTGCGGCGAGAGCGTGGGGAAGCGGCTCAAGCAGGCGGCGCTGGGGCCGCTCGACAAGCCCGGCGGGCTGCACGGCATGGAGACGTTGCGAGGGATCTTCCTCACCCATCTGCACTCGGACCACACCTCGGACTACTTCAACCTGTTTCTCTACGGCTGGTACAACGGCCTGACGGGGGTCAAGCAGCCCGTACAGGTCTACGGTCCCGGTAACCGGGGAGAGCTCGAGCCGATCTTCCAGCTGCCCGGCAAGCCCAAGTCCCACCCCCGGCTCGTCAATCCGGACAACCCCACGCCGGGCACCAGGGAAATGACCGATTACCTGTATCAGGCGTTCGCGCTGGACATCAATGACCGGATGCGCGACAACCTCAAGCCCGATCTGCGTGATCTGGTGAAGGTGCATGACATCGCGCTGCCGGAAATCGACGGATTCAAGAGCCCAAACGAGACCCCTGAACCGGACATGGCGCCATTCAAGGTCTACGAGGACGAGAACGTGAAGGTCACGGCGACCCTCGTGTACCACTTCCCGATCTGGCCCGCTTATGCGTTCCGCTTCGATACCCCGGACGGGTCGGTGGTCTTCTCGGGCGACACGGGCCCGTCGAAGAACCTCGTCAGGCTCGCCTCCGGCGCGGACATTCTGGTGCACGAGGTCATCGACACGGACTGGGTGGACATCCTGTTTCCGCCGCCGATCTCGGACATAGAGGAATCGCTGAAGCACCACCTGCTCACGGCACACACCACCATTGACGACGTCGGCAAGGTGGCCGAGGAGGCTGGGGTGCGATCGCTGGTGCTTTCCCACATCGTTCCCGGCAACGCCTCGCTGGAGAACCTCCTTCGTGCCCAGAAGGATTTCTCCGGTCAGCTGATTATCGGGGAAGACCTGATGCA
>Ga0102944_1001102_pt1 | contig 18731 bp, 13 predicted proteins | sample SalPonD_shore_MG_FD_78172 | JGI IMG/M metagenome (GOLD analysis project Ga0102944, IMG submission 78172) | Salt pond soil microbial communities from South San Francisco under conditions of wetland restoration - Salt Pond MetaG... | ecosystem: Environmental > Aquatic > Marine > Intertidal zone >...
CACACAAGGTGGGATCGAATTCACAACAACAGATGGAGTATTTTGATGGGTGTACCATTAATCCAACAGTATAGCGTCGCGAAATACATCCTCTGGCAGAAATTGCGGGGTGTGCAGCGCTATCCCGTGGTCCTCATGCTTGAACCCCTGTTCCGCTGCAACCTGGCCTGTTCCGGCTGCGGCAAAATCGATTACCCCGATGAGATACTGAACAAGCGCCTGAGCTTCGACGAATGCATGCAGGCCATCGACGAATGCGGCGCCCCCGTCGTGTCCATCGCCGGCGGCGAGCCCCTGATCCACAAGGAGATGCCGCAGATCGTCCAGGGTTATATCGACAGGAAGAAATTCGTCTACCTGTGCACCAACGCCCTGCTGCTGGACAAGCGCATGCAGGACTACACGCCCTCACCCTACCTGACCTTCTCCATCCACCTGGACGGCAACCGCGAACGCCATGACACCTCGGTCTGCCGGGAAGGCGTATTCGACAAGTGCATAGAGGTGATCAAGAAGGCCCGCTCCCGGGGCTTCCGCGTCACCATCAACTGCACCCTGTTCCAGGGCGAATCGGCGGAAGAAGTAAACGAGTTCGTGAACATGGCCGAGGAACTGGGGGTGGAAGGCGTGACCATCTCTCCCGGCTACGATTACGAACGCGCGCCGCGCCAGGATGTGTTCCTGAAGCGCCAGGAGAGCAAGCAGCTGTTCCGGGATATCTTCCGGCTCAGCAAGGACAAGCTGCACCTGTTCAACCAGTCCTCCCTGTACCTGGACTTTTTGGCCGGCAACCAGACCTACCACTGCACGCCCTGGGGCAACCCGACGCGTAACGTCTTCGGCTGGCAGAAGCCGTGCTACCTCCTGGTCGGCGAGGGTTATGCCAACAGTTTCAAGGAACTGATAGAAGAGACCGAGTGGGACAACTACGGCACCGGCAACAACCCCAAGTGCGCCAACTGCATGGTCCATTGCGGCTACGAGCCGACAGCCATCAACGACACTTTCAAGCATCCTCTCAAGGCACTTAAAGTCTCGCTGTTCGGTCCGCGTACCACGGGTCCCATGGCTCCGGAACTGCCGATCAATTACGACGATGAGGAACCGTCCGGACCGCGGCTGGTGGCGGAGATCAAGCCCGAAACCAAAGGCAGCGACGACAAGCAACAAGTTGCCTGATGGATCCGGTCTGGTGGGCGGTGCCGGGGTGCGCGATCTGGCTCGGCATCCTGCTGCTGCCGTGGCGACCCTGGAGCACCCGCGAATCCCTGGACGGTGACACCTCCCTGCCCGATGCGCTGGACGGTGTCACCGTTCTCATTCCCGCACGCAACGAAGCGGACTGCATCGCCCGCACCCTGACCTCGGTGGCGGCCCAGGGCCGCGGCCAGCGCATTCTTCTCATCGACGACCAGTCCTCCGACGGCACCGCCGCGGCGGCGGAGAGCCTGGGACTCACGGGCCTGCGCATCCTGCCGGGCCAGCCGCTGCCGCCGGACTGGACCGGCAAGCTCTGGGCCCTGGAGCAGGGCCGCCGCGAGGCGGACACGGACTACTTGCTGCTGCTGGATGCCGATATCGAGCTGCTGCCCGGCACCCTGCCGGCGCTGCTGGCGAAACTGCGCACGGAACGCCGCCAGATGGTGTCGCTCATGGCCTTCCTGCGCATGGAAAGCTTCTGGGAAAAACTGCTGATGCCGGCTTTCATCTACTTCTTCAAGCTGCTCTATCCCTTTCACCTCTCCAACCGGGGTTCACGCTTCACGGCCGCCGCCGCCGGCGGCTGCATCCTCATCGAGGCCCGGGCACTGGCGGCGGCCGGCGGTTTCGGGGCCATCCGCGAGGCCCTCATCGACGACTGCAGCCTGGCCCGGCACATCCGCAACGGCGGCGGCAGCACCTGGATCGGGCTGACCCGTTCCGCCCGCAGTCATCGCCGTTACGACAGCCTGGGGGTGATCTGGGACATGGTGGCGCGCACGGCCTATACCCAGCTGTACTACTCGCCGTGGCTGCTCGGCCTGTGCACCGTGCTGATGGCGGCCGCTTTTGTCCTGCCCGTGGCCGCCCTGTCCCTGTCCGGCAGCGCCGCGGTCCTGGGCCTGATCTCGCTGGCCTTGATGTGGATCAGTTATCTGCCGACATTAAAATATTATAAAATGCAGCCGGCCTGGGCGCTGGCACTGCCGCTGACCGGCGTCCTCTATCTGCTGATGACCTGGAGCTCCGCCGGCCGTCACTGGCGCGGCCGCAGCGCCGTGTGGAAAGACCGGATCTACGCCAGGGGGACCAACCCGCGGGCCTGACGGCGCCGGTTCGGGAAATAACGCCTAAACTTTTTTAACTGAAAAAGTCAAATATCTAGAAATCGCATCCCCTGCACCATAACCTATGGCTACAACAAGAAACTTTCCGGCCGGGATTTTCCTGGCCCTCTGCATCGTATGCGCGGCGCTGGGCGGCCGGCCGGCGTTTGCGGCCGATGCTGCTGCACAGGCCGGGGCGGCGGCTGACCCGTCGCTACAGGCCCATGCCGACGCCGTTGCCGTGGTCGAAAAGCTGCACGCCGCCCTGCTCGACGTCATGAAAAATGCCGATAAACTGGGATACCAGGGTCGCTATGACAAGCTCAAACCGGTGATTTCGTCCTTGTTCGACACACCGCTGATCTGCAAGGTAATCCTGAGTCGTTACTGGGACAGCCTGAATTCACAGCAACAATCCGATTTTATCGCGCTGTTCAACAAATTAAGCACCGCCACCTACGCATCCCGCTTCGATTCCTACAGCGGGCAGAAATTCCAAAGCCTCAGTGTCGAGGAACTGCACAAGGGCAGACTGCTGGTCAAGACCGAATTGACGCGCCCGGATGACAAGCCGGTAAAGCTGGATTACCTGGTGCATCAGGACAACAGCAAGTGGCTGATCATCAGTGTCATTGCCGACGGCGTCAACGATCTGTCCCTGAAGCGGGCCGAGTATGCCGTGGTCATCAGGGACAAGGGATATGATGGACTGCTGAATGATATTAAAAGTAAAATCAGCAACATGGAGAAGGGCAAATAATCCGGTCCGCAAACGCCGGCAAATACCAGAATAATCCACAGCAAGAAAGAGACAAGGATAAAACATGCTTACCACAAGGCTGAGAGCCCGCCTGTCATCCTTGCTCATCATTTTAAGCGTCGCCCTGCTGTCCGGTTGCGCGACCACCGGGCAATCGAAATCGGACCAGGCCGGCATCGCCCCGACCAATCCGGATCCCCTGGAACCGATGAACAGGAAGTTCTTTTCCTTCAATGAAACCCTGGACGATTACCTGATGAAACCGGTTGCCGAGGGTTATGCCGATGTCATGCCGCATGTGATCCGTACCGGCGTCACGAATTTTTTCAACAACCTTGCCTATCTCAATGTGGTCCTGAACTCCTTCCTGCAGGGCAAGATTGAAGACGGTTTCACGGATTCATTCCGTTTTATCTTCAATTCCACCATAGGCGTAGGCGGACTGGTGGATGTCGCGACGCCCATGGGCTTCAAAAAACATAACGAGGATACGGGCCAGACTCTGGCGGTCTGGGGGGTCGGCCAGGGTCCGTATCTCTACCTGCCCATCTTCGGGCCCGACACCGCGAGGAATCTCCCGAACTTCGCCACCAGCTATTACCTGAATCCCCTCTCCTATGTCACCGGTATCGTGCTGTTGCCGGTCGTCGCCCTGAACGTCATCAACACCCGCGCCAACCTCCTCGAGGCGACCAACATCCGCGATGAGGCGGCGGTCGACAAGTACACGTTCACCCGCGAGGCCTGGCTGCAGCAACGGAAGTACCTCATCTACGACGGCAACCCGCCGATGCAGGGCCTGGATGACATGTTCAATGACACCTCGGAGGGCGGTACGGCCAGCCCCCCGGCAAAGACGCCGGCGGCAAGTGGCGCCGGGGGGAAGTAGCAGGACCCGGCCTGACACTCCTGCCGCGCGCCCCCGCGGCCTTACATCCGCCGGCCCCCGTGCCTGCCGTGCTGTTCACGCCGGCAGCAGAGGCCGCGTTTAATGCCTCTTTTCTTGGTTTATACTATAGTTATATTCCCTTATTCACCCCCTTTATCATGAGACCTGCCGGATGAGCGAAGAGATCCTCATCAATGTCACCCCCCAGGAAACGCGTGTCGCGATTGTCGAGAACGGTGTCCTCCAGGAAGTCTACGTGGAACGGAGCCGCCGGCGCGGCTTCGTCGGCAACATCTACAAGGGTCGCGTCTCCCGCGTGCTCCCCGGCATGCATGCAGCCTTCATCGACATCGGCCTGGAACGAACCGGCTTCCTGCACGTCTCCGACATCGTGGCACCCTTAGAGGACGTCGACAGCCGGGACAATGTCAGCAGTCTTCAGCCGGCCTCCATCACCAGCATCCTGAGCGAGGGGCAGGAAGTCCTGGTGCAGGTCATCAAGGATCCGCTGGGCACCAAGGGCGCACGATTGACCACCCGCATCTCGCTGCCGTCCCGCTACCTGGTATTCGTGCCGGATCAGCCCAGTATCGGCGTGTCCCAGCGTATTGAGGACGAACAGGAGCGCGAACGCCTGCGCCAGATCATCCTGGCCTACAAGAGCGACATCCGGAAAATCGCCGCCGCTGCCGACACCTCCGCGGTAATGCACTCGACCCTGAAGGAGGCCGAGATACTCGCCCACGGCGGTTATATTATCCGTACGGCGGCCGAGGGCGTGGCCGAGGATGAGATCTACAAGGACATGGCGTACCTGCACAAGCTCTGGGATTCCACCCGCGTCCGTTCGGACAGTTCCATCGCGCCCAGCATCATCTATGAAGACCTGCCGCTGGTCATGCGCACCATGCGCGACCTCGTCCATTCGGAAATCGAGAAGGTACGCATCGATTCCAAGGAAACCTTCAAGCGGGTCATGGAATTCACCAAGCATTTCATTCCGGAACTGCTGGGCAGGGTGGAGTATTACCCGGGCGAGCGCCCGATCCTCGATCTGTACTCCGTGGAGGACGAGATCCAGAAGGCGCTGAACAAGAAAGTCCAGCTCAAGTCCGGCGGGCACCTGGTCATCGACCAGACCGAGGCGATGACGACCATAGACGTCAATACCGGTGCCTTCGTCGGACATCGCAATCTCGAGGAGACTATCTTCAAGACCAACCTGGAAGCGGCGCAGGCGATCGCCCGGCAGCTGCGGCTGCGCAATCTCGGCGGTATCATCATCATAGACTTCATCGACATGCAGGAGCCGGATCACAAGCGCCAGGTCCTGCGCGCCCTGGAAAAGCACCTGGAAAGGGATCATTCCAAGTTCACCCTGAGCGAACTGACCTCGCTCGGCCTGGTGCAGCTGACGCGCAAGCGCACCCGGGAAAGCCTGGAGCACGTGCTCTGTGAAACCTGTCCCACCTGCTCCGGACGCGGTTCCATCAAGAGCGCGGAAACGGTCTGCTACGAGATATTCCGCGAGATACTGCGCGAGGTCAGGCAGTTTGACGCCCAGAAACTGCTGGTCGTTGCCTCGCAGAGTGTGGTCGACATGCTGCTCGACGATGAATCAACCAGCGTTGCCGAACTGGAGGAATTCATAGGCCGCCCCATTACTTTCCAGGCCGAATCCAAGTATACGCAGGAACAGTATGACGTCGTGTTGTTATAGTCCATCCCGGTGATGTTGTCGCGTTTTCTCAAACTGAGTTACCACTTCGCCGTCTATGCAGTAGGGATCTGCGTGCTCCTGACGGCGGTGGGTGTCACCGTCGTCCGGCTCCTGCTGCCTGATATCGGCAGCTACCGCGGTGAAGTGGAGGCCTGGGTCAGCCGCTACATGGGCTTTCCTGTTGCCATTCACTCCCTGCAGGCGGACTGGAACGGCTGGGTTCCCAACCTGTACCTGAAAAACATCGACCTCATGAACCGGCAGGGCACCGGCGTGATCACGCATTTCGACGCCGCCCGGGTCAGCATCGATCCCCTGGCTACCCTGCTGCAGCAGCATTTTGTCCCCCGGCACCTGCTCATATCGGGCTTCCGGCTGGCGGTTACGCGCCGGACCGACGGTTCGCTGTATATCCAGGGCTATCGCGTCGGCAACCAGCTGCAGAACAGCGGGGACAGGAACCAGCTGGCCGAATGGCTGTTCAGCCAGAACCGCATCGAGATACAGCAGGCCAGCATTGAATGGCTGGACGCCAAGCATCAGCAGAAACCAGTGCTGCTGAACCGGGTACACCTGCTGCTGCGCAGCGATCAGAACCGCATCCAGATACAGGGATCGGCGCAACTGCCCCCCGCCTACGGCAGCGAGATGGATTTTGCCCTGGACGCCCGCGGCAACCTGCTGACCTCGAACTGGTCGGGCCAGCTGTTCATGGAGGGGAACAATATCAATCCGGACAGCTGGTACCGGGAATACCGGCCGCCCGGCGTGGATATCGCCGGCGGCACCGCCGACATCAAACTCTGGAGTACCTGGATCAACGCCAGGCTGGCCAGCGTGCAAGGGGAACTCCACTACCGGGACTTTACCGCCCTGGCGGGCAAAAAGCGCCTGCACGTAACGCAGTTGTCCTGCGGTTTCCAGGGCGAGCTCAGCGACAAACGGAACTGGCAACTGCGCCTGAACCTGCACGATCTGCAGACCGAGAACGGGGCCTGGCCCGCGGCCCGCATGGCCGTCGCGGCGAAACCGGCGGCCGGCGGCAGCGGCTACCGTTACACGGCACAATTCAGCTACCTCAAACTGGCCGACCTCGTGCCCTTCCTGGGCGATGCCTCCGTGCTGCCTGCCGGTGCCCGGAACATGCTGGACAAGCTGCGGCCGCGGGGCGACCTCGTCAACGGTACGCTTGCCTATCGTCCGGAACAGGAGCCGGGCGACCGGATCCGCTACGACTTCCGTTTTGAAAATCTTGCCACCGGCGCGGTAAACAACCTGCCCGGGCTTGCCAACCTGTCCGGCCATACCCACGGCGGCGTGAACGGCGGCCGCTTCGATTTCAGCGGCGATTCCCTGACCGTGAAGGCGCCCGGCTTCAAGGTGGACAATGCCGCCATCACGGATGTGGACGGCAGCATGTCATGGCGACGGGACACTGCCGGCCTGGAACTGCAGATACCGCTACTCACCCTGTCCAACCCGGATCTCGCCCTGAGGCTGGCGGGCAGCGCCCGCTTCAGCCGTGGCCAGGCTCCGTGGGTCGATGCCGTGGCGGAAATTGCCCATGCCGATCTGGAAAAGCTGACCGGTTATATCCCGTATACGGACAAGTTCCGAATGCGGGAGTGGATGGAAAAGGCCGTACTCGGCGGCAGTCTCGATTCGGCGAAGACCCTGATCCGCGGCCGCCTCTCGGATTTTCCGTTCCGGGACGCTGCCGGCCAGTTCGAACTTATCGCCGATGTCAGCAACGGCGTGCTGGAATATTCACCGCACTGGCCGGTGGCCGACAACCTCGATACTGAGGTCGTTATTGATAAACAGAAACTGTCCGCCGATATAAACGGGGGCAAGGTCTACAACGCCAGCTTCCAGGGCGGTACGGTCGGCATCCCCGATCTCTTCCACAAGCAGAAGGAAATCTACGTCAAGGGCAAAATCAACGGTGAGAACACCGACCTGAAGCGCTTCCTCCACAACAGTCCACTGGTCAAGAACGTCACCATTCGCGAACTGCACAAGGCATTGTCGGGCGGCGGTTTCCGGCTCAACCTGGATCTGAAAGTCCCGTTCCACGTCCCCGATAAAAAACCCGTCATCAACGGTCACATCACCCTGGACCACGCCGGCCTCGTCTCCAGCGTCACGGACATGAAGCTGACAGACATCAACGGCGACGTCGCGTTTTCCCGCGACTCCGTCTCCGGCAAGAACATCACGGCTCGATTCAGCGGCAGACCCGTCCAGGTTGCCGTCTCCGGTGCCGGGGAGACTGGTGATAATACTCAAGCCACTGTGCTCACCCTGCAGGGCGAGGCCGACAACAATTTCATCGCCGATCAAATCGGCCATTATCTTCCCCGCTTTCCCCTCGACCGCGGTGCCATCCTCGATCATCTCTCGGGGCGGACCGGCTGGACAGCCGACCTGCGCTTCGTGAAAGCGCCGGACGGCAACCGCCTGCAACGTACTATGACCATACACTCGGACCTGCAGGGACTGGCCGTGAAGATGCCCGCGCCATTGAAAAAGACCGCCGCCGACACGGTGGCGCTGGAGGTCAGCCGCCAGCTCGGCGCCACGGCGCCGCCGGTTATGAATATTTCCTACGGAGACAGGTTGAGCGGGAAGATCACCATACCCCGGAACCCGCCGGGAGCCGCCCCGCCGGCCGGCGGCGGCAAGGATAACGGCATTGTGATGTCCGGCAAACTCGACACGTTGCCCGTCTCGCAATGGCGGGACTTTCTCTCATCCCTGAAGAAACCGGAAGAGACCGGCAGTCCCCCGTACCCCATCCACGCCAACCTCGACATCGGCTCCCTGGCACTGCTCGGACAGGAATTCAAGGACGTCAAGCTGGGCATAGGCAGGCAGAAAAAGGGCTGGCGCATCGATGCCCGCAGCCGGAATATCGCCGGGCAAATCATCCTGCCCCAAAGTATCAACAAGGACAGTCTTATCAGCCTCGACCTCGACAGACTGGCACTGCAGAAAAGCGGCGGTGACGGGCATGGACCGCACCTGAATCCCGCCGACCTTCCTTCCATCCAGGCAAAAGTGGATGACTTCAGTTATGGCGGCAGGGATCTCGGCGCACTGGTGCTGAATTCGACGCCGACCGACAACGGCATGATGATCGACACCCTGACTTTTCAGAAACCGGGCCTGAGCATACGAGGTGAAGGATCGTGGACGGTCAGAAACGGCGTCGACAAATCCAGCTTTACTATCGAGACCCACGCCAAGAAAATAGAGGAAATGCTGAAAACCTTCGGCTATGACGTCACCGCCATCAAGGGCGGCGAAACCAACCTGCTGATCAACGCCGACTGGGAAGGATCGCCCATGGATTTCTCCCTGGAGAAACTGAACGGACATATCAGTATGCACCTGGGTGAAGGGCAACTGCTCAATGTCGATCCTTCCGCAGGCCGCCTGTTCGGCCTGCTCAGTATCCAGGCCCTGCCGCGGCGGCTAACGCTGGATTTCAGCGATCTGTTCGACAAGGGACTGGCTTTTGACCATATCGAAGGCAACTTCGATATCACCAACGGTAACGCCTATACCAATGATCTGTCCATGAAGGGTCCGTCCATGGAAATCGCGGTCAACGGTCGTACCGGCCTGTCGGCGAAGGATTATGACCAGGTCGTCACCGTAACTCCGGAAATATCGAGCAGTCTGCCCGTCGCCGGCGCCCTGTTCGGCCCTGTGGGCGTCGGTGTGGGGACGGTATTTTATCTCGCCGGGGAAATGTTCGGTTCCCTGAAGCATAATATCGACAGTCTCCTGCGTTACCAATACACCATAACCGGCAGCTGGAAGCATCCCGTGATCAAGAAGATCAAGTCAGAGAAAGACAAGGGCTGAAAGGCATGAACAAGATCGAGAAACATGCCCGGCAGTGGAAACCCAACGTCACCGTGGCGGCAATCGTGCCTCGCGGAGACCGTTTCCTGCTGGTGGAAGAGGAAGCCGACGGCCGCATCGTGCTGAACCAGCCCGCCGGCCACCTGGAACACGACGAACACCTGCTGGATGCGGTGCGGCGCGAGATGCTGGAAGAAACGGCCAGAAATTTCCGGCCGCAATCCCTGGTCGGCGTTTATCTCTATCCCCATCGATTGGCCGCGGACATCACCTACCTGCGTTTCTGCTTCGCCGGCAGCTGCGACGAAGCTGATCCCGGGCGGGAACTGGATGAGGGAATACGCCGCACGCTGTGGCTGGGCCGGACGGAACTGGAAGAGAACCGGGAGCGCCTGCGCAGTCCCCTGGTGATGAAATGCATTGACGATTACCTGGCCGGCCGGCGCTATCCGCTGGAGGTCCTGGATCGGTCCCTGTTTCCCGGCTCCGGTTGAAGCGCATGAAAGTCGTGGTCGGCGTATCGGGCGGCGTGGATTCCTCTGTTGCCGCTCTGCTGCTGAAGGAAGAGGGCTACGACGTCCAGGCCCTGTTCATGAAGAACTGGAACGAGACCGATCCCGATGGCGGCTGCATGTGGGAAGGCGATGTGGAAGATGCCATGCAGGTCTGCGAGGCACTGCACATACCGCTCAATACCGTTGACCTATCCGACCAATACTGGCAGCGCGTTTTCAGTAACTTCCTGGAGGAATACCGGACCGGACGCACCCCCAACCCCGACGTGCTGTGCAACCAGGAGGTCAAGTTCAGCGCCTTCATGGAAGAGGCGTTGAAACTGGGCGCAGACTGCATCGCCACGGGCCACTACGCCCGCATCGTGCACCGGGACGGGAACTGCCTGCTGAAGAAGGGCGTGGATCACAACAAGGATCAGAGCTATTTCCTGTGCCGTCTCGACCAGGGCCAGCTGGCCCGCAGCCTCTTCCCGGTGGGCGAACTGACCAAGCCGCAGGTGCGCATGCTGGCGCAGCAGGCCGGCCTCGCCACCCATGACAAGAAGGACAGCACCGGCATCTGCTTCGTCGGCGAGCGCCCGTTCCGGGAATTCCTGGCGCGCTACATCCCCGTCAGCCGCGGCGAAATCCGCACCACGACGGGAGAGGTCATCGGCGAGCACGACGGCGTCTACCTGTATACCCTGGGCCAGCGCCAGGGGCTGGGGATTGGCGGCGTACCGGACAAACCCGATGAACCGTGGTACGTGGTGGACAAGGATATAACCGCCAACGTCCTCGTCGTGGCCCAGGGCCACGATAACCCCCTGCTGTTCAGCCGCGGCCTGGTCAGCGGCGATCTGCACTGGATAGCCGGCCACTCCCCCGCCCTGCCCCTGGCCTGCACAGCCAAGACCCGCTACCGCCAGCCGGATCAGGCCTGCCGCGTAGAAGCGGACGGCCCGGACCGCTGGCGCATCGAGTTCGAGGAACCCCAGCGCGCGGTTACACCGGGGCAATACGTGGTGCTGTACGACGGCGACACCTGCCTGGGCGGGGGTGTTATTGACTCTACCTTCTAAAAAAGCGTGAATTGTGAATAGTGAATAGTGATTGTTCAGTGCCATGGCCTGGATAAATATGCTGCTTTTTTCACTATTCACCATTCACTATTCACAAATCACTGCTTTTCCCTCTGTGTCCTCTGTGGCTATAACGCCGTTTCTCTGTAAAAAATCGCCCAAATATCGCATAATGTCGGGCTTTCTGCCGGAACCTATAAACGGAGTCGTCGATGACCAACAGCCTTAACGCCAGAACCACGCTCACCGTCAATAACAAGAACTACGACATCTGGTCCCTGCCGGCCCTGGAAGATGCCTTCCGGATCTCGCGCCTGCCCTACTCCCTGAAGATTCTGCTGGAAAACCTGCTGCGCCACGAGGACGGCGTCAGCGTGACCCGCGCCGATATTGAGGCCCTGGCGAACTGGGATCCCAAGGCCGACCCCGCCACGGAAATCGCCTTTACGCCCGCGCGGGTGCTGATGCAGGACTTCACCGGCGTCCCCGCTATCGTGGATCTGGCGGCCATGCGCGACGCCGTGCAGAAGCTGGGCGGCGCGCCCGGGAAAATCAATCCCCTGTCGCCGGCGGAGATGGTCATCGATCATTCCGTGCAGGTGGATTACTTCGGCAGCAGCGACGCCGCCGCCAAGAACGCCGCGGTGGAGTTCGAACGCAACCGCGAACGCTATGAATTCCTGCGCTGGGGCCAGAACGCGTTCGACAATTTCAGGGTGGTACCGCCGGATACGGGTATCGTGCACCAGGTGAACCTGGAATACCTGGCGCGCACGGTGTTCGCCCGCGAGGTGGACGGCGCCGCCCGCGCCTATCCGGATACCCTGGTGGGCACCGACTCGCACACCACCATGATCAACGGCCTCGGCGTGCTGGGCTGGGGTGTGGGCGGCATCGAGGCGGAAGCGGCCATGCTGGGGCAGCCCATTACCATGCTCATTCCCCAGGTCGTCGGTTTCCGGCTCACCGGCAGGCTGCCGGAAGGTGCCACCGCCACCGACCTGGTGCTGACGGTCACGCAGATGCTGCGCGAGAAAGGCGTGGTGGGCAAGTTCGTGGAATTTTTCGGCGACGGTCTCGGGCACCTGCCCCTGGCGGACCGGGCCACCATCGCCAACATGGCACCGGAATACGGCGCTACCTGCGGCATCTTCCCCATCGACGCCGAGACCGTCAATTACCTGCGCCTGTCCGGCCGCGATGATGAACAGATCGCCCTGGTCGAGGCCTATGCCCGCGCACAGGGTATGTGGCACGAGGCCGGCGATACTGAAGCCGCCTACACCGACACCCTGCACCTGGACATGGGCACGGTGGAACCCAGCCTGGCCGGCCCCAAGCGGCCCCAGGACCGCATCACCCTGAAGCAGGCGCCCGCCGTCATCGGCGGCCACCTGCACGAGATGCAGTCCGCCCGTGTCGGGGCACCGGCTAACAACCGGGAGGTAGCCAAATTCGAAGGCGAAGGCGGCGGCACCGGTATCGACGGCAGCATCTCCGAACGCACCGGCAGTATCCCGGTCACCGACGAGCAGGGTAACCATTACGATCTGACCGACGGCGCCGTGGTCATCGCCGCCATCACCTCCTGCACCAATACTTCCAACCCCTCGGTCATGGTCGGCGCCGGCCTGGTGGCGAAAAAGGCCCGTGAGCGGGGCCTGGCGGTCAAGCCCTGGGTCAAGACCAGCCTGGCGCCCGGATCCCTGGTGGTCAGCGAGTACCTGAAAAAATCCGGGCTCACGCAGTACCTGGACGCGCTCGGCTTCAACCTGGTGGGCTACGGCTGCACTACCTGCATCGGCAATTCCGGGCCGCTGCCGCCCCATGTCAGCCAGGCCATCAACGAGGGCGATCTTGTCGTCGCCTCGGTGCTGTCAGGCAACCGCAACTTCGAAGGCCGCGTGCATCCCGAGGTCAAGATGAACTTCCTGGCATCGCCGCCCCTGGTGGTGGCCTACGCCATCGCCGGTACGGTGACCCTCGATCTCCTCAACGATCCCCTGGGAACCGACAGCGACGGCAAGGCGGTGTATTTCAAGGACCTGTGGCCGAGCCAGCAGGAGATCAACGAAACCCTGGCCAGTACCATCGACGCCTCCATGTTCCGCCACAGCTACGAGAACGTCTTTGCCGGCGACAGCAACTGGGCTTCCATGAAGGTACCGGAGTCGGAGCTCTACCAGTGGAATGACGACTCCACCTACGTCCGCAACCCGCCCTATTTCGAGGGCATGCAACGCGAACCGGCGCCCATCAAACCCGTGCAGGGCGCGCGGGTGCTGGCCCTGCTGGGGGATTCCATCACCACCGATCACATCTCCCCCGCCGGTTCCATCAAGCCGGACAGCCCGGCCGGGCGTTACCTCGTCGAGCATGGCGTGGAACCCCGGGATTTCAATTCCTACGGCTCGCGCCGCGGCAACCACGAGGTCATGATGCGCGGCACCTTCGCCAACATCCGCCTGCGCAACCTGCTGGCCCCGGGCACGGAAGGTGGCTGGACTACCTCCCAGCCGGACGGCGAACAGATGAGCATTTACGATGCCGCCATGCAGTACCAGGCAAAGGGGATACCGCTGCTGGTGATTGCCGGCCGGGAATACGGTACTGGCTCCTCCCGCGACTGGGCCGCCAAGGGTACGCTGCTGCTCGGGGTGCGCGCCGTTATCGCCCAGAGCTTTGAGCGCATTCATCGTTCCAACCTGGTCGGCATGGGTGTTCTGCCCCTCACCTTCCAGGAAGGCGAGAACGCCGAAACCCTGGGCCTGACCGGCAAGGAAACCTACGATATAGAAGGCCTGGAAAGCGGCGCCAAAGAAGTCACCGTGACAGCCACTCCTGACAGCGGCAAGCCGCTAACCTTCAAGGCGCGGGTACGCGTGGACACGCCCAAGGAATGGGACTACTACAACCACGGCGGGATTCTGCAGTACGTGCTGCGGCAGCTGGCTAACGGCAGTAAGTAGTGAATAGTGAGTAGTAAATAGTAAAAACAGCTTTCGTCATTCCGGACAGTACTGTTTGCTTGTCCGGGACATAGTTTTTGTTTGACATGGTCTGGAAGTCGGATAATGCATCGGCGCTCCGGCATGACGATTACCTTACGCCGTTACTATTCACTACTAACTATTCACCATTCACTGCAGTTAGTGAATGTGTTCATTCACTGACTGCGGCTCCGGCAGGCGCCAGTCGGCGCGGCCCACGCCCTGGGTCAGGAGATTGTAGAACATGAACAGCAGGGACTGGTCCAGGTTGAGGGTGACGCCCTGCCCCGTTTCCGGGCGCAGTTCCAGGCTGAGGCCGTTGTGCGGTTGATCCCGGGTGCCGATGCGGCTGGCGAGGAACCCCGTATCGCCCAGAGGAAAACGGCGTGCGGTTTCCTCCTCGAAGGGTTTCTCCAGGGCGCCTTCCCGGAACAGGCGCCGTGTTTCGGGGCGGGACGCCACGGCCGGCAGGCCGCCGCGCCGGTCAATTTCCTTGCCCAGCACATCCATGAGCATGGCGGTGAAACGCCGGGTCAGCCACACGCGGAATTCGTCGCCCTGCTGCGTGGTAATGCGCAACAGCAGCCTGTCCTCGTTGGGAGAATAATTGATATTGAGCTGGTGCAGGGGGTCGGTCATTGACTCTCAACATTCAATCCGGAACGAAATGGCATGATAGGTCGGTCAGCAGCTTGTTGAAAGAGCCTCTCTTTCAACAAGCTGTCCGGCCCGGGAAAGCACCGGCATTTTTCAATCGCATTTTGATTTTGCGAGTTGAAAAACGACAGGGATATCGTTTCTCAACATCTGTTTACAGGCCGCCGGATTCGGCCAGGTATTGATCCAGCACTGTCTCCACTTCCGCCATGTCCATGGTCTTGAGGATGTACCCGTTGCAGCCGACCTCGCCGGCACGCCGGCGATCCTCTTCCTTGTCCGAAGCGGACAGGATGACAATGGGCTTGTCGAACCCCCTGGCGCGCAAGATCTCGGTGGCGCTGAGGCCGTCCATGTTCGGCATGCGGATATCCATGAGCACCAGATCCGGCTGCTGTTCGAGACAGATTTGTACGGCCTCGTTGCCGTCGGCCGCCGTAATCAGATTATAGCCGGAGTCAGCCAGCACCAGCTTGACCAGATCGACCATGTCCTGGTTGTCGTCTGTGAGCAGTACGGTTTTCATGCGTCATCTCCCGGTGGTCTGTAGCGGGTTCCGGCATTTCATGCCTGGACCTGCCGTTCCTTAGACGCAGCAGAGCAGGATCATATAATATATAGACCTTTTACAAACAGCCGGTTCCGGAAACTCCGAATGACCATTATCAGACAGAATGACCTCATTGAAAGTGTAGCCGATGCACTGCAATTTATCTCCTATTACCACCCCGTGGATTTCATCCGCGCCGTCCATGCCGCCTATGAACGGGAAGAGTCTCCGGCCGCCAGGGACGCCATGGCCCAGATCCTGATCAATTCCCGCCTCTGCGCCGAGGGCCACCGTCCCATCTGCCAGGACACGGGCATCGTCACGGTGTTCATCCGCATCGGCATGAGCGTGCAGTGGCAGGCGGGCATGAGCGTTACCGACATGATCAACGAGGGCGTGCGGCGCGCCTATACCCATCCGGACAATGTCCTGCGCGCGTCCATCCTCGACGATCCCGCCGGCCGGCGCCGCAATACCGGCGACAACACCCCGGCGGTGATACACACGGAACTGGTCCCGGGCGATACGGTGGAAGTGCATGTCGCCGCCAAGGGCGGCGGTTCGGAGGCCAAGTCCCGGTTCGTCATGCTCAATCCATCCGACAGCATCGTTGACTGGGTGGTCAACACCGTGCCCGGCATGGGCGCCGGCTGGTGTCCCCCCGGCATGCTCGGCATCGGCATCGGCGGCACCGCGGAGAAAGCCATGCTCCTGGCCAAGCAGTCCCTGATGCAGCCCATCGACATTCAGGCACTGCGCGAACGCGGACCGGCAAACCGTAGCGAGGAACTGCGCCTGGAAATTTTCGATCGCGTCAACGAACTGGGCATCGGCGCCCAGGGCCTGGGGGGGCTGACCACCGTGCTGGACGTCAAGATCCTGGATTACCCCACCCATGCCGCCAACCTGCCGGTGGCCATGATCCCCAACTGCGCCGCCACCCGCCATGCCCATTTCGTCCTGGACGGCAGCGGCCCGGTGCGGCAGCAGCCCCCCAGCCTGGATGACTGGCCGCAGATCGCCTGGGACGCCGGCGCCGGCGCCCGGCGGGTGAATCTGGACACGGTCACCCGCGCGGATATCGCTCAATGGAAACCGGGCGAGACCCTGCTGCTGTCCGGCCGTTTACTCACCGGTCGCGACGCCGCCCACAAGCGCATCCAGGACCTGCTGGACCGGGGCGAGCCCCTGCCGGAGGGAGTGGATTTCAGGGGGCGCTTCATCTACTACGTGGGTCCGGTGGACCCGGTCCGCGACGAGGTGGTCGGTCCCGCCGGCCCCACCACGGCCACGCGCATGGACAAGTTCACCGACATGATGCTGGAGAAAACCGGCCTCCTGGGCATGGTGGGCAAGGCCGAACGGGGCCCCAAGGCCATCGAGTCCATCAAGAAACACCGGGCCGTGTACCTGATGGCCGTGGGCGGCGCCGCCTACCTGGTCTCCCGCGCCATCAAGCAGGCGCGTGTGGTGGCCTTCGAGGACCTGGGCATGGAAGCCATCCACGAGTTCGAGGTGGAAGACATGCCGGTCACCGTGGCCGTGGATACCAACGGCGAAGCCGTGCACCGGACGGGGCCGGCACAGTGGAAGGAAATCATTCTGCAGCGCAAGACTGCCTGAACGGCAATTGAACCACGGAGAGCACGGAGGACACGGAGATACAATACGTGTTGTTTCACTCCGTATCCGGGATTACCTGCCTGGCAAATTGCCTTTCAGAGAATTATCGGACTGATATCTGGATCTCGCCAAGGCGCAAAGACGCCAAGATCTAGAAAATTATTTACTGCTGTTCTTTGCGGCTTCGCGTCTTTGCGAGATCATATTTGTTTTTCTCCGTGTCCTCCGTGCTCTCCGTGGTTCATATCTTCAGAAGTTCTGCGGGATGCCATCCTTGAAGACAAGGAATTCTCCCTTCTCCATTTTGTTCCACTCCTCGTTGTCGGTAAGCGGGCGCGAGGCGATGACGGTGACTACGTCTTTGGGGGTGGTCAGCTCGCTGAAATCCACCAGGGCGCCGGTATCGATGAGGCGCGCTTCGCCGAAGGGCGCCCGGCGGGTGATCCAGCACATGTAGTTGCTGCAGTACACGTACAGCACCCGGGAGTCGCTGAGCAGGAAACTGAATACGCCCAGCTCGTCCACTTCCCGCGCCAGGTCGCGGATGAAACGCCACAGGCGTTTCGGATCGGCGGGCAGCTTGCGGAATTTCTTGCGGATCTGATCCAGTATCCAGCAGAAGGCATATTCGCTGTCGGTGGTACCCACCGGCGTATAAAAGTCCAGCTTCTTTTTCTTCACACCATGGAGCTGGCCGTTGTGGGCGAACACCCAGCTGCCGCCCCGGAACTTGCGCTCGAAGGGATGAGTGTTGGCCAGGCACACCTTGCCGCGGTTGGCCTTGCGGATGTGGCTGATGATGATCTCGCTCTTGATGGAATAGCGCTGGATGAGCTTGGCGATCTCCGAGGCAACCGAAGGACGCGGATCGTGAAAGGAGCGGCTGGCCCGGCCCTCGTACATGGAAATCCCCCAACCGTCACGATGCGGCCCGGTCCCCCCGCCGCGCTGCACCAGTCCGGTAAAACTGAAACAGATGTCGGTGGGGACGTTGGCGTTGAGGCCCAGTAACTCGCACATGCTTTATAGTACCACGGATCGATCAAGGGCCATGAAAGAGGAGGAACAGGTAATTCGTGAATCGTGAATGGTGAATAGTAAAAGCATGATCGCTATCGTCTCTTTGCAAGAATCCGGCTTAACAGAATTGACCTCGACTTACGATTCACCATTCACTATTCACTATTCACTTCTAGAAATGGTGATAGCTTTCAGCAACCAGATCGACCACCCCGCCTGATTCATCGAGCCAGGCAATGCCGCTGCCATCGATGATCCGGCCGATGCGGGTAATGGGGCAATCGGCCTGTTGCGCGATGGCGACGATCCGGTCCCGGGCCGCCGGAGGGGCGGTAAAGCACAACTCGTAGTCGTCACCACCCTTCACGGCCAAAACCCGCATCTGTTCCGCACTGACCGTATCCCCGAACTCCGGCAACGGCAGGCGTGCCAGTTCCACCGCGGCGCCGGCACCGCCGGCGTCCAGTATATGACCGAGATCGCCGGCCAGGCCGTCGGAGATATCGATCATGGCCGTAGCCGTATCCCTGAGCAACCGCCCGGCCTGCACGCGGGGCTGCGGCCGCAGCAGCCGCTCCAGGCAGGCCGCCGGTATTGCTGACGACTCCGTTCCCGCCTGCAGCAGGGACAGAGCCAGGGCCGCAGCACCCGGGCGGCCGGTCACGTGGATATCGTCACCGGCCGCGGCACCGGAGCGTCGCAGCGCCGTCCCGGCGGGCACGGTGCCCAGGATCTGGCAGGTAATGGAGAGCGGTCCGCGGGTCAGA
>Ga0102944_1001104_pt1 | contig 18717 bp, 19 predicted proteins | sample SalPonD_shore_MG_FD_78172 | JGI IMG/M metagenome (GOLD analysis project Ga0102944, IMG submission 78172) | Salt pond soil microbial communities from South San Francisco under conditions of wetland restoration - Salt Pond MetaG... | ecosystem: Environmental > Aquatic > Marine > Intertidal zone >...
GAAGTCGGCGATGACGCCATCCTTCATCGGCCGGATGGCGCGGATCGTGCCGGGGGTGCGCCCGAGCATCATCTTCGCCTCCATGCCCACGGCCGCGATGGTCTTCGGGCCGCCGTCGCGATCCTGGCGAATGGCGACGACGGAGGGCTCGTTGAGAACGATCCCCTGACCCCGCGAGTAGATCAGCGTATTGGCCGTACCGAGGTCGATGGAAAGATCGTTGGAAAAAAGCCCACGTATGCCCTTGAACATCCCGAGAATCCAGCCGGTGCGAGAAAGCGGGTAATCTACCAACGGGTGGGGGTTTGGGCAACTGGTGGTGCGGCGCCATCGGCGAATCGTTGCGCCTCTCCCCGGCGGGTGGCCGACTCCCGGCTGCGAGTCTGCGGTGCCCCGGGCATTACCCGGCATCCGGTTAATATGCTACGTTACGCGCCTCCTACCATGGTCGGACCCACGGAGTTCAGGCATGGCGCTGCAGCCGGATCAGGTCGACCAGATCGCGCATCTCGCGCGCCTGTCGATCGACGAGCGGGATATTCCCGAGTACACGCGTAATCTCTCCGATATTCTCGAGTTCGTCGAGCAGCTCTCGGCGGTGGACACCACCGGCGTCGAGCCGCTCGCGCATCCGCTGGAGATGACCCAGCGGCTGCGGCCCGACGAGGTTACCGAGACGGATCAGCGCGAGCTGTTCCAGGCGGTCGCGCCCGCGACCGAGGAAGGCCTCTACCTCGTGCCGCGCGTGATCGAGTGAGCCGAAAGCCGCCTAGCCAGGGATTTCTGAGAGCATGCACGAAAAGACCATCGCCGAGCTCGCCGCGGGTCTAGCGGCGGGCACGTTCTCGAGCCTGGAGCTGACGCGGTCCTGCCTGGAGCGGATCGAGCGGCTGAATCCGGAGCTCAACGCCGTCGTCACCGTCGACGCGGAGGGCGCGCTCGAGGCGGCCCGGCGCGCCGACGAGCGGCGCGCTAACGGTGAGTCCGGCCCGCTGCTCGGTGTCCCGGTGCTCCACAAGGACATCTTCTGCACGCGAGGCATGCGCACGAGCTGCGGCAGCCGGATGCTCGACAGCTTCGTCGCCCCTTACGACGCGCATGTGGTCGAACGCCTGCGCGAGGCCGGGGCCGTGACGCTGGGCAAGACGAACATGGACGAGTTCGCCATGGGGTCGTCCAATGAGACGAGCTTCTACGGGCCGGCGAGAAACCCGTGGGATGCCGACGCCGTTCCGGGCGGATCCTCGGGCGGCTCCGCGGCAGCGGTCGCCGCGCGTCTGGCACCGGCGGCGACGGGAACCGACACCGGCGGCTCGATCCGCCAGCCGGCGGCGATGTGCGGCATCAGCGGCCTCAAGCCCACCTACGGGCGGGTATCGCGGTACGGCATGATCGCCTTCGCCTCGAGTCTCGACCAGGGCGGGCCGATGGCGCGCAGCGCCGAGGACCTGGCTCTGCTGCTGGAGGGCATGGCGGGTTTCGACTGGCGCGACTCCACGAGTGTCGACCGCGCCGTCCCGCGCTACGTCGAGGGGCTGGATGGGCCGCTCGACGGCCTGCGCATCGGCCTGCCCCGGGAGTACTTCGGCGACGGGCTCGACGGTACGGTCGCCGCGGCGCTGGATGCGGCCATCGAGGAGTACCGCCGCCTCGGTGCGCAGGTGCGCGAGGTATCGCTGCCCAACACCCACCTGGCCGTGCCCGTCTACTACGTGATCGCGCCGGCGGAGGCGTCCTCCAACCTGGCGCGCTACGACGGCGTGCGGTTCGGTTACCGTTGCGAGAATCCGCGCGACCTCGAGGACATGTACAAGCGCAGCCGGGGGGAGGGTTTCGGTGCGGAGGTCAAGCGTCGCATCATGGTGGGTACCTATGCCCTGTCCGCCGGCTACTACGACGCGTACTACCTCAAGGCGCAGCAGGTGCGCCGCCTGATCCGGGACGACTTCCTCAAGGCCTTCGAGGAGGTCGACGTCATCATGGGGCCGACCGCGCCCACGGCCGCGTTCAACATCGGCGAGAAGACGGCGGATCCGGTGCAGATGTACCTCTCTGACGTCTACACGCTCGCGGTGAACCTCGCCGGTCTGCCGGCCCTGTCCATTCCGGCGGGGCAGGCGAACGGCCGGCCCGTGGGGCTGCAGATCATCGGCAGCTACTTCGACGAGGGTCGGCTGCTCAACGCGGCACACCGTTTCCAGCAGGCGACCGACTGGCACGCGGCGGTGCCGGGCGGTTTCGAGTAGGACAGAGAGAGACTCGGTAATGGAATGGGAATCGGTCATCGGGCTTGAGATCCATGCCCAGCTGTCGACGCGGACGAAGATATTCTCTGGCGCGTCGACGGCCTACGGCGCGCCGCCCAACACCCAGGCCTGCGCCGTTGATCTGGGGCTGCCCGGGGTGCTGCCCGTGCTCAATGAGCAGGCCATGCGGTTCGCGGTGAAGCTGGGCCTTGCGCTGGAGGCGGAGATTGCGCCGCGCTCGGTGTTCGCGCGCAAGAACTATTTCTACCCGGATCTCCCCAAGGGCTACCAGATATCGCAGTACGAGCTGCCGGTGGTCGGCAACGGTCATCTGGACATCGAGCTCGATGACGGCACCCCGCGACGGATCGGCGTGACGCGCGCGCACCTCGAGGAGGACGCGGGGAAGAGCCTGCACGAGGGGTTCGAGTCGATGTCGGGCATCGACCTCAACCGGGCCGGAACCCCGCTGCTCGAGATCGTCTCCGAACCCGATCTGCGCACCGCCGCGGAGGCGGTAGCCTACATGAAGAAGCTGCACAGCATGGTGCGCTACCTCGGCATCTGTGACGGCAACATGCAGGAAGGCTCGTTCCGCTGCGACGCCAATGTCTCGGTGCGGCCGAAGGGACAGTCGGAGCTGGGTACCCGGGCGGAGCTCAAGAACCTCAACTCCTTCCGTTTCGTCGAGCGTGCGATCAACTACGAGATCGAGCGCCAGATCGAGCTGATCGAGGACGGCGGGACCGTCGTCCAGGAGACCCGGCTCTACGACGCCGATCGCCACGAGACGCGCTCCATGCGCACGAAGGAAGAGGCCAACGACTACCGCTACTTCCCGGACCCGGACCTGCTGCCGCTGGAGGTCACCGCCGAGCTCGTCGATGAGATTCGAGCGACCATGCCGGAGCTTCCCGACGCCAAGCGCGACCGGTTCGAGCGCGAATACGGGCTGTCCCGCTACGACGCCGGCGTGCTCACGGCGAGCCGCGAGACGGCGGACTTCTTCGAGCGCACGGTGGCGGCCGCCGGCGGCGAGGCGAAGCTCGCTGCCAACTGGGTAATGGGCGATTTCTCCGCCGCACTCAACCGGGACGGTCTGGAGATCGGCGCGAGCCCGGTGAGCCCGGAGCACCTGGGCGGCATGCTCCAGCGCATCCAGGACGGCACCATCTCCGGCAAGATTGCCAAGGAGGTCTTCGAGGGGATGTGGGCCGGCGAGGGCGGTGCCGACGAGATCATCGACAAGCGCGGGCTCAGGCAGGTGACCGATACCGGCGCGATCGAGGCCATGGTCGACGACGTGATCGCCGCCAACCCGGATCAGGTGGCGCAGTACCGCGGTGGCAAGGACAAGCTCATGGGGTTCTTCGTCGGCCAGGTGATGAAGGCATCGAAGGGCAAGGCCAATCCGCAGCAGGTCAACGAGATCCTCAAGCGGAAGCTCGACGGCTGACGGTCGCCTGCCCGATGCCCAGCGACAGACTCTACCGATTTCTGTTCGACAACGCCGATGTCCGTGGCGAGATCGTCCAGCTGGAGGATGTCTACCGCGAGGTCGTGGGGCGGGCGGCATACCCCGCAGCCGTTGCACAGATCGTGGGAGAAGGGCTGGCGGCGGTTTGCCTGCTGACGGCCACCTTGAAGTTTCACGGGTCGCTGACCCTGCAGATCCAGGCCGAAGGGCCGTTGCGGCTGCTGGTCGTGCAGGCGGGCAGCGACGGCACCATACGTGCAATGGCCCGCGCCGACGGCGACGTGCCCGCAGACGCGCCGCTGCACCGGCAGGCGCGCAACGGCGCGCTCGCCATCACCATCGATCCCGAAGACGCGAACGATCGCTATCAGGGCGTGGTCGATCTGGCCCCCGGGTCGCTCGCGGCCGCTATCGAGAAGTACTTCCGGGATTCGGAGCAGCTCGACACCCGGGTGTGGCTGCGGGCTGATGCGCAGGGTGTCGGGGGCATGCTGCTGCAGCGCATGCCCGAGCAGGCCACCGACGACGAGGATGCGTGGGACCGCGCCTGCCACCTGGCCGATACCATTACGGACGAGGAACTGCGGACGTTGCCGCCGCCGGATATCATCCGGCGGCTGTTCCACGAAGAGGATATCCGCCTGTTCGATCCCTTCCCGTTCCGTTTCCACTGCCGCTGCTCGCGCGAGCGCGTGGCCGGGCTGATCCGCTCCCTGGGCGAGGAGGAGGCGCGGGACATCCTCCAGGAGCAGGGCCGTATCGAGATCCGCTGCGATTTCTGCAACGAGCCCTACCGTTTCGACGCGGTGGACGTGGAGGAGGTGCTCGTCGACCCCGCGGAGCGCTCGCCGCACTCGGACAACCGCCACTGAGCTCCCCCGGACGCTCCGCCCGGCGCCGTTCGCGGCCAGGGTGCCCGTTCTGACCGGGGGTGTTACGGGGCGCGCACGTCCCTCCCGCCGCACACCGGGCAGTTCGGGTCCCGCCGCAGCTTGAGCGTGCGCCACTGCATGGTCGTGGCGTCCAGCGTCATCAGCCGCGAGTCCAGGGTTTCCCCCAGTCCGCTCAGCAGCTTCATGGTCTCCGTGGCCATCAGGCTGCCGACGACGCCGGTCAGGGGGGCGAGAACGCCGGTCTCGCTGCAGGTTTCGCCGGTCTCACCGTCCTCGGGGAATACACAGCGGTAACAGGGCTGATCCGGCCGGTCGGCGCGGTAGACCGCGAGCTGGCCTTCCATCCGGATGGCGGCGCCGGAGACGAGCGGCACGCCGGCGCCAACGCAGGCGGCGTTTACCGCGAAGCGGGTGGCGAAGTTGTCACTGCCGTCCACCACGCAGTCCACCCCTTCCAGCCGCGCCGGCAGCGTCTCGCGGTGGAGCCGTTCAGTCACGGGCGTGAGCGAGACCTCCGGATTCAGGGCGGCCAGCCTCGTCATGGCCGAGTCCGTCTTGCGCCTGCCTACCGATGCGGTGTCGTGCAGAACCTGGCGCTGCAGATTGGTCAGATCCACCGTGTCGTCGTCGGCGAGCAGGAGCTCGCCGACCCCGCCGGCTGCGAGGTAGAGCGCGACCGGGGAGCCGAGCCCGCCCAGCCCGACCACCAGCACGCGGGCGGCGCGAAGCCGATCCTGGCCCTCGATGTCCAGGCCCCGAAGCATGATGTGCCGGCTGTATCGCAGTAGCTGATCGTCGTCCATGGGTTCCGCGGTGATCTGTCGCTCGGATTGAAAGACGAGGGACGGGACAGCCTACCAGTATCGGCGCCAATGGGCCGGCCGGTGGTCCCGGCAGCCGTGGGGCCGCTGTCGCCAGTGCTCCACGAAGGCATCCTGGGTGGCGTGGAGCAGATCGTAGTCGATACCGAGGTTGGCCCGCTGCGTCTCCTCGGTGTAGTAGATCAGGGCACGATGCATCCGCGCACCGAGGCCGACGTCGAGTGGGTAGCCCAGCTCCGCCAGCGCGTCCTCGAGCAGCTCGAGGCCGATGTGCCTCAGGTCGTAGCGCACCCGCAGCATCGCCCCCTCGGCCGCGACGCTCACGGCCAGCACGCCGTCGGCGTCGCCGAGCAGGGCGGCGGCTTCGCGGAGCATGCCCGGCGGCGTCTCGCCGTGAAACGCGATGTCACGCTGCTTGATGACCTCAGACGGATCCACCGGTTGCTCCGCTCGTCCGCGTCCAATCCTGAAGATAGCCCAGCGTGACGCGCTCGTGGCCGGCGAGGTCATGTCGTGTCTCCACGCCCGTGAAGCCGTGCGCGTCCAGCAGCCGGCGGGCCCGCTCTCCCTGGCGCCAGCCGTGCTCGATCATGAGGCCGCCGCCGGGATGGAGGTGCGCCGCCGCGCCGGCCACGATGACTTCGGCCGCCTCCAGCCCGCCACCGCCCGCCACCAGTGCGCATCGCGTCTCGTGGCGTACGTCGCCCCGCGCGAGCTCGGGTTCGCGGGCGGCGATATAGGGCGGATTGGAGACGATGAGATCGTAGCGTTCGCCGTCGACCGGTCCGTACCAGGATCCTTCCAGCAGGCGGACGTTGTTCGTGCCGGCCAGGCGCCGGTTCACGGCGGCCACCTCGAATGCGGGCCTTGAGAACTCGACGGCGTCCACGTGCACATCCGGTCGGTCGCTCGCGATGGCCAGCGCGATGGCCCCGGTGCCGGTGCCGAGGTCGAGCACGCGCGCGCGGGCGGGGAGTGCCGCCAGCGCCGATTCGACCAGGCATTCCGTCTCCGGGCGCGGAACGAGGGTGTCCGGCGTCACGCTCAGCTCGAGCGTCCAGAAACCGCGGTGACCGGTCAGATGGGCGACGGGATGGCCCCGGCGGCGGCGCCGCCACAGTGCCTCGAAGCGTGCTGCGTCCCGCGGTGCCAGTCGACGTTCCGGCCAGGCCCGAAGGAAGCTCCTCGGTGCGCCGAGCACGTGAGCGAGCAACGTCTCGGCGTCCAGGCCGGGTGTATCCGAGACCTCGCCGAGTGCCCTCCGGGCCGTCTCCAGCGCAGTCCCCAGGGAGGCGTCATGCGGCTCGGCGGTCACCGCAGATGCAGCGCCTCCACGTGGATCGCACGATCCTCGAGCATGATCGGGATGCCGTCGTCGATGCGGTAGATCCGAACGCCGTTCTCGGTAATCAGGCCTTCCGATAGGGGGTCGGTAACCGCGGAACCGTCCAGGTAGCCGAGTTCCCCGGCGGCCACCGCCTCGTTGACGCGGCGTAGCTGGTCCCGTGTCAGCGGGTAGACCGGGAGCTTGCTGATCGGGCAGCAGAGTACATCCAAAAGCCGTCGGTCGAGCGCCATGGTCGTCCTGTCTGGGCTGCAATACACCGTGATGATATCAGATCGGCAACCGTTGGACGGGCTGGCGGGATGCCCGGCGCTGGGCGGCTACACTGGCACGGTAGGGGAGGCGGGAGGAACGGTCATGGCGCGACGAGGCCCCAACGAGACGGCTGACGGCGACACTGAGGCGCCGATTGTCTGCGCGTTCTGCGGGCGCGGCGAGGGCAGTGTCGACACGCTTATCGCCGGGCCGAGTGTCTACATCTGCGACGCCTGCGTGCGGGAGTGCGTTGAGATCCTCCATCGCGACCGGGCCATGGAGCGCGCGCTGAGCTCCCTGCCGTCGCCGCGGTCGATACACGCCTTCCTGGACCACTACGTCATCGGTCAGCAGTATGCGAAGCGGGTCCTCTCCGTGGCCGTCCACAATCACTTCAAGCGGCTGCGTGCGGCGATCGCGCCGGGAGGGCCGGACATCCACAAGAGCAACGTGTTGCTGCTGGGGCCGACCGGCTGTGGCAAGACCCTGCTGGTGGAGACCCTCGCCCGTATGCTGGAGGTGCCATTGGTCATCGTGGATGCGAGCTCGTTCACGGAGGCCGGATACGCGGGTGAGGGGGTCGAGGCGATTGCCGTACGCCTGCTGCGGGCCGCGCGCGGCGATGTGGCGCTGGCCGGCCGCGGGATCGTCTAGCTGGACGAGATCGACAAGCTGGCCGTGCGGCGTGCGGGCGCCGGGCACGTGCGGGACATCGGGGGCGAGGGAGTGCAGCAGGCGCTGCTGCGCCTGATGGAAGGACGGACCGTTGCCGTGGACGACCGGCATGGTGACGCCGTCGAGGTGGACACGCGGGACGTTCTGTTCATCGCGGGCGGTGCGTTCAACGGTCTCGAGCGGATCGTGCGCGAGCGTGGCGACCGCACGGGCATGGGATTCGCGGTCCCGCTCGAGGCGCCCCGTGAGCGCTGCGACCACCTGCTGCCGGGTCCGGAGCCCGAGGACCTGATGCGCTTCGGTTTCATCCCGGAGCTCGTGGGTCGTCTGCCGGTGACCGCCATGCTCGATGCGCTCACGGAGCGGGACCTGGTCAGGCTACTGACCGAGCCGTGCAATGCCCCTGTCCGTCAGTATCGCGAGCTCCTGCGCATGGAAGGCTGTGACCTCACCTTCACCGCAGGCGCGCTGCGCGCGATCGCGCGCGAGGCCATGGCCCTCGGCGGCGGGGCGCGCAGCCTTCGTTCGGTGCTCGAGCGTGTGCTGCTGGACCCCATGTTCGATGCCGGCGGCACGTGTGCGCAGCTGCGCGTCGACGCGCGGTTTGTGGGCGGGGTGCGCGAGCGGCGGCGCCTGACTGCCTGATCCGGCCGGCGGCCGCGCGCAATGTTGTGTCCTCCGCGGGTTCGTGGCATGTTGCTTCGCTACACGAGCGGGGCCGATACGCGAAATGCGTGTTTTCGTCCGTTGTTCGGACGACGCGCTTTTTTCCGATCGCAACCCTCGTTTTTTCAAGGCGATTGAGTGCGACAGAGAAGCCCTATGAGCGATGTCAGCATCGACAACATCAACGTGCTTGCGCAGGAGCTCCTGCCGACGCCGGCCGAGGTCAAGGATCGGCTGCCGTTGACGGAGAAAGCGCGCGAGACCGTGCTGCATGGACGTCGCGTGGTGGAGGATATCCTGGATGGGAAGGACCACCGGTTGCTGGTGGTGGTCGGTCCCTGCTCCATTCACGACATCGATGCGGCCAAGGATTACGCGCGGCGCCTCAAGGCGCTGCATGACGAGGTCTCGCAGAGCCTGTACCTGGTAATGCGCGTCTACTTCGAGAAGCCGCGGACGACGGTCGGCTGGAAGGGGTTGATCAACGATCCCTTCATGGACGACTCGTTTCACATCGAGGAGGGCCTGCAGCGGGCCCGCGAGCTGCTGCTGTTTCTGACCGAGCTCGGGCTCCCCGCAGCCACCGAGGCGCTCGACCCCATCACGCCCCAGTACATCGGGGACCTGATCAGCTGGACCGCCATCGGCGCGCGCACGACCGAGTCCCAGACGCATCGCGAGATGGCGAGCGGGCTGTCCACGGGAGTCGGCTTCAAGAACGGCACCGACGGCAGCCTCAGCGTGGCGATCAATGCGCTGCGCTCGGCGTCCAGCCCGCACAGTTTCCTTGGCATCAATCAGGACGGCCAGTGCGCGGTGATCCGCACGCGGGGCAACGAGTACGGTCATGTGGTGCTGCGCGGCGGAAAGCAGCCGAACTATGACTCGGTCAGCATCGCCCTGTGCGAGAAGGAGCTCAACGAGGCCGGACTGCGTGCCAAGCTCGTGGTGGACTGCAGCCACTCCAACTCCAACAAGGACCCCGGTTTGCAGTCGCTGGTGATGGAGAATCTGGTCAACCAGATCCTGGAGGGCAACCGCTCCATCGTCGGCATGATGCTCGAGAGCAATATCGGCTGGGGAAATCAGAAGCTTACGTCTGACCTCAGTCAGCTCGAGTACGGTGTCTCCATTACCGACGCGTGCATTGACTGGCCGACCACGGAGGAGGTGCTCGTGTCTGCGGCGGAGCGACTGGAGGCCAAGCTTCGCGAGCGGGCCGGTTGAGGTCGCGCGGGAACCGTCGGAGCGCAATCGCGGTCTGTTCGGGTTGACGGTTCCGACGAAGTAGGCGTTCAATCATTGATCTGAGTCACGCATTTTGATCGTCTGTTGCGGCACCATCGAGTGCGGCTAGGGGCAGGAAGCTCCCGTCCATCGGGCCGGACTTCCCCGCTCATTGTAACGGTCGAGGCTTGAGGCGACGGGTCGCAGGCGGACCGGGTGGAGGAATAATCAATGGCTGACAAGCAGAGACTGCCGGTCGAGGGTATGGAGCCCTATCAGGTGGAAGCCGGCGAGGAGTACATGAACGAGGAGCAGCTGGAGCATTTCCGCAAGCTGCTTCTCGAGTGGAAACGCGAGCTGCAGGAGGAGGTCGAGCGCACCGTCAGTCACATGCGCGACGACGCGAACAACTATGCCGACCCTGCCGATCGCGCGACGCAGGAGGAGGAGTTCGCGCTCGAGCTGCGCACGCGGGATCGTGAGCGCAAGCTCATCCGCAAGATTGACCAGACGCTCGAGCGAATCCGCAAGGACGACTACGGCTTCTGTGATCAGTGTGGCGTAGAGATCGGGCTGCGTCGTCTCGAGGCTCGGCCGACGGCGACCCTCTGCGTCGACTGCAAGACCCTCGAGGAGATCAAGGAAAAGCAGCGCGTGGCTTGAGCGCCGCGCGCTTCGGTTCCTGCCTCTGTGGGGGCGCGCCCCCCCGCGGCGACTCTTCTGGCGGGGGAGTGTCCCCCCAGAGGGTATTGCCGCGGGGCGGGCCGCTCGCATTTGCTTCATGAGCCGGCTCGGCGTCCCGTTCGTCGCCGTCCAACGCTCTACATGCCGCCACGTCGGTTCCAATGGCCTGCGTCGCATCGCGTGCGACGATCAAGTCCGCCTAGTTCGTCCGATCACCCCGCCAGCGCAGCCAGCTGGTCAGCCTGATACTCGCTGATCATTGGGGCGATCACCTGGTCGAGATTCCCTTCCAGCACTTCCTGCAGCTTGTAGATCGTGAGGTTGATGCGGTGGTCGGTCACGCGGCCCTGGGGAAAGTTGTAGGTGCGGATGCGCTCGGAGCGGTCGCCGCTGCCCACCAGCAGGCGTCTCGTCTGCGACTCGGTCTCCTGGCGAGCCTCGCGCTGCTGCGAGACCAGCCGCGCCTGAAGCAGTGACAGTGCCTTCGCGCGGTTCTTGTGCTGGGACCGCTCGTCCTGACACTCGACGACGATGCCGCTCGGCAGGTGCGTGATGCGCACGGCGGAATCGGTCTTGTTGACGTGCTGCCCCCCGGCGCCGGAGGCGCGAAACGTGTCCACCCGCAGATCGGCCGGATTGACCTCGATGTCCTCGAGTTCGTCGGCCTCGGGTAGCACCGCCACCGTGCAGGCGGAGGTATGGATGCGGCCCTGGGACTCGGTGGCCGGCACGCGCTGCACCCGATGCGCGCCGGATTCGAACTTGAGGCGCGAATAGACGCCCTCGCCGCTGATCCGGCTGATGATCTCCTTGTAGCCGCCCTGCTCGCCGGGGCTCTCGGAGACCACCTCGACGCGCCAGCCGCGCTGCTCCGCGTAGCGGCCATACATGCGGAACAGGTCGCCAGCGAACAGCGCTGCCTCGTCGCCGCCGGTGCCGGCGCGTATCTCCAGGTACACGTCCTTGTCGTCGTCCGGGTCCCGGGGCAGCATCAGGATCTGGAGCTCGTTCTCCAGCTCTTCCAGGCGTGACTCGGCGGCATCTCGCTCGTCCGCCGCCATGGCCCGTACGTCCGCGTCAGGGTCGTTCTCCATCGCTTCGGCCCCTTCGATATCCGCGCGCACGGCGTGATAGTCGGCGAGGGCCTTCACCACGGGCTCGAGGCGGGCGTATTCCCGCGAGAGGCCGCGGAAGCGCTTCTGGTCGCCAATGACGTCGGGCTCGGCTAGCAACGCCTCGATCTCCTCGTGGCGCTCGCGGAGCTGTTCCAGCTTGGTCAGCAGTGAGGCTTTCACTTCGTCCTGTCGTCCCGGTCCGGGGTCAGTCCCAGAACCTCCTGGCTGATACGGATGGTCTCCCGGTCTCCCGTGCGTGCTGCGGCTCGCAGCCCGACCGTGGGCTCGTGGATCAGCGCATTGGTCAGGGTGTGGGCGAGGTACTCCAGTACCGACTGTGGGGAGTCCCCGCGTGCCAGGCGGCGCTCGGCCTGTTGCAGCACCCGGTCGCGCTCGGCCTCGGCCCGGCGGCGATACTGTCGTATGGTCGCCACCGCGTCCAGGCTGCGCAGCCAGGCCATGAAGCGCTCCGTCTGCAGCTCCACGATCGTCTGCGCCTCCTCGGCGGCCTGGCGCCGGGAACGGACACTATCGTCGATGACCTCCCGCAGGTCGTCAATCGTGTAGAGATAGACGTCGGGTAGCTCCCCGACCTCAGGCTCGATGTCCCGGGGCACGGCGATGTCCACCATGAACATCGGCCGGTGCTTGCGCTGGCGCAGCGCGCGTTCGACGGTGCCCTTGCCGAGGATCGGCAGCGTGCTGGCCGTGGAGGTGACCACGATGTCCGTGGCCGAGAGCACTTGCGGGATGTCGGCCAGGCCGATGGCCTCGGCCCCATAGTGCTCGGCGAGGCGCTCGGCGCGCTCCACGCTGCGGTTGGCAATGAACAGGTGCCGCAGCCCCTGGTCGGTCAGGTGTCTGGCGCTGAGCTCGATGGTTTCGCCCGCGCCGATGAGCAGCGCCGTACGCTCACGCATGTCCCCGAAGATCTGCCGGGCCAGGCGGACCGCGGCGTAGGCTACCGAGACCGGGTGGGTGCCGATGTCGGTATCGGTTCGTACCTGCTTGGCGACGGCGAAGGCATGCTGGAACAGCCGATCCAGGACCCTGCCGAGACAGCCTGCCTGGGAGGCGGCCTGGTAGGCCAGCTTGGTCTGTCCGAGGATCTGCGGTTCCCCGAGCACCAGGGAGTCGAGGCCGCTCGCCACCGTCAGCAGGTGCGACACGGCCGCCACGCTTCGATGCAGGTAGGCGTATTCCGATAGCCACCCGCCGGGAAGCTGGTGGGCGGTCTCCAGCCAGCGCTGCAGAATGCCGGCGTCCGTGTCGGGCTCGAGCACCGCATAGACCTCGGTGCGGTTGCAGGTGGTGAGCAGGGCCGCTTCCCGCACGCCCGGGTTCGCGGACAGATCGGCGAGTGCCCCCGGCAGGCGCTCGGGGTCGAACACGACGCGCTCCCGCACGTCCACGGGGGCGCTCTTGTGGTTCAGACCGAGGGTGACGACTGGCATGGCGTTCCGCCGGGCATGCGAGTGGCAAATTGTAGGGATCTGCGTGTCGAAGACAAGGGACGTGCCATTCCTCACGATGTGTCGGATTCGCGCACCCGCCGGCCCTCCCGGAGGGTTGTGCGTCACGGCGGTCGTCCGGAACCGGTCATCACCGGTATAGTGACCGGGTCCGGTTGCCGAGGCGGCCCGACGCGCCCCGCGCGGAATGTCACCCCCTGCCACAGGGGCGACCGTGAATCCGCGTGACGACGGTCTGACGCACTACACGGGTGTATAGAGAGAGACTATGTCCCGCATCATTCTACTACTGATGGTCCTGGCCCTCGGCGGTTGCTCCTCCCTGCAGCCCGCACCCGGCTCGGCACCGGAACCCGAAAGCATCCTCGACAAGGATGTCGGCAGTCAGGCCGTCTATCACCTGCTCGTCGCCGAGGTTGCCGGGCAGCGCGACGATCTCGACCTGGCCGCGCGGGAGTATCTGGCCGCCGCCAAGGTCGCGGACGATCCGGCGGTCGCCGAGCGCGCCGCCCGTGTCGCCCTGTATGCTTCCCGCGATGACCTGGCCCGCGAGGCGGCCGAGCGCTGGCTCAAGCTCGATCCGGGTGCCGCGGACGGTCACCGTGTGCTGGCGCTGATCGCACTGCGCGATGGCAAGTCCGACCAGGCCTATAACGAGTTCAAGGAATCCCTGCCGAAGGCGGCCGACGCGCGTGACGAGGCGCTCGGCCAGATCGGAGCGCTGCTGGCGCAGCAGACCTCTGGTGGGGCGGCCCTCGATGTGGCCACGAGGCTGGCGAAGGACTTCCCCGACTCGCGTATGGCCCACTATGCAAGGGCGCAGGTGGCGCTGCAGTCCCAGGACCCGTCCACCGCCGTGGATGCCCTCGACCGCGCGCTCGATCTCTCGCCCGGCTGGCGTTCCGCGCAGCTGCTCCGCGTCGAGGCGCTGCTCGCGGCCAACCGTTCGCGGGAAGCGTTGGCGGCGTTGCGGGGGCTGCTCAGCAAGAACCCGAACGACTACGATCTACGGCTTCGCTACGCGCGCACGCTGGTCAACCTGTCCCGCACCGACCAGGCGCTGTCGCAGTTCCGGCAGTTGCTGCATCAGCGACCGGACGACGATCGTGTCATCTATGCTGCCGCGCTGCTGGCGCTGGATGCCGGCCAGCAGGCCGACGCCCGGAGCTGGTTCGAGCGGCTGCTCGCAATGGACGTCCATTCCGACGCCGCCCACTACTATCTGGGGCGCATGGCGGAGCAGAACGGCAAGCTGGAGGAAGCGCGCCGTCAGTACGAGCTCGCCGGCGGCAGCTACCGGCAGGAATCGCAGCTGCGCAGCGCGGTCCTGGAGGCCCGCGGCGGGGATCTGCCGGGGGCGCGGAAGCGTCTCGAGACCATTCGCCGGAACGACCCGGACGCCGCACCCGACGCCTTTGCCGTCGAGGGCGAGCTGCTGCGCGATGCCGGACGCCTGGCGGACAGCGTCGACGTATTCTCCCGGGCGTTGAAGGATTACCCGGACAATACCGACCTGTTGTACGGCCGCGCCATGACGCGGGTCATGATGGACCACATCGACTCGGCGGTGGCGGACTTCCGCGCCGTGCTCGACCACGATCCGGGCAACGTCAATGCGCTGAATGCGCTCGGCTACACGCTTGCGGACAGCGGCCGCAAGCTGGATGAGGCGGAGCGCCTGGTCAAGAAGGCCTACGCCCAGCGGCCGGACGATCCCGCGATCATCGACAGCATGGGCTGGGTCGCCTACCGTCAGGGGCGTCTGTCCGAAGCCGAGAACTATCTCCGCCAGGCTTACAAGGCGGCTCCCCAGCCCGACATCGCCGCCCATCTCGGCGAGGTGCTCTGGCGTATGGGGCGGCATGACGAGGCCGAGAGCATCTGGCAGAAGGCGCTGCGGGCGAGTCCCGGCAGCGAGGTGCTCCAGGAGACCATGGACCGGCTCCAGCCGTGAAGCGCGCGCTGACGATATCGCTGTGCCTGGCGCTGGCGGGGTGCGGCGTCAATCCGCCGCAGCCCGGCAAGGTTGGCGCACGCAAGAGCCTGGCGGACTGGCGTCCCCCCGCTGCGCCGGCGAGCTGGACGGTACGCGGCCGCGCAGCGGTGAAGGTGCCGGATGACTCCGCCACGCTCAGCGTCTACTGGCGCCAGGATCAGGCGCACTACCGGATCAGTCTGCGGGCGCCCCTCGGCGCCGGCGGTGCTCGCCTCGACGGCGAGCCGGGTCGGGTGGTGCTGACCACCAGCGACGGCGAGCGGCGTCTTGCTGCCAGCCCCGAGGGCCTGTTGCAGCAGGCCACGGGATTCGACCTGCCGGTGCGCTATCTCAAGTGGTGGATTCGCGGACTGCCGACACCGGACCTCGGCGGCGAGGTGCTGCTCGGCGATGACCACGCCACCCCCACGGGCTACGATCAGGACGGCTGGACGGTACGCTACTCGGACTGGAAGGCCGTGGCCGGATACCGGCTGCCCGGACGATTCAGCGTGAAGGGCGAGGGCGTGCGTCTACGGTTCGCGGTCTCCCACTGGCAGGTGTCGCAGTGACCGACTCCGCCGACTGGCCGGCGCCCGCCAAGCTCAACCGGTTCCTCCATATCCTCGGCCGCCGCGCGGACGGCTATCATGAGCTGCAGACGCTGTTTCATCTCGTCGACCTGCAGGATCGCTTGAGCTTCCGGGTCACCGACGAGCCGGCCATCCGGCGTGAGGGCGGTCTCGGGCATATCGCACCGGAGGACGACCTGGTGGTCCGTGCGGCGTGTCGGCTGCAGGCGGTGGCCGGCACGCGGCGGGGCGCGATCATCCGGCTCGACAAGCGAATACCCGCGGGCGGCGGGCTCGGCGGCGGCAGCTCGGATGCGGCCACCACGCTGGTGGCGTTGAATCGTCTTTGGGACGCTGGCCTGGACGGCGAGGCGCTTGCCGCCCTCGGGCTCGAGCTGGGCGCCGACGTTCCGGTATTCATCCGCGGCCGGTCCGCTTGGGCCGAGGGCGTTGGGCAGCATCTGAGTCCGGTGGATCCGGGCGATTGCTGGTATGTCGTGGTCGATCCCGGCGTGCCGGTTTCCACCGCCGGCGTCTTCGCCGCGCCCGAATTGACACGCAACACCCCCCGTACGACAATACGCGCCTTTCTGGCGGGCGCGGTCCGCAACGACTGTGAGCCGGTCGTTCGCGGGCGCTATCCGGAGGTCGCCAGGGCGCTGGACTGGCTCGGTGAGTTCGGGTTGGCAAGGCTGACGGGAACGGGTAGCTGCCTGTTCGCCGGGTTTGCGTGTGAGCGCGATGCCAGGGCGGTCCTGTCACGGGTCCCGCGCCGATGGTGCGGCTACCTGGCGCGGGGATTGTGCCGGTCGCCGCTGCTCGCCCGCCTCGATCGGGAGACGAGCGCATCGTCCTGAACAACTGGGGCGTAGCCAAGCGGTAAGGCACGGGGTTTTGATCCCCGCATGCGCAGGTTCGAATCCTGCCGCCCCAGCCAATTTCGTCTTCCTCGCCAGCCACCGGAGACTGAGGGCAGGTAGTCGCCGTGATCGAAAACGGACGCATGATGGTGTTCGCGGGCAACGCCAACCCGCAGCTCGCCCGCGCAATCGCCGCGCACCTGAAGACCCGTATGGGCAACGCCCTCGTGTCGCGCTTCAGTGATGGCGAGGTACAGGTCGAGATCAACGAGCACGTGCGCGGACGCGACGTGTTCATCGTGCAGCCGACCTGTGTGCCGTCCAACGATACCCTGATGGAGCTGCTGGTGATCGCCGATGCGCTGCGCCGCTCGTCGGCGGCGCGCATCACGGCGGTGATCCCCTACTATGGTTACGCGCGCCAGGATAGGCGGCCCCGCTCCCAGCGCGTGCCGATCTCGGCGAAGCTGGTGGCGGACATGATCTCCGCGGCGGGCATCAACCGCGTCGTGACCGTCGATCTCCACGCCGACCAGATTCAGGGATTCTTCAATATCCCGGTGGACAACGTCTACGCATCGCCGGTTCTGCTCGGCGACATCTGGCGCCAGCTCTACCCGAACAAGATCGTGGTCTCCCCCGACGTCGGCGGCGTGGTGCGTGCCAGGGCGATCGCCAAACGGCTGGACGACGCCGATCTCGCCATCATCGACAAGCGTCGTCCGCGCGCCAACGAGTCCAAGGTGATGAACATCATCGGCGACGTGCGCGACAAGACCTGCATCATCGTCGACGATCTCGTGGACACGGCGGGGACTCTCTGCGAGGCCTCCAAGGCCCTGAAGGATAAAGGGGCCGGGCAGGTGGTGGCCTACATCACCCACCCGGTGCTGTCGGGACCGGCGATCGAGCGCATCAGTGACTCGGCGCTGGACGAGCTGGTAGTGACCGACAGCATTCCGCTGTCCGAGCAGGCGCAGGCCTGTGGCCGGATCCGTCAGCTGACCCTGGCCGAGATGCTGGCCGAGACCATGCGCCGGGTGAACAACGACGAATCGGTCAGCGAGCTGTTCGTCGACTGAGAGAGCTTTCGCCGACCGCGCGCCCGACGTGCGCGGCCGACAATACGGTCGTCCGATCCGACGACAAACCGAAGCGCCGAACCTGGTCGCGGGGGAGGCGCGGCCGCCTGCGGGCGGTTTTCACGTTCCTGGAGCAATGAAAGCCATGAGCAGTGTTGAACTCGTTCTCGACGCAACACTTCGCAAGGAGCAGGGGAAGGGTGCGAGCCGCCGCCTGCGCCGTGCGAAGAAGATTCCGGCGATCCTCTACGGCGCCGATGCCGACGTGCTCGCCCTGACCCTCGACGAGGAGCAGGTGCTGCGTCTGATGCGGGAGGAGGCGTTCTTCTCCCAGATCCTCGACGTCAAGGTGAAGGGGCGCAAGACCGAGCAGGCGGTCCTGAAGGATCTCCAGCGCCACCCCTTCAAGCCGCTGGTCTCCCACATGGACCTGCAGCGCATCAAGGAAGGCGAGGCGATGCGTGTCCATCTGCCGATCCACTTCCTCAATCAGGAGACGGCCAAGGGCGTCAAGCAGGGCGGCGTCGTCCACCACGACATGATCGAGATCGAGGTGGAGTGCCTGCCGAAGGATCTGCCCGAGTACATCGAGCTCGATATCGCCGAGCTCGACCTCGACCAGGCCGTTCACCTGTCCGAGATCACCGTGCCGGAGGAGGTGACCATCCTCGCGCTTGCCCATGATCCGGAGCAGGATCCCGCCGTGGTGAGCATCCACACGCCGCGCAAGGCGATCGAGGAGGAAGAAGAGGAAGCCGCCGAGGAGGCCGCCGCTGTCGAGGAGGCTGCCGCCGAGGAAGAGGCGGCGTCCGGCGAGGGCGGCGAAGCGGAGGAAGGCAGCGAGGACTGATCTCGCTGCCTTCGCGGCCGGAGAGGCGGGCTCGTCGTGGTGTCGGGACCCAATATCACACTCGTGATCGGCCTGGGAAACCCGGGGCCGAAGTACGATCGTACCCGCCACAACGCCGGCTTCTGGCTCGTCGACGAAGTGGCCCGCCAGTACGGCGGGTCGTTTCGTCCGGAGCGCAAGTTCCACGGGGAGACCGCCCGCGTGCGGGTCGACGGCAGCGAGGTGCTGCTGTTGAAGCCGGACACGTTCATGAATCACAGCGGTCGCGCGGTCCAGGCCGTCGCCGGCTTCTTCAAGGTCGCCCCGGAGAACATCCTGGTCGCCCACGACGAGATCGACCTCCCGCCGGGCACGGTCCGCCTCAAGCGCGGCGGCGGCCACGGCGGCCACAACGGTCTGCGGGACACGATCAAGGCGTTGGACGGCGCCACATTCGGCCGCCTGCGCATCGGTGTCGGTCACCCCGGGCATCGGGATGAGGTGATCGCCTACGTGCTCTCCA
>Ga0102944_1001106_pt1 | contig 18717 bp, 12 predicted proteins | sample SalPonD_shore_MG_FD_78172 | JGI IMG/M metagenome (GOLD analysis project Ga0102944, IMG submission 78172) | Salt pond soil microbial communities from South San Francisco under conditions of wetland restoration - Salt Pond MetaG... | ecosystem: Environmental > Aquatic > Marine > Intertidal zone >...
AATAAGATTAGTGGAACATACAATTTTGCAATGTAATACAGATGAACTATTGCTCAGTTTTCTGAGAATCTTGACATGAGCAATGTTTTATCAATAATTTCTTGGATTTGAGTGTTTTTCCTTTGATAAAGTCTAGAAAGAATAACTCAAATTTTAGGAGATTGACTGGTACAGGATAGGATTGTGGAGGCATATGAGAATTATCAGGGGCTGTACAAGTATAATCACAATACTGAATTCAGGAGTGCTGTGGAGCACTCCTTTGGCAATATTCAACTTGCCAACCCCTCTTTTCGGGTCACAGACAGAAAAGAGAAGAACAAGCGAAAGACCTTGTTATTGCCTTTGATTCGATATAATTATGAATTGTATCTAGAGGAGGTGAGAGCAAGCTGAGTTAATTTTTGGATAAGCTTATACTTAATTAACAATACTTTCTTTTTCTTCAACCACCTTCTTAATCAATCCATACTTCATTTAATCGGTTGAGGTGGTAGTCTCAGAGGAGTATCCCTCAAATGCTGAATAAAGGGCTTCTGACGGATTTGGTAGGGTGCAAATCCAAATATATAACAATAAATCTTATCAACTGTCAACTAAATTCCAAGAAGTGGGTAAATGCCACATGATCCAGCGTAGCAGAATTTTATTGACTGAAGTTCTGATTTTTACCCATTTGGATTATCGATAGGTATTTTTGATACGGAAACGCTTTCTGTATAATGAAATCGCCTTGATTGCAACGATCATGGTGATACCTTTGCACTTCTTCTGCGTAATGATTTCAGCATAGTTTTGTTCAATTCTGTTGGAAACCATGGTTTTGTTTACTCGCAGGCAAAATATCTTCCATTGCATTTTCTGGATAAATGGAAGAGATGGTACCTCAAGATAATTTTCCGAGGAATGATTGATTCTGATCTTCTCCTACCGTTATTGTAACTCCATTAATTGAGCACGAGGAGGATTTTATCTTATAAGACAAATACCTCATCACCTGAACGAGGTGTTTTCAGCCATATTTTCCTGATTGTTTCTTGACCTATTCTGTCATTGGCTTGATCTTAGGTCTTTGACCCTATTGGTCAAACAACAGGATATATTTGCGGAGATGTTTATGGTATATGTCTAAAGCTTAAACAACTTGAAGACGGATGGAGTACAGACTGTTGTATTTTATTTCTACAACACTCTCTGTTACACCTTTTGTTTAATATTTTTAAAAGAAGAGCTTGTTTTGTCATGGGATTTATATAAGAAAAGAATTTGGGATACTCAAGTTTCAAAAATGTTTGTATACTTATAAAATAAACTAATAAGATAAGATAGATTAGGGTAGATTTGAGATTTCTCATGTTTGTCAATATTTCTTAAATCTTTAAGTTCTTTCAATTCCCTCTGATAATCAAAATTATCAAATATCTTCCCTAAAATATCAGAATTATGTTTAATTAATCTCATATATGCGGAAAATAATAATTCATCTACTATCTTTCTTATTTGGATATGACTAAATTGTTGAGTTTTTCTAAAATTCTCAATTTCATCCACATGCTCATTAGTTTCTATCATACTTGAGATTGCTTTTTGTTTCAGCATTTCAAAATCTTGATAAAAAAAACTTTCAATTGATCTAGAACTCCGATTTTTGAGAATTAAATGAGTAAAAAATTCTCTAAACTCAAATTCGAATTTAGAAACTAGTTTCCGTACTGAATTTGGAATATTTGTATAATTAGTATTTCCATATTCATTTTTTTGTATCATGTTAAAGTATGTTAAGTCACTTACGCTAAGTAGCTTCATAATAATTTTTTGTGTATATCTAATTTCTTTTTCCTGTAGAAAATAAGTTTCATAGATTCTATCAAAACATAATAGTTTCTCTACTTTAATAGCCTCAATAATCTTTATCATCCCTATAATTGTAAAATACAGATATTCTGATTCTCTATCAAAATATCGAAATTTATTTTTTAATTCTATAATGAAGTTTGATTCAATTCCATGTATTTTGAAATCATAAAGCTCAATTGTCTTATTTTTAAGTATTGCCAGCCTATAATCATCTATTTCAATCAAATGTAAATTTTGTATATTATTTAATTCACTTTTAACTAAATTATCCAATTCAGCGAATTTTCGATTTATTACAGGTTTAATTATTTTTAAAAATTTGTTTTGGGAATGTTTAGGCATTACTATTGAATTATTGGTTGTCTTCTTGTCTACATAAGCCAAATTTACTGTATCTAGAACTCTCATAATTAATTCTTTTTTCTTTTTTGAATTCAAGATGATATTCTCATTATTTGCTTGCTTAATATCACTTATTATTTTTTTTAGAAGCCTTACATTCTCCCAATTCTCCTCAATAAAACTCAATTTAACCACTTTGCCCATCCAATTAATGAAGAAGTATTAATGCCAGGGGTTATTACTGCATTAGTTAATATGAAATCATAAATTCCTTTATCAGATATTCTCGGGCTTTCAACCATCGCGATTACGGATTTCACATCAAGTTTTTTTGTAATTTCCAGCAAAGAGGAAATTCCCTTATCATCAACAGCCGCAGCCTCATCAAAAAATAAGAAAATAGGTTTTTTAAAGGGATATATTGAATTTCTTTGTAATTCTCTCATATAATAAAATATCAGTGAATACACCAAAAACTTTACCCCAGTACTTTCTCCTCCTGAACCTTTAAGTGCCAATCTTTTTGAATTGTCCTTCCCTTCCGCCACTAGGGTTAAATCAAAGTAATTGTATATATCTAAAAATTGGTCCTTTTTAATCTGAATGTCCCCTGATATTTCTTTAGCAAAATAGTCGATGAGCGATCCATCCTCTTGATCATTAATGTTTGAAATAAATTGATTTAATACTTCACTTTTATTTTCATCATTTAGATTTTCATAAAATTCTATTAACTTAATATAAATTGATCTTTTTGATATTTTGAATGTAATATTTTTCAATGTTCCAAATTTGATACCCATAGCAACTCTAGATGCACTTTCTGCAATTTTATTGAATGTCTTAAGCTGCGACCTAATAATTGCTATAAAACTAAGAGAGTTTGCAATAAACTCATTACTGACTTCTTCCAGTTTTTTATCTAATTTTGAAATTTCTAGTAATAGGGTTTCTCCTGCCCTTTTGGCTGATATTTTTTGTCCTGTAATTTGTTCAATAGCTGATATATCTATCAGATCTTCTTGTTCTGTTATCACCGTTTCAGGAGATTTCTCATAAATTTTGGAAAGTTTATTTAATGAATATTTCCAATTTATTATACAATCTGTTTTTATTCTCTCTAATTCCTCTTGAGACATAATATTAGCATTTAAATTTATTTCTACCCAACCATGCGAATCTTTAATGAGTACAATTTCCGTTGATAGTTTTAAATGAATTAAATTACAGAACTCTTCAAATTTTGTACTTCTGGCTATTTTTAAATTTTCGACCATTTTCCTTAATTCCCCAACACTTTCATTTTCAATTTCCAAGTCTCTATTTAGCTGTCTTAATTTTTCATAAATTTCAGATTTTGTCCCAGACAATTTTATTTTTTCATCAATGATCTTTTTATTTTTTGACTTTATTCTTTCCTTTAATCGGAGATAATTATTTCTAATAGAAAAAATCTCTAATTCAAAATCAAAATTGAATTTTTTACTCTCGAATTTCGAATTATACTCATCTATTATTATCTTAATAGAATCAATTATTTTCCTTACTTCTTGAAGTTTTAGAGGAAATTCCTGTAATTTAATTATAATATTTCCTAATTCCATTTTTTTTTCATTTATTTCTTGTTTTGTATCCTTTATTTCGCTAGTTCGTCTACTTAACTGCTCCTCAAACCTTTGAATTTTTTCATTTAAATCGTTTAGTTTTGCATTAAATTCTTCCTCTGATCTAATCATGTAAATTTTCTTTGAAGTTTGATCTTTAGCTTTTCCGAGATCTACTATTATTCTTGAAATTTCAGAAATATCTTCATGTATTGATTGTAATCTCCCATGATCTTCAATAATTTTTTGTTTGGTTTTTATTCTATCTTCCCAAGTATTAATTATTTTAGAATTATTATTTTTCTTATTATCAAGCTCCAATATTATATTATCAATTCTGTTAATTTGCTTAATTATCTCATTTTTTAATTTATCAAAATCCAAATTTCCAAAATTCTTTGGGTATTGAATTTTCCTTCTCAAAATTATAATATCTTGAATCAGAGAACCATGTGCTAGTTGATTCTTCCCATTTTTATGAATATCAAGATTTTCCATAATATTTCCATCAATTCTCAATAAATTTACCTCATATTCTTTCTGCCTACAATAATCTATAATCTGCTCCTCATTATCCCAATTATTTTTTAATATCACAAAATAATCCTTATAATCCAAGAATATGCTTTCATAGGCCTTAGCTTTTTCAGGTGCCATATCTTGAAAATATTTATAAAATGGTTTAATCTTAAATTGTTCTAACAAGTCTTTTTCAATAATTGATATTTGTTCTCCAGAAATTCTCTCGATTTCTAATTTTTTGTTAATTATATCTTCTTTTGATTGTTTTAGTTCAAATAATTTTTCTTCAATTTTTTGAAATCGTCCTAATACAAGTTCTCTTTTTTTATGTTTTTTAACAAGATCATCAAGAAATTTGTTTATTTCATTGATCTGATTTTTCACCATTATCTTTGAATTTCTTTTCTCCCTATATATTGTTAATTCAGACTCAATTTTGGATAAATTATCTTCCAATTCTGTTTTCTTATTTAATTCATTTTTGCGAGCAATTTTTTCCTCTTCAAGTAGCTTCTTAGTTAATGAAATCTCAGTACTGTGTCTTTTTAAACTACTATTTTTGGAAATTAGTTTTTCCTTGTACTCAATAATTTTATTTTCTAAATTCTTTCTTTTAATATCTAATTCCGTCATAATATTATCTTGGAATATTTCACTATTCTCAGTTATTTTTTGAATTAACAATTCTAATTTTTTTTCAATTCTTTCTACAATCTCTTCTTCCATATCTAAAACTTCTAAATTATTCAAAATTTTCTCCACTTTCTTTGTTAATTCAGAAATATTATTTTCAATAACTTCAATCTCTGTTTCTTTTGTTGAAATATCATTTTGATGTTTTGAAATTTGTTCTCGAAGTTGATTGTAATTATTATTAAATCTAGCTAATTTATATTCCGTATAATAATTAGTGTATGCAGATATCAGCCCGTTTATCGCGTCATATTTTTTGGAACTATCTACTTTTTGTTTCAAAAACTGAGAATATTTTAATAAGCTTTCGTCAATACTTGTCAAATATCCTTCTAAATCTTCTTTTCCTTTATCTGTCATGAATAGCTGTTTCTTTATTTCATCAATTCCAACATTATTTGTAGAGGTTAGAACATCTGATCCTCTGCTCAAAATTTTTAGGAATTTTTTATATTGTTTGAGATCACCATAATTATTCGGAAAGAAAAACATGATACCTTCTTCATCTAAGAATTTATGGTATTCAGTAGGTGAATCCCAAGTATTTAATATTTTCAAGGGTTCATAATTATTGAGCTTGTCTAGAAAATCATGCTTGTTAATAGAACTATTGATTATCTCCTGGCTTTTCTCTTGAGAAATACCGTGTTTGAAGAAGAATTTAATAGTATCAACATTATCATCCCACGTCAGACCAAATATTCCTTGATCATATTTTATTATTTGATCATTGAAATTTACGTGAAAGCAAATAACTGTAGGTCCAGTTTTTCCATTTCCGAATCGATTTGAATAATCCCTTAGTGTTGTTTCATCTCCACCTTTTGGATTATATTTTATATATCTCCTATTTGCGATAATACCAGTTTTAATTGCATCCATCAGGGAACTTTTTCCTGACCCATTTGGACCCGCAAATGAACTTATTTGGTTTAATGGTAAAAACCGTGGGAGTTGTAAATATGGTCCAAAATTCAGTAAATAAAAAGAATAACTTGGTCTTTCTTCTAAACTCATTCTTCCTCTTCCTCAATAATTTCCTTGGCTTCTCTAAGTAAAGTAATAAATCGAAATGCAGATGCACCAATTGATACATATTCGGTATCCTCATCATTTTTAATTACAGTAGCAAAATCATAAGGAACCAAATTATTCTTTATTCTATATCTAACATCATCCTTTAATCTGTCAAAAACTCCTTTTTCTTCTTCAAATGAAATTCTCCCAGTTTTCGATATGAGTTTTGAAATACTTTGGGTATCTGCATCAATTTTTAATATTTGTCGAGGATCGTCTATTAATGGTTCAATAAATTCCTCATATAATTTTAAGTAATTTCTTCCTCTGTTTGTATTAATTATCAATGCCGAAAGAATTAGTATATCCCCCTCCTGTAATGATTGTAATTTTTCTGGTCTTTCATTTAAATTTAATTCATCTAAATAATAATAATATCCATATTCGGGTTGTGTCGATAAGGAATGAGTTTCTCTTACCAATTCATAACCAATGGTATCGAATATATTTTTTAAACCTGAAAAATTATTCTGAAGGCTTTTGTAAATAACCCTCGAATAATCATTTAAATCTTCAATTCCTTTAATTAAACTATAACCAATCCCTCTATTATCAATGTAATATATAGTTCTCCCATTTAACAACAGTCTTGAAATATTTCGAATATTTTCCTTTTCAATAATTGGTAAATCTTCTAGTAATTTGTCAAACATAACAATTTATCTCCCTAAATTATATTTGGCTTCTTCAATCACATATTTTCCTTCAGGAAAAAGAAATTCATTGATTGTGTAATTTCCATTTCGAATAATTTTCCATTCTTCAGAGAGGATTACAATAATTTTTGAAACCAAATTAAGAAAATTTTTTGAATCTAAAAGCTCATTTTCCATAAGATGCTCATATATCATTTTATAAAAATGAATATTTTTTGCTTTCTCTTCTATTTTTTCCTTAATTTCTGAAACTAATTGCTTATCCCTTTTTTGTTTTGCAATAATCTCTTCATTTACTATTGATTGATTTTCATAAATTCTCCTGTATTCTACATTTCTTTGAATAATTTGTTTTTCAATTTCTCTTTCCGTTTTGAATGATTTTTGAAAAGTGCTTATTTCGTCAAAACTAGTATCCTTTACGTATTTACCCAGCATTATTCTTTGATTTAGAGTTTCAATACTCACTTTAGCTTTATCTGATTGTATTATCTCTCGAATACCAAATTTCCATACATTATACAAATCTCCAATCAACTGATTATCATTGATTAAATTTTGAAGATAGATAAACAGAAGTTGAACTGTATTAGATTTCTTTAAAATTACTTCAAAGGTTGTTAAATTTAACTGATTACTAAATTCAATAATTTTTTCGCATTGTCTGTATATTCTACTCAAATTTCTTTTAACTTCTTCATTTGAGTATTCATCCTCTTGGAAATGAGTGTTTATCAATAAGATAACTGCTTCTGCATGATTATCAATTATTTCAATATTTTTTTCATTATTTTGAATTAACTCTTGAATATCTTTACTTTTGAGATTTAAGCGATCAATTTTCTTATCAAATTTCTCAATTTTTTCTGAAATCATGTCATAGATTATCATAAATTCCAAATCATTGTTAATCCCTTCAATAAGATCTCTTTGTAAATTACCCAAGATTATATTTAATTCTTCAATGAGATCAATGGACTGTTGCCCTAAATCAATAATTTGAATTTCTAATTGATTAATATTAGATAATTGTTGCTCATATTTCAACATTTGATCTGTTAATTGTATCAATTCATTGGTTTCCTTAAATTCTTTCTTGCTATAATTTTTCAATTTATTTCTCCAATTTTCAAAAATATCTTTTACTTCTATAACGATCTTTTGAAGATAATCAGTATCATAATAACTGAATTCAGGTTCTTGAAGTTTTATTAAAATCTGACCTAGATTAACTGAGATTTTAGTCGTAGTATACGTATCTGTTGATGTATCATATTTAAGAAAATGATGTCTTGTTAATGCTTTAATATAATAGGATGCTGTTTTAGGTTCTTTTCCGAATTTATAACTAGTATCTATGCTTATATCCATCCAATTCGTAATTAATAATTCCAACTCATTCTGTGAAATTTTAATTCCACCTGAATGAAATTTTTCATAAATAACACCAACTAGAAATAATTCAAGTGGATGAATATCTGGTTCCGTAAAGAATTGCAAAAATGTATCCAATTTTTTTCTCTGTTTTTGAGAATAGGATAATTCAGAGATTTCCAAAATATACCTCAAGGGTAACAATGTTTTAATCATTTATAAACTTGTTATGGGTAATTAAAACTGAAATCAAGTATACTCCACAATACCTCCATTCCCCGTGACATTTTGGGAACTGAGTCTTTCAAATCTCACTAATTGCATAATCTATTTTGAATAACTCTTTTAGTCGCAATAATTGATTTAAATATTTGGATATTAATGACCAGCATATATACACATTTTGCAATGCTTATATTGATGAAATCAAGATCTATACTGTGAAAGTATATTTTCAAAACGCAACAAAAATTAACTCAAAAGAAGCATTTTCTTTATTTTTATATCATATCAAAAAACATGAAATTAATGAGTTATTATTATATTCACCTACAAAAGCACGAGACTTCCAAACACAATGGATCAAAGAAGTATTGGGGAAAACTCATTATGACAAACTAATGTCAACTACAGCCAAAACAAAAGATAGCGGATATAATATTTACTTTAGAACATCTAATACATTAAATACAAATAGGATGTATATATCTAATTTAGGAATATTGTGTTATTACCCTAGTGATAAAGAATTCGAACAATTAAGAGATTTGAACCCATCAATAATCTTTATTTACGGTGATTTAATACATTTACCTGAAACTGCAATGGACTATGATTTGGAGGAGAATTAAATGACAAAAATTGAAAACGCTCTTGATGATCTCTATGATTTGTGTTTTGGAAGTACAAAAAGGTCAATTGACCCTAGAGACAGAGATAAAGCATTAGAAATTTTTATAGTCTTAAATCAAAATGGACACAATCTAGATTTGGATTTTATTAGGAGATATCTAAAAGTTGAAAAAAATGCTCAATCTCAATTTGTTAATGATGCACTTAAATATGCAAAAATGGTAATAAAAGGAACAAGGAAAAACAGACCAGGCGTACTTAGTAAAAATATTTACCAACAATGGTGATGTTTCCATTCGGATGAAAATAACAAAACATCTCGAAGTCATGAATTTATTCGTTAAATTCAAAAAAAGATCTCATTAAATATTCTCCAAAATCTGTAATTTGTTTATTGTGACCTTCTCGCTCAATTGCATGTAATTCTTGTAGAACATTAAGTTGTCTCCCTACCGTTGAGCGATCTTTGTCAAAAATTCCACCAAGTATTTCATTATTTCTTTTGCCATCAATTTTGATTTGCTCTAGTAGTTTTACTACCCATTTATCTGGTAATTTAGGAGGAATTAGCCAAAAATATGAAGGCTCTTTATCTCTTGGTCTGATACAACAATATATACCAGGGAAGATGTCATCTGTACTTTTCTTTAGATATTTATCCCAGTACTTGAAGGCTAAATGCCCTGCTTGTGTTAAAATATATGACATCTCCATTCTTCCTGCAGTTGGATCAAAAATTACAGGTAAATCCTGAAACTCCTTCAGTTCTTCAATGATTACTTTTGCGATATGGAAAATTTCAAAATTGATTGAATTGATCTTACAAGGATGATATACTGTTTCAACTCCTGTTCTATTGAAATATTTTTTCATTTTTTGATAGTTTTCCTCAGAAGTGCCTCTTTCACCAAGCTCATCTTCATCAGAACCTATAACATGAATAATCCCTGCTCCAAACTCTGCGTAGGTAGAATAGATTGGATCCTTAGTATTTTTCATTTCTGATCCAATTGATGTAAAGATGATGTGAGGTTGATTCGTGCGGGTTGGTATATACCTTGTTTTACTGCTAAGATATTCAATAAAATAATTGATTCTTTTCTCGGATAGTTTCACAATATTTTGCATTTGAAATGCAAATTATTTAAAACTTGTAAATTATGATATGATAGTTTAATTAGGACTGATGAGAATACTTTACAAAACTCTTTGGAGGTGACACAATGACGAAAAAACAAAGCAAAAATGATCAACGCTCAAACACTAAGAATCCCAATAATTCAGCTAATAGAGTGACTTCAAATAACAGATCAAATCAAATGAATCCAAACAATTCTGCCTATCAAAAAAGCAGAAATTCAAAAAAATAGGTTCTCTTGAACCTTCATCTTGGGATATGTTTTCCTTCATATCCCTGAGATGTCATAATTATAAGGAGAGATAACTAATGAGTATTAAAACAGTAAACGAAGCATTTGGGTATTTTATTACCTACACAGGAAAGACAAAATTTCAATCTCTGGGAAGTAAGAAGATTGAAAAGGTTCAAAACCTGTTCAAAAATAATATTTCAGGATATTCACTACATGAGACAGTTCCTTCTGGATCATATTCACGAAGTGTAAGGGTACCAGGAGTCTCAGATATCGATGTTATCCTAATTCTTGATAGAATAACGCCAAGTCAATTACCAAACGATGTGTTTGAAGATGTCTACATTAAATTGAAGAATGCAGTCAAAGGTATAGATAAACATATACGAGCGATCAAATTTCAAACAAAGGATACCAAAGCCTGTTGATTTAATAATTGGTTTTGGAAATTCCAACGGACCACACGAAATTGCACATCGAGTAAATAACGTCAATACATGGATTACTATTGATACTCGGAAAAATAAACAAGTGCTGGATAAACTGAATGCTAATCATAATAACAAGGTTATTCCAATGATAAGACTATTCAAACAATGGAATGCCCGAATTTCGGATAGATCCTATCGATTCAAATCTTTTCATTTAGAGGCAATCATCACGGATTGTTTTGCCAATGATGGTAAATTGAAAGGCTTGGGTTGGGAAGAACTATTTCAATCAATTACCAGAAAATTGGATAGCTATATTGACAAACAGATACCAGAACCTGCGAAGGTTGGATTGCCACTTGAGGTAAAATCTACAAAGAGAAAAACAGTCAGAAAAAGTGTAGCCACTTTGAGCAATATGATCAATAGAACAAACAATGAGAAGAATTTACAACAGAAAATTGTAGTCTATAAGCAAATTTTTGGTAAGAAATTTGGGAAAATTTACAAGTAATATCCAATAACACCTTACTTAATGTTCAAATTAAGATCAAAAATTATAAAAAATCTGCAAATCGGGATTATTCAAAAATCTTTGCTGATACGAATTTCGCGACAATAGACCGTCTACCAACAATACATTGAGAAAAAAGCGGAACACAGATAACTAGCCTGAAATTCTATTAGTTGTTGAAGCACAAAAATTACAAGGCTCAGCTTGCTATGCAAGCATCTGTGCCCGAAGATCCTTCACTCCAACAGCATATCAAGTATTCGATCGAGTTTGATGTTTTGTGCCCGGTTTCCGGGTGCAAAATCATCAAACGCAATGGCCCGGACTACTCTCATACCGATCACGCCATCAAATTCTACTGCCATAGACACTCACGATCGTTCTATACCCATACCTCATGGGTAGTCAAATCACTAGCTGAGATCATTGTTGTTCGTATAATTCTGCAATTATTTACATCTAGAGTATCTGAGAGATATATTGCGGAGAAATATCATCTCTCCCAGAGTACGATCAGTACTCTGGTCAATTCCTACTCTGGATTTGTAAAATCAAGGATTTCACGAATTAGGAGTGATATGGAGAAGATCAAGCAGTGGCAATGTGATACATTAGAGCATCAGGTGATCTGGCTGGATGAGACCTTCTTCAAGATAGCCAAGAAGAGCTGGGCGCTCATCATGGCGATAAATATCAGAGGAGAAGTTGTAGGCTGGAAATTGAGTCACACAAGAACTTCAAAAGATATTTCTGAGGTTCTAGCCATGGCAGACACTGCCATGCCCGACATCCGATATATTATAGGGGATGGAGCCAAATCTTACCCCTCAGCGGTACTGAGGCGTAAGCGTGATGGCTACCTGATCCAGCACATGCACAGCCATCCCTGGCAGGATGTTCGGATTAACCACTACGAGGTACTTCCCAACAAAAGCGTAACGCAGAGCGTTGTGGAGGTGAATTACAACAGTCTGTATTCTAACCAGCTTCAGGTCGGCTATGCCGTTGAAAAATACCACAAACCACCATCGAATCGCAAACGTGGGAGACCCAAGGGCTCGAAAACCAGAAAAAGATCCGAGAGATCATTGACATCGAAACCCAAGAGACGTGGGCCAAAAACACCACGTTCACGTGGTGAGGCATTTGTCTTCCAGACAAATACCACCACTGCTGACCAATTTCTCGAAGTACAGTGGCTGGAAAAAGAAATAAAGATCAATCACTCCTCAAAGGATAATCTACCGGTCCCATTCCTCCTCACCATCCAAAGCATGCTCTGGACGATGTTCTGCCTGTTTTCAGGTAAAGCCATGGTCTCCAACAGAATTGAAAGCAAGAACGCTGAGATCAAGAATATCATGCCCAATCGAGGTCTGAGATCGGAGAATAATCTCCGATCACGTGTGGAACCGTTTGTGATGCTTCATGCTTCAAAGGATCATGAAGATCCAGCGGTGCTGGAGCTTCCAATCGGTCCTCGATTGGGACTGATGTATCTTGGAAGGTTCATGAGACCAGATATTGGAAATGTCTCAATATTGGCTAGTAGAGGAGGTGATGATTGAGAATTTGCGCAAAGATTCTAGAATAATCCCTGCAAATCATACTTCGTTGATTCATATTTCTCTTTTTTGACCAACTAAAACTGAACGTTCCCTTTATTGGATTATGGAGTGTAATTATAATTCTGTTGTATACCGCTTAGGTAAGATTATTGTCAGGATACAAGGGTAAGTGTATGAAAGATTGGAGTGTCTATTATTTCTAGGTACTCTACTCCTTCTTCATGGGTACAGTTAAATATTTACAATATTCTTGTTAGACAATGTCTCTCGTTTTTGATAAAGATAACGTAGAACTCATTAATTACAATTACATGTATTTAGATCCACAAAATCCGAGATTTAAACAGAAAGTCAATTCAATTAAGAATATTGATAAAAACCTAATAAAGTCAAAACAAAAAGAGGAAGAAGATAAAATAAAAAAGGATACAACAGCATATAATAAACTGAAAACTTCTCTTCAAACAAATGGATATATAGGAATGGAATATTTTATTGTAGTCAAATTATCGGATACATTTTATATAGTAAAAGAAGGAAATAGAAGATTAACTGCAATTAGGGACATTTTAAATAATGAAAAAGCTGTAAATATGTTAGAAATAGAAGTAAAAGAAAGCTTAGAGAATCTCCCTTGTTATGTCTTACCAAAAGATTTTGACATGTTAACTCTATACCAAGTTCTAAATGCAAGACATGTTGTTGGCACCACTCCTTGGGGGGTAAAAGAGAGAAGTATTTCTGTAGCGGAAACGTATAAACTTTTGTTGAATAAACCAAGCCTTTACAAAGGAAATGAGAACACGATACTTCAGGAATTGGCCGATAGATCAGGATTGACAAGTAATATTTCAGCAAGGTATTTTTTGGTTGCAATATATTTACAGCAAACAGCAATTGAAATTGGACAAGAGATTATTAATCAAAATCAAGAAAATTATATCTCAATTGACGAATTAAATTCATTACAACTTGATATGTTCACTGAAATGTCGAAGAGTAAACCTCTATTAGATTGGTTTGAATTTTCTGATAATAAGGAAAATTACTTAGAATCTAGTTTGAACACAACATTATACGAAAAATTTGTTAAATTGATATTATTTAAGATAATTCGCTCAAGAGATCAATTAAGACCAATTATCAGAATTGCGAATAAACGAATATATGAATCTCCAATTTGGACAGAAATGTATAACAAGATAATTGAAATCTACAATGATTCCGATGTTCAGAAAACAGACATTACAAAAATTGTATCTAGAGATTATACAGAAGATTTCAGTTCCAGAATAGCGACGTCCCTGAGACAAATTATGAATATACTATATGATGAATATATTGAGAAAGATAAGGAGTTAGATGATAACTCGAGGAGGTTAATTAAAGAGATTTGTGCTATGTTTTAAGGAGGATATTGTTATGAAAAGGTATTTTGTTGAGTACAATGATAATTTAGGAATTTATTCGGTTGTAACAAATAATCAAATTAAAAGAAATGGACTAAAAATTAGATTAGATTCATTACTCCAAAAATTAAGTGAAGAATTTCCGAATATTTATTCAAACACCTCTGAAATTACAGAAAGAGGAAAATCCTTTACTACATTATTTCAGGATGATTTATATCAAATTGTTGGAAAATCAGAAGAACAAGATGAAATTAATGTTTTTGATGCTGAATTTGAAAATGAATCATACACAAGTGAAGAGGAAACAGATGATTTTGATGTAGATATGGTGATTCAAAATCCCAATGATTTTGAAGAATCAAATGATGAAAGGCTCAATTTTCTTAAACTCTTTTTATCTGAAATGTATGTAATTTATGATCAGGAAATTAAAAAAACATTTTACATGGAGCACAATGGAAAAATTGATTTAATTATGCGTATAGGTCCTTTCAATTCATACTGGTTTGAAGAAGATCAAGTACTAAAAGTCAGTATTAAAGCTTATACAAATCAATTATATTACAATAAAGATTCTAAACTCGTAATAAAGAAACCTAAAGAGTCGCAATTTAATTATTTGAATCAAATTACAATAAGACAGTTAAAAGAGGAAGAAATAAAAAAAATTGAGAATAAATTTAACTTAAAAAATAATAGTGAATTTATTAATTTTCCAAGTTCTGTTATCACTTTTACATTGAATTTTAGACTTCACACTTTGCAATATCAAAATTGGAAGACTATATTTGAGAATGATGATGAAGATGAACTTCGTCATCTTTTTTACAATGAAATTAAAAATAATTACCAATTTAAAGGAGTACTAAATTTAATTAATGCAACTATGTTAATATCGTCCCAGATAAATTTAAATTTTTTCTGCTATGAAATTAATTCTGTAATGGTATTAAATGAGTATACTAAACCTTATATAAATAACCAATTGGTTAGTGCCAACCAAATAAAAAATATTGATTTTGTCCGGAAATGTTTCAATGTCCTCTCCAATTTATTTTCAGATACATTTGAAGCATTCAGAGAAGGATACCATTCAGGGGTAATTGAAAACAAAAGAAATTATAACAATAATACCAAAAAGATTATAGAACGAATATATTTTATCATTACTAATCTCTATGGAAAATCAAAAATAATGTGGATTGACGAATTTATTTTCGAATTTACTAGAAGTATGGAAGCGATTTTGGTTGATAGTACAGAATTGACATCATATAAACTAAGAAACTATGCTACATTGATTTTAACTCAACTAAATGATTTCTACCAAATAGAATTGACAGATAATATCAAGAAAATGAATGATAAAACCGTAGTTGAGGAAGTAAGAAAACAGCTTTCATATTTATATAATTTGAGGAGCAGCATTGCACATTTGAATTTGACGGAATTTGATGGAAAATCGCGAAACAAAATAAATTATGAAATACTAGAATATATGTTCTTTAAATTTGGTCAATTTTGTCTTTACCTAACAGAAGTAATTCAGAGTGAAGGATTAAAGAATGATGTTAAATCAATAATAGAAGTATTAGCTTTTCAAAATAGTAGCTATGAATCAGATTCACTGAGATCACTTTTGACCAAATCCAAGAAATAAACATATATTTTCAGGTCAATAAGTTAAAACGGATTGATAAAAGTATGAAATGTAGACATCTGATTTATGGTTTTTCAATAATGTAATTTGGATGTAAAGGTGGTATTGTTCAGACTGATTAAATTTAAAGAAATAAAATTTGAGTCCTACCTTCATAGTCAAGAAAATGTTGTCATGGATTTTAAATTGACTTACCTTAACAATGATAACAAATTTCAATCAAAAGAAAAGAATGAGTTCTCAAAGGATATTTCTTGTTTTGCGAATGCTATGGGAGGTATTATATTCATTGGAATATCAGATGATAAGCAAATAACAGGCCTAAAGGAAGGTGAACCTTCGGTTGATCAATTAAAGGCAGTTATACACAAAAGAGTTTCACCACCGGTAAGAGACTTTCAAATCAAGGATTTCCTGTGGCAAGATACACATCTTAGAGCAGTTATTATTCAAGAAAGTTCTAACAAACCCCATGAGATCAATATTGAAGGAGAGCCAAACACATACATCAGAGACAAGGATGATTGTAGGGTAGCAAGAGCCTTAGAAGTTGTTGAAATGGGCGAAAGAGCTAAATTGCTTAGAGAAAGATTTCCGAAAGGATCTGATATCAAAAATAATGAGCAACTCAAAATATTGACATCATCAATCGATACTTATTCTAAAGTAAACTACTCTCAAATCGAATTTTATGGATACCCCGTTCTCTATGAACATGAAATGGTAAATATGAAAGAGTTATTCGTTCCCCTTCCATTTACTGTCAGAAATATATCAAAAATCACGGAAATAAGGATTATCGAATCCCTGGAAATTATTTCCGAACATGTTAAACCAGAATTTATTCAATATTACAATCAGGTACTTTCTCTTGTCCAAGAAAGAGAATTGGAAAGGGCGTTTCTTTTACTCATTCGGTTGTTTTACACTGTCGAAGATGAAAATATCTACGATAGCTTATTAGATCTAATTTTGGAAAGTCATAACGCAATATTGATACTGGGTGAGGTTGGAAGAGGAAAAACAACTTTGTTGAAGTGGATAGCAAATACGAAATTCAAAGAGATTAATAAGTCAGTGATTTTTGTTGAAATGAAATATTTGCAGGAATATCTGGAAGGAAGCAAATACAATAGTCTTTACCAAATATTGAAAGTATTTCTTGAAAATCGAATCAATGAGGGAAATACCCTCGAGACAGAAATTCTCGATTTATTAATTGATGAAAATAAGATTGTCTTGATTTTTGATAGTGTTGATGAATTGATTGAACACCATCTCCAGGTCAAATTCTATCGATTTTTGAGAATATTCAAGGAAAAACATCCTCATCTTAAGATATTGATTTCAAGTCGTCATATCTCATCGGTTTCTGAAATTGAGTCAAAACTAGATATAGAAGTTCAACTAGTTGATCTAAATGAATATTTTTCAAAAATATTTATTTCAAAGTGGTACAAACGCAAATTGGATGAAAATTCAGCAAACAAGATGACTAATACATTAATTCAATCTATTTTCCATCAGGAAAGAGGTAATCAGCTTAAGTCTTTAGTCGTAACTCCTTTAACACTAACTCTTATTTTGATGATATATTACAAGGAAAGAAACCTCCCGGAAACAGTTGTAGAGGTTTACGAAAAAATAAATGAGATGCTTGTTTACACGTGGGATTCTGGAAAAGAATTGAAAAATTATGACATCTCTCTCCGAGAATTTAAGCAAATACTTCAATCAATTGCATTTGGTACTTTGAATGATCCAAATACCAAATTATCCTTCAATATTGATCAAGCCGTTAAACAAATAGCTAATGATCTGATTGAATTTGATGGGTTATTACAAAGCTCTGCCATTGAGAAAGCAGAATATTACCTTAAAGCCATCCGTGAAAGACCTTCTTTAGTTTTCATCGAAGGTACAGAATTAAAATTTTGGCATCGTGGATTGCTAGATTTTATTGCAGCAAAGGCCATACAAAGTAGATATCAAGATTTTAAGGATTTCGTTAATTTCTTTCAAGAGCATTATGAAGACCAATTGTGGGTAAATGCTTTAGTGCACCTGATTGGAATATACTACAATTTTGGTGGTTCAAGGCTCCAAAATCTTTGGGATTGGCTATTAGAATACGATGATTTTCTTGGGTCACAAATCTATTTCAGTGTGATATACACCCAATTTGGAGGAGTCTCAGAAAAAAGTATAATCAAATACTGGGAAAAAATATTTCAGAAAGGTGAAAATGACGTAAACTGGATGTTGGGAACTATTTATTTTCTATTGGAAACACTTCCAGAAACCATATCTGTACCAGCAACAGTAATTCCAAGAATATTTGAAGTTATTACAACAAATTTCAAATTTTTCATTAACCCCTTACAACATGGGACTACAATAATTCAACATCCATTGGTACAAGTAGTCAAAGCTTTTACACGAATGTCAGAGTTAGAGTCTCTTTTTAGCCTAAATGCTGAAAAGGAAAAACTTGTAGGTCATATTCTGTCAAGTAAGTCAAAATCGAGTTCTTTACTTAATTTAGTATTAACAGATACTCAAAATGTTGAGAAACAGATAATCCACTCTTATATTCAAATTGCTGTAAATTTGATGAATTACAAAAATAGCAATGAAAATGAATTTCATGTATTAAGGAATGATTTTGATCAAAAATGGTCAGAGATATCAAAATCCGGAATAAGAAGAGAAGAGACAGAATTCAAGAAATGGGATAGTACTAATCAAATGATATATCTCATCTCTTTATTCGACGATTTTG
>Ga0102944_1001107_pt1 | contig 18714 bp, 20 predicted proteins | sample SalPonD_shore_MG_FD_78172 | JGI IMG/M metagenome (GOLD analysis project Ga0102944, IMG submission 78172) | Salt pond soil microbial communities from South San Francisco under conditions of wetland restoration - Salt Pond MetaG... | ecosystem: Environmental > Aquatic > Marine > Intertidal zone >...
TTATGAAACTATCCCCCTTAAATACAATATTATTGCTCGAAATTATACCTTACTTAAATTTAATATAAAGACAGATGAGGCAATTTTGAAAAATATGAATAAAATCTTCAGAAAAACTCCTTTGTCTTTGGAAAAAATCCATTCAATTATAGAAGAGATACAAAGAGATGGTCTAATTTCGATAACAGAAGAAAATAATCAATACTCTTATAAATTAGAATCGACCTTGGAATTAAGTCCAGAAGGAAATATATTATATGATGAAAATCTTGCCCAATTAATCACATGGGCAACCAATTTATGGCGTAGTTTCTATAATATTAGAGAATTAAATATCACTCCATCTCAACCAATCCCTCATCATGAATTTCTTAGTAAAATATTATCTCATTCATCCACCCAAGGATTTTCTTCCGCGAATTATGTCTTTACCAACTTAATAAAATATTTTGAAATGGTGGCCTAAGAGGATAATTGAATCTTTTTCCCCTCAAGTGTTCTTAAAATTCCTTAATTTTTTTAATTGGAACATCATATTCTTTTAAAAGCGGGAGTAAATGCTCCTTATCTTTCGAATTAATTCCAGACCAGTCTAAAATGAAATAATCCACTTCTTCCAAATTCTTATTTAGCATCTGATTGATTAAATTATTATTTATCTCACGAATATAATATTTTGGACAAATATAAGAGATTGCGACATCCGATTTTTTTATTAATTTCTGGAATTGGGGAGCATAATGTGTCCCTCCGAACCCCACACCTATCTTTTGAGACCCTTCTCTCTGAAGCTCTGTAAATTTGATTGTAGATTCAATAATAGCATGAGCAGCAATAATTCCCCCCTCATTATGATGCCATTCGCTTGGAGTACTCCCTAATTCCATAAAAATTAAAGGCTTTTCCAGGTTAGTAGGACCATGATGAGAGACTTCTAAATCTATTGAAAAATTATTTACTACTTTTCTTTCTGCATATTTTAAAAATGATAAATATCCAGCTTTAAGCATTAAGGCGCTTCCAATGGATAATTCTTTCTTTCTTCCACCATATCTAATATCTCCACTCCAATTTCCTGTGGTATGGACAAGAAAAGAAGGTCGCCCTAACTTAGATGCGTGGCGAGAGGCAAAAATCAACATATCGGGATCCATAAGAGTGTCTCTGAAATTAACATTATCTAAAAAAATTAATCGCTGGTTGGTTAATCCTAAGAAAATATCATTATTTTGTAAAAATTGTTCTTTTTCCTCGTCTGAATTTATGAATGATTTTAATTTATAGAGAACATTATTATCCCATCTGTCTGAAATCAGTTCAAAGTCGTAGCGGGAAGAGTCTAAAAATTTTTTTCTCATATTTAAGGAAGCAGCGTCCTTACTGGAAGTAATTATTAAAAATTGACTCATAGAATTTTTCACTACATAAGAAGATAGAATTTCAGATTCTTTATTATTGAAGGTAATGAAGGATAAAAATTAAATATTAAATAATTAAGTTATGTATCTTGAAAAGTTCATAAATTTTTAATAGCTTACAACCTATTATTTTTTAAATGAAAACCCGTTAAAATCAAAAAATCTTGAAAAAATAGATTATCATGCTTGACCAAACGTTGCTTTTAATAATTCTTGCATGTTCACTGGGTTTTACCTTTTTCATTGTAGATTATTATGGGCAAAAGCTTCCAAAAATTCCCGTTTCAATTATTGCCGGTATTTCGGTAACTTATTTCTTTTTGGTTGTTTTACCCGAGATTGCCGAACGACTTCCCGAATATCCGCTCCACCTCAAACTTTTTGAATATTTCTTTGTATTAGTTGGATTTGTTTTTATTCATGTCTCTGAGAAATTAATTATCCAGCGAATAGAATCTAAGGCACAACAAAAAGTCAGAAAGTTAATGCGAAGAGAAATGGACTTAGAAGAAGTGGAGGATCATATAGAAGATATTTTTAGTGAAGAACTCTCTCATGAAAAAATGGATGAAGAGGCATTAAGAGATATAGCAAGAGTGGTGAAAAAATTACATAGTCAAGGAAAAACAATAGAACTGCAAATAGAGCAAACCAAAAAAAAGATCCATGATCATATGAATGAAGAATTAAAAGATCTACGCTTCTTTACGGACTTTTTTTATCATATTCTTATTGGAATTATCTTATATAATCTAATTTTAATTGATTTAATCCCGGCCATCTTATTCTATTTCTTTGCGTTTTTTAGATTAATAATATCGAACCGTTTATTGAATAGATATAAGATTTTTACTGATATAGATATTGAAGTTGATTATGAAGAGACCAAAAGTAAAAAATTGATATTAGCCTTAGCAGTCTTAATTGGAATGATATTTGATTTAATTCTTGATTTCTTTTTTCAAATAAATTTAGAAATTCTTTATATCTTATTCTCGTTTATATCAGGAGTCATTCTTTATACCATTGTGAGAGAGGTCCTACCAGAAAAAGAGAAAGGAAATCCGCTTTATTTTTTATTAAGTGTAATCGCTTTTACCATCATTATAATAATCGTTAATATTTTTGTGAGTCTTCTTTAAACTTACAATAAATGAATTTATGAAATAAAAGAAAGAAAGATAATTCTATTATTATTTAATTTCATTGTGTTTAAATTTATTTTGAATTATTAAAAATAATTATATTAGAGATTATCGACTTTTAACTACGTGGGGATGTCAATGGAAAAAACTTTTAATGAGTTATTAGAAATTGATGATGATGATAAAAGAATTATTGAGATGATAGAGGAAGATCCAGATATCACTCACCGTGAAATTGCTGAACGCATTGATAAGTCTCAGCCAGCGGTCGGCGCTCGAATTATTAAATTGGAAAGAAAAAACCTCCTAACAAAACAAGTTGGGTTCAATATTAAAAAAGTAGATGTGAAAACTGCATTTGTGTTTATCTCAACCAGAAATGTAGAAAATATTGTAGAAAAAATTAAAAATACGAAATTGATAAATTATGCATTTAAAATATCTGGGAAATTTAACGTTCTTTGCATCATCTCAGCAAGCGATTTAAAAACAATAGAACGCATAGTTGATGTGTACTTCCGCGATGATCCAAGTGTGATAGCAGTCCAAACTGAAGTTCTTATGGAAAGCATCCATGATTTTGTGATTCCTATTTATTTTAATCACAATACAGATTTAGATTCTTTAAAGCATTACGGAGAAAAATTCATCGAGATGAAATCGCTTATCAAAGAAGAAGGATAATCAAAAACATGGAAAATCCATTATTTTTTAGTTGTATATACTTTTAAAAACAAGGTGAATTTAATACCCTTTTTCACATTTCATCTTATTCTTAACTCTTCTTAAGAAAAAATTAGAAGAATCACATTTCTAAATCAACATCATTAATTAAAATGAAAGAGATTTTTTTTTCATTTCCAATATTTTTAAAAGTCCACTTTAATTTCTAAAACTTTTTTAGGTTTTTTTTTATATGTTATATACTTAGTATTTATAAATTAAAATTAATCACTTATAGATTGTTAACTTTTAATTAATAAAGTGCTTACAAATTTTTTAAAAATTAAAAGTAATTTTATTAATTTATAAGACCTTGTTGTAAAATGGAAATGAAAAAAAAAAGTTTCAATGAAATATTAGGTATCGATGATGATGATAAGAAAATCATCGAATTAATTGAAGAAAATCCGGATATTACCCACAGTAAAATTGCTGAAGAAATTGATAAGAGCCAACCCGCCGTAGGTGCAAGAATCATTAAATTGGAGAGAAAACATCTGTTAAAAAAGCAGGTTGGATTTAATATTAAAAAAGTGGATGTAAAAACAGCGATAGTGTATGCATCAACTAAAGATGTGGAAGATATCATTGAAAAAATACAAGATTGCCCTTTTATTAACCATGCCTTTAAAATATCTGGGGATTATAATCTTCTCTGCTTTATCGCAGCAACGAATCTTCAAACTATTGAAAAATTAGTAGATTTATGCTTTCGACGAGATGCGAATGTGCTTTCGGTAAAAACGAATATTCTTATTGAAAGTATTCATGATTTTATCATGCCGATTGACTTCCAGATTGAGAATTTTGACGGTCGGTACTGTGGACCTCGCTGTCATTTAAAAACCGATATGCCTAAGTTTAAATTCGATGAAGTGGATACAAAAACAGAGCCAGAATCAGATACGGAAAGCTAAGCTCAATTATCTTTTCTTTTTATTAAAAAATGAACTTTCTAATGAAGATATCTTTTTGAATCGAAAGATCTTTTAGTTAGAATTTTATTTCTATTTGCTTGTTCTTTAAAAATATCAGATTTAGTTTTATATTTTAAATTAAAATTAAAAACTCTGAAAGCTAATGCATCCTTTGTAGGTGAAAATAAGGTAGATTTTTCAGGATGGTGTTTAGCAGGAGTAGGAAATGTAAACGGAGATAATTATGATGATTTTCTCATAGGAGCTATTAATAATAATGATAGTTATAATAAGGCAGGAAAGGTATATCTTTTTTTTGGAAATATTACAAGTAGTTGGACAATAGGGACAAATTGTTCAGAAGCAGATATATTTTTTCTAGGCGAAGCTCAGGATGGCAATTTAGGATATTCTATAGCGGGAGCAGGAGATGTGAATGATGATGGATATAATGATCTTCTATTTAGCGCAGCTAGTTATGATAATAATGTCGGCAAAACTTATTTGATTTTCGGAAAACAAACTGGTTGGTCAAATGGAGTAATTAGTTCAAGAGCAAATGTTTCTTTTATAGGAGAGTATGATGGCGATGAATCAGGATTTTCGGTAGCATGGGCTGGAGATGTGAATGATGATGGTTTTGATGACTTTCTCATAGGAGCTAGGAGAAATAATGAAAGTAGTTATCATGCCGGTCAAACATATCTCTTTTTCGGAAAAATCACTAATACTTGGTTATTGGGAGTAAGTTGTACAGAAGCAGATGCGTCTTTTATAGGAGAAGATGCCGAGGATCTTTCAGGAATTTCTGTTGCGGGCGAGGGTGATGTGAACAGAGATAGTTTTGATGATATCCTTATAGGTGCATCATTAAATGATGAAGGTGGTGAAAATGCGGGGAAAGTCTATCTCATTGGAGTTCCGGTATCAAATCCACCATTTTTACTGCCTTTTCTTCTATCTCCTGAGAAAGAATAGATTCCAGCCTATCCTCCAGAAGTTATCTTACCCGTAGCAGTTGGTACAATTGTCGCAGCGTTATTCATTTATAGTCGAAAAAAAGGCAAGCTTGAATGATTAGAAATGTAAAAGAGTAAACATCGAGCTAAAAAATTTTAAAACTTTTTTTTATTCTAATTACTTTTTTAAACTTAATTTTCCTGAAAAAAATATATTCGATATAAAGTTCATGTAAGAATTCAAAAATTAAATTATCAATCCATTTCAAATTTATTATTTTAATTAAAGAAAACCAGAATAATCAGAAGAAATTTAAAAATAAGATGAATTAAGTTTTTGAGCTTTCTTTTTCTTTTGCTTTTTGCCACTTACAGTTAGGACCGCATCCATCTTCGATGGTGGGATCATTACTTTCTAAGTCAAAATCAATGGGAAGCACTAAATCTTTTGCAATATCAGTAACGATTTCCATAGATACTCTCTGTACATTTTCCTTATTTCTGAAATGATAATTTATAATATTATCGAGTTTTTCAAGTTGTGTACTCGCCATAAGAATAAAGATATTATGTTCACCGCTTAATCTAAACGCATTGAGCATAAATGGGCAATATCTTGCCATTTCCATAATCTCTTCAGGATCTCTGGTCTTAATTTCAACCGTTGCCATGTAAATATTCGCATTTTTAAAATTTATACCTGGTTGAAAGTGAAGAATGCCATTTTCTTCAAGCTTCTTAATTCTCATACCAATTGTGGGTTGTGAGCGATTTACTTTCTCCGCAATTTCCGTATGTGTTAATTCTGGATTATCTTGCACCAGAGAAATGATTTTCTTATCAATTTCATCTAATCTTAATTTTTCACTAAGCATATTAAATCACATTTTTTATTTATTATATTCATAAATATTAATATGCATTTATATTTTATAAGTTTTTTATTAATAATTTTTAAAAATTAGTCTTTTTAGATAATAGAATATAAATTTTATTCTATATTCAATAAAAAATTGATTATCGAAGCGAATATCTTTCCATTTTCTAAATACTAATACAAAATGAAGTGAAAAACTAATAAAATTTATAAATTTAAAAAATTAATATTATTTTCAACAATATATTATAATTTTAAATTGATGAAAAAATGCCTAGTTACAAAGAAAAATTTTGGAAAAAGAATTGGGACTCGCGCTTGGAGGATTTAGAACCAAGTGCATGGGAAACAACTTTTAGAGACGCTCTTAGAAATACATTTGATAAGAATCCAGAGAAGATAGCTTTAGCTTATTTAGGAGTAGAATTAACCTTTAGGGATTTAGACTTATATTCTAATCAATTCGCTAATATGCTCATGGAGAATGGTTTTAAAAAAGGGGATGTGGTTGGAATAAATCTCCCTAATATTCCCGAATATGTGATTGCTGTAGTTGGCGCGCATAAGGCTGGCTGTGTAGTTTCTGGAGTCTCTCCCCTGCATTCAGCGATGCAAATCCAATATCAGTTAAATGATTTAGGAAGTGGTGGCAGAAAAGTCGCGCTTTTAACTCTTGATGCGATTTTTGAGAATCATATCGTCAAAATTGCAGATAAAATCCCTCCAGTTAAATTAATAATTACCACAAATCTTGGAGATTTTTTACCGGGAATTAAACGGTTTTTAGGAAAGCTGATTGGAAAAATTCCTAAAGGGAAAGTGCAGCCTCTTCCAGGAAAAACGGTTATCGATTTTCATAAAGACGTATTAAAAAATTATTCAAAAGATTTACCTAAAGTTCCTTTGACTCCTGATGATTTAGCATATATTCAATATACAGGTGGTACCACAGGTCCTCCGAAAGGTGCGATGCTTACTCATCGAAATGCCGTTGCAGACCTTGTAATTGTACAAAGTTGGTTAGGATGGGAACGCGGCAAACATATAGCGCTCTCTGGATTCCCTCTCTTTCATATAGCAGGTTTATTCTTCTGTGAAAATTGCTTATATTTAGGATGGGGACAGGTATTAATACCTAATCCACGGGATACTGACCACATATGTGATGAAATTGAAAAATATAAACCAAAAGCTTATGTGAATGTTCCTTCATTGTTTCAAATGTTAATGAGTAATCCGAAATTTAAGGAATTAGATCATTCTGAATGTGAATTTTGTATCTCAGCAGCAGCCCCTTTCCCAAAAGAATCTCAAGAAATCTTGGAAAGTATTGTCGGACAAGGTAAATTATTAGAAGTATATGGAATGACAGAATGCTCTCCATTAACCGTTATGAATCCCTCGGAAGGAGAGAAAAAATTAGGACATATAGGGCTTCCAATTTTAAATACAGATTTAAAGGTAGTCGATCCAAGCAGTGGAAAAGAAGTACCTATTGGAGAGGCTGGTGAGATTTGGGTAAGAGGACCGATGGTTATGAAGGGATATCTCAATAAACCAGAAGAAACCAAAAACGCTATTGATAATGATGGATTTATGCATACTGGTGATGTGGTGATTATGGACGAAGAAGGCTATTTGAGAATTGTGGACCGAACTAAAGATATGATTAATGTCTCAGGGTTCAAGGTATTTTCCAGTAAAGTTGAAGATGTAATTTCAAAACATCCTGCTATCAATATGATCGCCCTAATAGGAGTGCCAAATCCTCAAAGACCTGGATCGGAACTCGTAAAAGCCTATGTACAATTAGAATCCGACTATGATTATAAAAGTAAAGAAGCTCAGAAAAAAGATATCATAGGTTTTGCGAAAGAAAATTGTGCGCCCTATGAAGTCCCCAAAAAAATAGAATTTGTTGATGAACTTCCTCTGACGACTGTAGGGAAAATTGATAAAAAAGTATTAAGAAAGGATTAACTCTATTTCTTATATTTTATCTTCATTTATTTTTTTAATTTTTTTATTTTCTATTTATTTTTTAATAGAATTCTTGATTTTAGTTATTAAAATTACTATTATAAAAATCAAAAATAAGTAATAATCTTTATAACCAAAAAAAGCAATAGATATAATGACAAATTTATAAAAAATCATTTAAATATCTAATAAAATGTCTATTTATAAAAAAGAGATATGGAAAAAAAACTGGGATCCGCATGTAAAAGATTTAGATCCTTCGGAATTTGATAAAACCTTCTTAGAGCCAATGATGTCGGTGTTCAATGACTTTCCAGAGAAAATGGTATTTACCTATTTAGGAGTTGAATTCACTTATGATGATTTAGATAGATATTCCAACCAATTTGCTAATATGCTAATTAAACATGGGTTTAAAAAGGGAGATGTCGTGGGGATTAACTTGCCCAACACTCCTGAATATGTAATTGCTATTATTGGAGCGATGAAAGCAGGCTGCCTCATCTCAGGAGTTTCTCCTCTTCTATCAGCGGTACAATTAGAATATCAAATAAGTGATTTGGGAAGCACTGGTAAACAAATAGCACTTATAACACTTGATGCTATCTTTGCTGGTTATATTACAAAAATCTATAAGAAATTACCACAATTGAAACTCATTATTACTACTAGTATTGGGGGATTTTTGCCCGCTATAAAGCGATTTTTAGGGAAACTTATTGGGAAAATTCCCAAAGGAAAGGTTCATCCTCTCCCAAGCAAGACCGTAATTGAATTTCATAAAGAACTGGTTAAGGAATATTCTGAAGACCCCGTACGGGTTAAAATGACTCCGGATGATCTGGCTTTTATTCAATATACGGGCGGCACCACCGGACCTCCTAAAGGGGCAAAATTAACTCATCGCAATATCGTTTCTGACATAGTGATTTTCCAAAAATGGCTTAATTGGAAGAGAGGTGAGGGAACTGTACTCTCGGGCTTTCCTTTCTATCACATTGCGGGTGTTTTTACTTGTTTAAACGCCCTTTATCTTGGATGGTCTCAAGTCTTAATTCCTAATCCTCGAGATACTGATCATATCATTGATGAAATTCAAAAATATCGTCCAAGAGCGCTTGCAAATGTTCCAACATTATACCAAATGCTATTAAAAAATCCTAAATTTAAGGAGATTGATCCCGATATAATTAAGGATGTCATTTCAGCAGCAGCACCCTTTCCGAAAGAATCACAAGAAATTTTAGAGAGCGTAATAGGAAAAGGAAAATTAATTGAACTTTACGGAATGACCGAAACATCGCCACTTTCAGCGGGAAACCCCTCCAAAGGAAAAAAGAAATTGGGAACAGTAGGTTTACCATTAACAAATTCAGATATTAAAATATTGGATCCCGATACTAATGAGGAAGTACCCTTAAATGAACCAGGGGAAATTTGCGTGCGAGGGCCTTTCGTAATGGAAGGATATCACAATAAACCTGAAGAAACTAAAAAAGCTATTGATGACGATGGATTCATGCATACTGGTGATATTGGCGTTATGGATGATGAAGGATATATAAAAATTGTAGATCGCTCAAAAGATATGATCATTGTTGGAGGCTATAAAGTATTTTCAACAAAATTGGAAGACAAGCTTTCAGAACATCCCGCAATTCACTTAGTGGGGACTGTAGGAATTCCAAATCCTGATCGACCAGGTTCTGAACTCGTAAAAGCCTATATACAAGTAGATCCAAACTATGAATATGAAGATGAAGAATCACTCAAAAAGGAGATTCAAGAGTTTGCCAAAGAGAATTGTGCGCCCTATGAAGTGCCAAAAATTATAGAATTTGTAGAAGAACTTCCTCTCACCACTGTAGGAAAGATAGATAAGAAAGCCTTAAGAAAATAAGCATTAATTTCATATATTTTTTAATTTTTTTTAATCTTTTTTTTCCAAACGATCAACTATTTCGGGGAGTATTTCTCCAATTTTAGCATGAATCACTACATCTGCTTGAGGATCCATTGGCGTACTTTGGATATTTATTATTCCTAGTTTAGCTCCACAAGATTTTGCTTGCTGAGGATAAAAGGCGACAGGATAAACCACTAAAGAAGAGCCTAACACTATTAATAAATCACAATTGCCGACCATCTTATCCGCCTCTCGAAGGACGTCACTTTCTAATGGTTCCCCAAAAAAAATTGTATTTGGCTTTAATAATCCATTACATTTTTTACATTTAGGTTGAGACTTCCCTTCTAAGTATTGATTTACAAATTCCGTTATAGGATAAATCTCATCACATCGTAGACATTTTGCTTCCTTTGCAGTGCCATGTAATTCAACGACGTTTTCAGTATGAGCTCGCTGATGTAATCCATCTATGTTTTGTGTCATTACGCCCTCGAGTTTTCCTAATTCTTGAAGCCTAGCGAGTGCTTTATGGCCCTTATTGGGCTTCGCTTTAAAAATTGTCATTCCCAAATCTAATAGAAAATTTATATTTTTTCCTGGATTTGCTACAAAAGAATGAATACTGGCGATTTCTCCTGGGTCCACCTTGGTCCATAATCCAGTGCCAGGGGTACGGAAATCGGGAATCCCCGACTCAGTACTCATCCCTGCACCCGTCAATGCCACAATATTCTCTGATTCTTGTATTAGTTCCGCAAATCGTTCTATTTTTTCCTCAATATTTACCATAGCAATCACAATATCTTAGTATTCAAAAGAATGACTAAACTGTGTTTAATTTATTTTTATGAATTAGCGATTATTAATGTTATTTTTTTAAAGTAAAAAATCCGATACTTACTTATTTTTTTATCTTCATAGATTTCATATGAATTTCAATTAAAATGGAAATAAGAAATGGTTTCAAAGGGTTCAACTCATTTGTTACAAATAAATTATTAAGGTAAAAAAAAAATTTTAATTTATGAGTTATTATTATAGTGTATAAGAAATTATATTTTCGTAAAGAATATATTCATAACCTACTTTTACAAACTATATTTAACAAAATCTATCCTAGCGTAAGGAAAATTCAAAAAGGTGAACAAAGATTAGCACAGAGAAGAAAAGCTTCATATATAAAGTGTGTCTTCTCGGAGATGGCGGTGTTGGGAAGACTTCTCTTGTATTACGTTATTGCGAAAACAAGTTTAAAGATAATTATATAATGACTATCGGTTCTAATTTTTCTACTAAAAGTGTAAAGCTTAAGGATTATCCTAATTACGAAATTAAGCTCCAGCTCTGGGACCTAGCGGGTCAAAAACATTTCTCGTTTGTGCGCCCTCCTTTTTATCGAGGTGCTACGGGAGTAATTTATATACATGATTTAACTCGAAGAAGCTCCTTCGAAAATCTTACAAATTGGCAAGCAGAGGTTCAAAAAGTAATCGGAGAAAAAACCAGCATATTAGTAGGCAATAAGTTGGACTTAGCTGAGAATGGGGAGAGAGAAGTATCAAAAAAAGAGGGAGAGGCATTTAAGGAAGAATTGGGGGCACTTTCCTATTATGAAACCAGTGCAAAAGACGGCAGGCACGTGGAGGATATTTTTAAAGAGATTACCGTAGGTATTTTAAAAAGCTTAGGAAAAATTTGAACTTTTTCTTTCAAATAATAAGCTTATCAAATTCAACTTATTTTTATAGTTGAATAAAAATAAGCAATTTATCCTTACACGCTTTTATAAAAATGAGCCTAAATCATTTAGTAAATGTGTGTGAATATCAAGTTAGAAGCAATAAATAAATTAACTAATAAATGAAAAACTAAAAATTAAAATTAAAGATATCATTTTTCATAGTAATTAAAAAATAAAATTTACCTTAATGTGACTTAATAATGTTTGGTGGCGGTCAACTTAAATATGATAGGGCATTAACGGTTTTCAGCCCAGAAGGTCGGTTATATCAAGTAGAATATGCATTAGAGGCCGTTCGACGAGGCACTCTGGCGGTGGCTGCAAAATCGAAGGATGCGGTATGCTTAGCAGCTCAAATTAAAATTGCTTCACCTCTGATGGATGCTGACGAAATAGACAAAATATTTCAAATAGATGAACATATAGGTGTAGCAATTTCTGGGCTTCATGCTGATTCTCGTGCTCTAATTGGTTATACCCGAACCCAAGCGCAAACATATCGATTAACCTACGATGAGCCCGTCCGTTTAAATATGTTGGTGAAAGATGTAGCGGATGTCATTCAACAATATACCCAATATGGAGGTATTAGACCCTGGGGATGCGCCTTATTTTTCATAGGTATTGATACTCTAGGCACTCAAATCTATACAGATTCTCCCAGTGGAATCTATCGATCATTTAAAGCGTATGCGATGGGTAATGGTGAAGCGACTGCGAGAGAATATTTACGTGATAATTATAGTGAAAGTTTGGGATTTGATGATCTGGTGCATTTAACCTTAGATGCCCTAAAAGAAGCAACTGATGAAGAAGCGACAAAGGAAAATACACGTCTGGCCTACATTAAGATTGAAGATAAAAAATTCACGGTTGCCACTGAAGATGAAATAGAACAATTCCTAAGTGGACCTGAATAACTCAGTTAATTTTTATTATTTGTGTTACTTACTCTTTATTCACTTTAACAATGAAATCTATTCTATTGATAATCAATTTTATGTAAAAAGCAAATTATATTATCTTATTTATAAATTGTGATAAATTATGACACAGAAAAATAAAGAGAATTTACCTAAAAATCCTTTCGAAGCTCAAGGCATGTTAATGAAGGCATTTTATGAAAAGTTTGGAAAAAAAGCATTGCCAATTATTAAAGAAATATGTCGCAGGCAGGGTCGTGCTTTGGGACTAAAAGTTAAAAAAAAAGTGCCCGATAACAAGCTCTCAACCGTTGCAAAGGCATTTGCTAAGAGTTATAACCCTAATGATGTGAAGGTAGTGTTTCTTTCCGATGAAAAATTTCGAATTCAGGGCACTAAGTGTCCCTTCGGTTTGGAAAATACATTCAGGGAATTATGTGAAGCTGCAATGGAAATTGATTATGAATATTTCCGGACAGCAGTGAGCGATAAGATTGAATTAACAATAAATCGTACTATTGCAGGGGGAGATGCTCGCTGTGATACTACTTATATTTTAAAAAAATGAATAGACTTAAAGAGTGATAATTGGTTAATTTAATTCTTAATTTTTTAATATCTATCCCATAACTCAGTTCTACTTTATTTTTAATTATTTTCATTTATTCTATTCTTTTTTATTTTTTTAATATATACTTCAGAAAATTAAAGAAAAACTTAGTTTAAATCGATCTAATTGACAATAATCAATTTTAAGTCTAGAACTTAATTATATATCAAAAAAATTAGTTAATAAGCAAAAATTATAAATATCAATTATCTTATTTGACTTAGTGTAACTAAGTGTGAGGGAGATATTTAGAGATGTTTAAAAAAAAGAAAATACGGGAAGACTTTGATGAAATCTTTAAAAGTGGAGATCAGAAGAGAATTAAACAAATGCTCGAAGAAAATCCGTGGTTATTAGAAGAAGTCTCCGAGGAAATAGATGAAGAAATGGAAGATGAGGAGGAAATAATTGCAGCAATCGGAGTAATGGAAGATGAACTAGGTAAGCCAGTATCTATTGATGATATCCTCTTTTGCCTAAAGTCTGATTTTGATATTAAACAATCCGAAGAAAACATAAAAAAAATGCTTGAAAATATTGAAAAATTAAATCTCATAGAAAAAAAGAAAGATGGATGGAGATTGAAAGCAGAAGGCGAAAAAATATGCGATAATTTTTTAAATAAACACTTAGGAGAGTTAAATTTATAGGTGTTCTAAAAAAAAATAAAAAAAAATAAAAGATAAATATTTATGCTTTTAATTTTTCTTTTACTTCCTCCTTGACTGCTATATTGTTCTCAACCTTAGTTTCATATTTTGTTTTGATTCTCTCGTCAATTAAATATTCGGTCTTAATTAAATCTCTAATACCCATACGAATTGCCTCCGAGCGATTTGGAAATTTCCCTTTTGAAACTAAAATCTCTAACACTTCTAAATAGGATTCAGGTAAATTAACTGAGATTAATTTCATATATTTACACCTACTTAATTTTATTTTTAATATCTAGTATATTATCTCCACAATATATAAGTTTTCAGTGGAAAAAGGCCCGCAGAAACCCGACAGATTATAGGGAATGGTAATATAATAATAATGAGTCAAAAAGACTCCCCCCCAAAATAGTTGTGGTATAATAACCTAAAGCAATACTCTTAGAAATGCGTTAGGTCTCTAAATCTTATGCATAAAAAAAATAATAAGATTATTTATATATGTATATATGTATTGTGTAACACAATGCAATATATAAAAAAATAAAAATTTTAAGTGATTAAAATATTATGGCAGATATTCAAGCACAATTAAAAGAGCATCTGGACAAAGCTAAAGAATGGGGAAAGATGGAAACTCCCATACCCGGAGTGAATGTTGTGAAAGTTCCAGGAACTAAAACACGACCACCATTGTTATTCTTAGAGATCAATCCTCTGAAGCAAGATGGAACTCCTATGAAAAGAAAGGGGCTCTTCATCAGAGATTACGAAATGTTGGTTAAATTTAGTGAAGCTTTAACGGATGATAAAGTGGTGCGCTTAATAAAGGAGTTAGAAGATGTTAATCCTGATGGAGAAAAGAAAAAATCTAAAAAACTAAAGATGTAGAATTAGGTTTCATTCTTGTTTGGAAAACTTTCCTTTTCTAATGAGTTTAATCAGTGTTTAATATGGAAATATATATCCCAAATTTATGATTAATTGTTTTAAGTAAAATTATAAATTATTAGATTTTTATTATGTAAATATTATATTAATTTTTTAGTAAAAGTTTATAAATTAACTTGGGTTGATGTAGAAGTGTCAGATGGTTGGGATGGTAAAAGTTGTTCTGAGTGTGGTGGAACGGCCTTTCGGATTGTTCATGATGAATGGATGTCTAGAGTTTATAAATTTGTTCAACGTGGAACATTAAAAATGTGTGAAGGCTGCGGAGCAAAATTCCTTGTATGTGAAAATTGCGGAAACTTATATACGCGAGTTCATCCCGCATTAGAAGCTTGGGAGGTTTCAAAAAAATGTCCCTCTTGTGGACATGTGGATCCTGAAGTGAAGGTATGGGACGGAGTTTCCGCACGTTAATTGCTGTGAGTTAAATTAAATTTAATCCCTATAATATTGGATTAGTAGTTGTTTTTAAGAATTTAAATAAAAAATATTATTATTCAATTCTTTTCCTCATTTTTCCTCCCTCCAAATAGAGTGAAAATAAGCGCTTAACGAATGAAATTCTTATCCCTAATAAAAATTTTAAGAGATTATTAGGAAATTAATAAAATTATCAAAAACCTTAATATTTATTTAAGTAAATATAAAGAAAATTTAAATTTCATAATAACTTTCATAAATGATAAAATAAAGATTACATTTTTCATGAACGAGTATGAGTAAAGAAAATATAAAAATAGAAGTAGCGTCTCCGGAACAAATTGATGCCTTAGAAGAATTAACACGATTATTAGTGGAGGGATTGAATCAAGAATTCGAACCAAAAAGGTTTGATTGGGGCATTCGAAGGAGATTATTTGATCCCCTACAGAGACATGGCATTATTATTGCGATTGATGAAGCAAAGGATGATGTAATTGGAATGATAATTGCCGAACTGCGAATTGATCCGTTTGGGAAATCGGAAGGATATATTAAACAATTTTATTTAAAAGAAGAATATAGGCAAGAAGGAATCGGATATACTCTTCTCAAACAAGCCTTAGAACACTTAAAAAAAATCAAAGTTGAAAAAGTCAAGGTAAATTTGAGGGAGGAAGAGGCAAGAAATGCAGCCAAACTCTATAAGCAAATGAATTTTAAAAAGAAATATGAAGTACTCGAATTAGATTTAGAAAAAGAAGAGGCCAATAATTAAATAATAAGTCAAGCAACAAGATGACAATAGATTTAGAAACACCGTGGGTGGAAAAATACCGTCCAAATGAATTCGAGGAGATTGTCAGCCAAAATATTGCAATCAATAATTTAAAAAAATTCGTTAAGAAAAAATTCGACATGCCCCATATGATCTTCGCAGGTCCCGCGGGTACGGGCAAAACTTCTTGTGCCTTAATAATTGCTAAAAAATTGTTGAAAGGCGAAAAATATTATAGAAATGTAATGGAATTAAATGCCTCTGATACCGTAAGAATGGAGTTTGTGAGAGAGAAATTGAAATATTTCGTCTCTCAGAATATGATTTTGACCGAAAACGAATTAAAAATAGTTATCTTAGACGAAGCAGATAATATACCAAAAACCGTTCAGCAAACATTAAGAAGGATAATTGAAAGTGCTCCGAATAATGTCAAATTCATTCTTATGTGTAATTATATCAATGAAATAATAGATCCAATAATATCTCGCTGTGCCGTTTTTAGATTCGTTAATCTCCCGAAAGAAAAAGTTATTGAGAGATTAAAATTGATATTAACGCAAGAAAAAATAACTATTCCGAAGGCAAAAGAAAAAGAATTTTTTGATGTATTATTTTTTATTTCTGCCGGAGATTTGCGTAAGGCAATTAATACCTTGCAAATGGCGGTAGCGCTTGAATTATTAGAAGATTTAGACATTGATGAACTCTTAAAAATATTAGGGTTTGTTGAAGAACCTATTTTAGATCAATTAAAACAAAGTATTAATGAAAAAAACTTTAAAACTGCAAGAGAATTGCTTTATTCTATTGACTTTTTGGATTCTCGTAATTTTATTCGACAATTGACGAAAACTCTTCCTGATTTAAAGAATCTGGGAAATAATAAATATTCCAAATTAATAAAATATTTTGGAGAGGTTGACTTTCGGATATCGCAAGGAGCGGATGAGAAGATTCAACTTACATCTTTATTAGCAGAGCTTATTAACTCAAGGTGAATAAATTTAAAAATGTCAAATGAAACTCCCGTCTGGAGGTTTAAATATCTCCCTAAAAAACTGGATGATATAAGCGGAAGATCGGAAATAATTACCAGACTAAAAGAGATGATTAAAAAAAGGAATTTTCCACATTTATTATTTGTAGGATCAGAAGGAATTGGAAAGACCCTCATTGCTCAATTATTTTCAAAAGAATTTTTAGGAAGATTTTATGATGCGAATTTCAAAATAGTATTTGCTGACGAGCCTCTCAGCTCGGAAGAAAGAGATCAAGCTCGTTCTGAAGCCTATGTTTCTACTAGTAAGATAGGAAGCATGGCGGGAAAGCGCATTACCACACCTGCGTTTATACAAGTGCGAGTGAAGCCCTTTGTTCAGTTGAGAGCAATTGGGGATGTGCCTTATAAAATCCTTGTTGTAAAAAATTTTGAAGCTTTAGGATCAGACCAGCAAGGCTTCAGAAGGTTGATGGAAATCTATGGGTCGAATTGTAGAATGATATTAATTACCACCAAAATATCAGGCATTATTGATCCTATTGTTTCTAGATGTCAGCTATTCTTAATTCCTCAAATTAAGTATGAGGATTTTAGCACATTAATAGAAGATATTGCAAATAAAGAGTCTCTTCAATTAGAAAATGGAGTAATTGAATATCTTTATAAAATTTCTGAGGGAAAAATCGCGAAAGCAATAGACCTTTTACAGATATGCAGTGTAACTGGAAATACCATTGACTTAAATAAATTATATAAAATCTTGAAAAAATATGAAAACCAAGAAATAAAGGATTTATTAATTAAAAGTCTAAAAGGAGATTTTTCAGAGATAAGGGACTGTTTTCGAGAAATTTTATCTAATTATAAATATAGTGTACAAGATTTATTTATTCAATTTACAGAAATATTAAATAAGCTACCTCTTTCAAAATATGCGAAAATCAAATTAATAAATATGATTGCGGATGCAGATTTTCGTGCTATAGATGGGCGTGACGATGATATTCAAATTTCCTATTTGTTGGCAAGATTAAACTCATTCGCGCAGAATATGTAAATAATATATGGAGGATATGATATAAATGAGTGAGCAAAAACAATCAAAAACCCCTTGGGTAGAAAAATATAGGCCAAAAACTTTAAAAGAAATGGCTTTACCTTCCGCTAAATTAAATCGACAAAAAGTAGACTTAGCTGAAGAATTAAAAGAGTTTGTTAAAAATTTTTTTAAGAAACTCTTTAACAAAGAGTTTGTAAAAGGGGTTCTTTTGCAAGGGCAACCAGGGATTGGAAAAACTTCTATTGTATATGCCCTTGCTAACGATCTAAATATGGAAGTTATTGAAACGAATGCATCTGATACTAGAACTAAAGGTGCCATAGAAGCAAGATTAAAAGAAACTTCGAAATCGAAAGGTATTATGGACTTTATTACGGAAAAAAAGAAAAAGCTTATATTAATTGATGAAGTGGATGGAATTTACGGTACCAAAGATAGGGGGGCTATACCCGCCATCATGGATTTGATTAAAACTACTCAATTTCCAATAATTATGTGCGCGAATGAATATAAATCAAGCCTTAGCCCGATCTATAATATTATACCAAAGTATGAAGTTCACCCTTTATCTAAAAACAAAATAATCAATATAGTTGAAAACATTATTGAAAAAGAAAATATAACTAACATTTCAAAAGAAGAAA
>Ga0102944_1001109_pt1 | contig 18700 bp, 17 predicted proteins | sample SalPonD_shore_MG_FD_78172 | JGI IMG/M metagenome (GOLD analysis project Ga0102944, IMG submission 78172) | Salt pond soil microbial communities from South San Francisco under conditions of wetland restoration - Salt Pond MetaG... | ecosystem: Environmental > Aquatic > Marine > Intertidal zone >...
ATACTTCATGCGAAGTTGGTTCTTCAACACGATTAATTCTTACTATCATGACTAAAAGTTATAAAGATGCTGATCCGCCTATTGCACACAGCAGCCAGAAAATGAATAAAAAGAAAAGCATTGCGTTAATTGCCCACGATCACCGTAAATCTGATTTGATCGACTGGTGCGAATACAATTCTGATCTGCTTGCGAAACATAAGCTGTTCGGTACCGGCACAACCGGACAAATGATAGCCGATAAAGTAGGCTTGAACATTAACCGTTTTAAAAGCGGACCGCTGGGAGGTGATCTTCAAATCGGGGCAGCCATTGCCCAAAATGATATTGATGTAATGATTTTCTTTTGGGATCCGCTGCAAGCCCAGCCTCACGATGTAGATGTAAAAGCACTTTTGCGGATCGGAGTGCTTTACAATATCCCTACGGCCTGCAATCGTTCTTCAGCTGACTTCATGATTTCTTCCGAGCTCATGGATGTAGAATACGAACGCTTTCTCGTTGACTATAGCAAAAGATTTACCAAAGATATTGATTGATATTTATGCCGGATCCTTCTCCCAGAAAACAAAATCGACTAGCTGAAGAATCGAGTCCGTACTTGCTGCAACACGCCGACAATCCAGTAGATTGGTATCCATGGGGCGAACAAGCTTTTAAAAAGGCAAAACAAGAAGACAAGCCTGTATTTGTGTCAATCGGCTATGCAACCTGTCACTGGTGTCATGTCATGGCTCACGAATCATTTGAGGATGAAGAAGTGGCTGCAATGATGAACGAGGCATTCGTAAATATTAAAGTCGATCGAGAAGAACGTCCCGACATCGACAACACTTATATGCTGGTCTGTCAAATGCTCACCGGCAGCGGTGGATGGCCGCTAAATGTACTGTTAACCCCCGATAAGAAACCTTTTTATGCTGCCACCTATATTCCCAAAAGTGGGCGTCACGGCCGCCCCGGGATGCGGGAGTTAATTCCCTGGATTTCCGACCTGTGGAAAAATGAGCGTGAAAAGGTTACTAAATCTACAAATGAAATTGTTAATGCATTTCAAAAATCAACCGGATTTTCCCAAGGGAATCTGCTGAATGGTAATATTTTGAAAAAAGCCTACCAACAATTTGAACAACAGTTTGATGAAGCACATGCCGGTTTTGGGCGCGCACCCAAATTTCCCAGTGCTCACAATTTGATGCTGCTAATGCGTTATGGGGTAAAAAATAAGCATTCAAAAGCGCTATCTATGGTTGAAAAAACGCTAACAAGGATGCGTATGGGTGGCATTTTTGATCATGTTGGATTGGGATTTCATCGCTACTCAACCGATCGCAAGTGGTTAGTACCTCACTTCGAAAAGATGCTTTACGATCAAGCCATATTGATGCTCGCTTACACCGAAGCATGGCAGCAATCCCGAAATAAACTCTTCCGGCAAACGGCCGAAGAAATTGCAGCTTATGTGCTGAATAAAATGCAGGACGACCATGGCGGTTTCTACTCTGCCGAAGATGCCGACAGCGAAAACGAAGAAGGTAAATTTTATGTGTGGACTGTTTCTGAGATCCGGGATATCCTGCCAACAGCTGATGCAGAACTTGCGATTGAAATATACAACTTATCCAAAAGGGGCAACTATGCAGACGAATCTTCGGGCCAGCGCACCGGTAAGAATATTCCATACCTTACAAAAACATTTGAGAAACTAGCTCAAGATCGGGATATGAAAAGGGAAGAGCTTATCGAACGTATCGAGAATATTCGTCAAAAATTGACGGCAGCCCGTGACCACCGAGTGCATCCGTTGCTGGATGACAAAATCCTGACCGATTGGAACGGTTTGATGATTGCCGCCCTTGCCAGAGCGGGTTCCGCTTTTGGAAATGAACAATATATTAATCAAAGCGAACGATGCTGGGAGTTTATCGCTTCCAAATTGTTACCGGAAGACGACAATTTAAAGCATAGATATCGTAAGGGCGATGTGGCGATTGATGCCCATGCTGATGACTATGCTTTTTTGATCTGGGGACTGATTGAACTTTATGAAGCGACCTTTAAAACGGATTACCTTGAACAAGCCATCAATCTGAATCAAAAGTTCATTGAAGAATTTTGGGATGATAGAGAGGGCGGCTTCTTCTTCACCTCCGCAATTGGAGAAAAACTGTTGGGACGCAAAAAAGAAATTTATGATGGGGCACTGCCTTCCAGTAATTCGGTGGCTATGCTGAACCTGCTTCGTTTGGGAAGACTCACGGGAAATACGTCCTGGGAAGAAAAAACCGACAAGATGAATCAATTATTTGCCGAAAGCATACGAAAAGCACCGACGGGCTTCGGCTTCGCTCTTCAAAGCGTCGATTTTGCAAGCGAAAATTCACGGGAAATTATTATTGTCGGCAAAAGAGATAAACCTGACACACAAAACATGCTGGATGTCTTGCGCAACGAATTTCTGCCCAATACTATAGTTTTGCTGAAAACGCCGGATGATAAAAAAATCAACGAATTAGCTACTTTCCTTTCAGATTTTGACATGAAAAATGGCAGGGCTACAGCATACGTTTGCCAAAATTACAGCTGCGAGTTCCCAACAAATGATCCTGAAAAAGTGAAGGAGCTTATCTATAAAGGCTGATTGAAGTCCTATCATTAATGAATGATATAGGGATTCTAAATAAATTCGGGCAAAAAGAGTTAATCAAGGTCTTATTGATCTACTGTCCAATATTACGAATCTCCCTTAGCTACTAACCGTATCAATGAAATATTGGGCGGAGCATTATATCGTATCGGCGCAAGAGTAAAACCCAAACCGTTATTCACGTTAATAATAATATTGCCTTCACGATAAATCCCGCTGATGTACTTCGTCTCAAGATCAGATGCACTGAATGTCATCCCTAAAAACGGTATTCGAATCTGTCCCCCGTGAGTGTGGCCGGCTAACATTACATCGTAATTATGCTTTTGTGCATCTTCTATTAAGCGGTCAGAGATTTGATGGGACGCGAAAATTTTAAAGGCGGAATTCCCCGTCTGTTGGGTCAACGAATCCACAATCCCGGGAGCCGCCTTTTTGCTATACACTTCGGTGACACCAGTGATAAGAACTTCATTCGTACTGTCAATTTTTAATGAATAATTGGAATCCTGAATCAAGGGAATACCCTGTTGATTTAAAGCCTGTTTCACATTTTCAACACCGGCCCAATAATCATGGTCTCCTACCACGGCAGTAACGCCATATGTTGCTTTGGCTTCTCCAAGTTGTTGCGCTGACATCCGTATATAATCGGTGCCATATGAAATAAGATCCCCCGTAAAGACAATTAAATCGGGCTTGAGCTGATTCACTTTTTGGATGTATCGACCAATTTTTTTCCGCCCGGTATATTCGTCCCCGTGAATGTCAGAAATATGTACAATTCTGAACCCATCTAAATTCGCAGGCAAATCATCGATCTGTAGTCTAGTACGTTGAATATGGATTTTACTGGTATCCGTATATGTTTTCCAGCCGGTAAAGCAAAAAGTAGCTACAAATAGCAGTAGTAAAACCTGTATATAGATGCTATCGATTAGCCTAATCCTACGACTAAAATGATGGCTTACCAATTTAATTACATCTGCTAAGATCACCCACGTAGCCAGCGCATAAACAAATATGAGTCCAAACCAGAACCAATAATTCAGTGCTTTGGGAAACTCAAGTAAATCAATCCCACCGGAAAAAAAGGAATAAACAAGTGCGCTTATTGGAAATGTAAAAAACGAGCAAAATAAAAAAGGCAGAATTAACCGTTTCCATCGCGATGCCGGGTAAAATTGTTGCAGCGCGGCATAATATCGCCATACCAAATAAGCCGCTGCCGGTATCATGAGAAGCGATACCATTAGCGTCATTCGAAGTAACCAAGACAAAATTCAGAGAGTATAAAAGTTCTTATTATATTTTCGCTGATTTAGCCTATTGGAATTTTAGGACTTGTACAAATTTTATTCTCATATAAATCTACTCCGCCCTGATTTGCGTAGTATATTAACAATGGAAGAATGACGTGATCATATTCTTATTACTTGCTACTATCGGAAAAGCGATTCACGGCGATTCCGATGATGAAATTAAATTGATGAGGCGCATTAAGCAGCGTGATGCCGATGCGCTCGAAGAATTATATGATCTATATAAGCGGTTGCTTTTTGGAATGGTAGTTTCCATCGTTAAAAAACGCGAAGAATCCGAAGATGTCTTGCAGGAAATTTTTGTCAAAATTTGGAATAAAGCTGATTCTTTTAATGAAGAACGGGGCAATGTTTATAGCTGGATTGTAACACTAGCACGTAATAAAGCTATCGACCGAATTCGTTCAAAAGGATACAAGACACAGCAAAAGCAGTCGGTAAGTATTCATGAACCGTTATTCACCTTAGAAACGGATAAACATGATCCGATGGAAACAACTATTTTTTCGGATCGGGCAGAATTGGTTAAAAAGGCTTTGGGAGAAATACCAGCAGAACAGAGTGAAGTTATTAAAATTGCATATTACCGGGGGATGACGCAATCGGAAATTGCCGAATACCTCGACATTCCACTTGGTACTGTTAAAACACGGACACGACAGGGAATGATAAAATTGAAACGCATTTTAGGAGAATTCATAACAACTGATGGCTAACGAAAAATCCCATACCGATAAGTTCGAAGAATTGTGCGCCGGGTATGTACTTCATTCATTGAATGAAGACGAGCGCAATGAGTTTGAACAGATGCTTGAGGAAGCAACTGATGAAGAACGCCAGTTGTATGAATCATTAGCCTCGGCAGCTAATCAATTAGCTTTTACAGTTGAAAAGGCCGAACCATCGGACGAGATCAAAAAGCGCCTTATGGCGGAAATAAAATCTCACGATGATGACCAAGAGAATGAGATAAGTGGAAGCATACATAAAGATCAGACTTCTCCCGAAGATAAAAATAAAGGTGAGGATAGCTTTAATTGGCAAGCATTTGCCATCGCAGCTTCTTTCGCTTTGCTTATTGTCAGCCTGAGCCTGGTATTTTACTCGTTCAATTTGCGATCGCAAGTTTCACATCAAAAAACACAGATTGTACGGCTTAAGAATGAATTACAACAGAAGAGACAAATGCTTTCGATCCTCGGATCCAGGGATGTTGATATGGTAATCATGGCAGGCATGGAAGTTAATCCCAATGGATATGGAAAGGTGATCTGGGATCCCAAAAAACAACAAGCACTCCTGCAGGTTTCTAACTTACCGCCGGTTCCCAAGGGCAAAGATTACCAGTTATGGCTCATTAAAAATAATAAGCCCGTCAGCGCAGGGGTTTTTGCAACTGATAATGAGGGAGATAACTTTTTCAAAATAGAGAAAATGGCCCAAGCCAGTAAGAAGACAGCCAATGCCTTTGCTGTTACCCTGGAACCCAAAGGAGGCGTTCCTCAACCGACTGGCGACATGTATCTGATGGGAAGCATGAAAAACAATAGTAGCGAGTAGCTTATAACAAAATCATTCTGCTCACTACTTTATTGCTGATTACTCATCTTTTGGAACAGGTAATCCTGGAAGCTCAAGACTTTTACGCCGGACGGCACTTGTACCATTGCCTTTGCGATAGATGATTTTTGGACTTGGCTTGCTTCAAGCATAGACACCAACTTATCATTTTCATAGGATTCGGCTTTTAACGGAAAATATTTCTTTTTAAAAATGATATCCGTTGGCAAACCTCCGCTAATCATTTCATCTGCATTGTTCCCCCAGGGCTCGGCCAACATGCCCCAATTTATGTCGATATCCTTGGTCATCCAGACCACCGTCTTTTTATTCTCATGATCTTTATCATGAAAGATAAATTTCTGGCACTTGTAGCCATTTATCGTTTTAGTTTCGCCCGTTTTATCGTAGTCGACATCATCTGCTCCGTTACTTGAGGAATCGTTGTCATCCCCGAACATATTCATCATGGACGTGATGTCAGACTTGGATATTTTAAGAACTTTACTGTCACCGGTCAGGAAAACAAAATCTTTGAAATCCAGTCGAACGAGAATCCCTTCTGTTCTGATGGACCCCATAACCTTGTAATCTTTGTTTCCCTGCAGTAAAATGCGGTCAGGAGTAACATACATGGTAAACTCATCTTGTTTTTGAGGACTTCCATCTGCCGAATAATCATAACTGTTAAAGCTGATCTTACCCTCAAATTGTGCGTAGGCAGACTGTGAGAAACTGACGACCAAAAGCAGTGCCGACAGACAGTACAATACATTTTTCATGATAAAGAGATCTAAATTTCATTCATATTAGGCTGTCTTTTGTACACCCTAAATAAATATAATGTTTCAAATAATAAAAAAGCCTGCCCAACGGACAGGCTTTTTTAACCCTAGATCATTTCGTTAGGCCGTTTCGAGCACATCCATATCCACATTAACTTTGTGGATCCAGCCACCGGCCACCACGTCGTTATCTTCGTAACAAACAACCGCCTGACCCGGAGTGATAGCCTCACGTCCAGTCGGGAAGGTTACTTTGATTTCATCATCATTGAGCTGAGTCAAATAACCCATCACTCCGTCATCGTTATAGCGAATGGCTCCGGTGATTTCCATTTCATCTTCCGGAACTTTGGCATACTTGCTGAGATTAATATTTTTTGCACGGCAAGTTGTACTAACCAGATCTTTTTTTTCGCCAATGGTTATTACATTTGTCTCGGGATCAATGTCTGTAACATAAACACGTTTACCGAGTGCCAAATCCAGTCCGCGCCGCTGCCCGATGGTGTAAAAAGGATAACCTTCATGCTCACCGACGATATTTCCGTCCTGGTCAACGAACTTGCCACCTTTCACACGCTCTTCCAAACCATCCACGCGATCTTTAAGGAAACGACGATAGTTATCATCCGGGACGAAGCAGATTTCGTAGGAATCAGGCTTTTTGGCAACTTTATTAAGTCCGAATTCTTCGGCCAGATCCCGAATCTGGGTTTTTTCATAACTACCGAGTGGAAATTTTGTGCGGGCAAGATGCTTTTGTTCTACCCCCCATAACGCATAGGATTGGTCCTTGCGGGGATCCAGTCCGCGGGAGATGACATAGCGACCATTTTCTTCACGAACATTCGCATAGTGCCCCGTAGCAATATAATCACAGCCAAGGTTGTCGGCACGACGCAACAGGGCAGCCCATTTAATATGCGTATTGCACAACACACAGGGATTGGGAGTACGTCCGTTCATATAATCATCAACAAAACGATCGATAACCCAGTCGCCGAACTCATCCCGGATATCCACGATAAAATGTTTGAATCCGTGTTTGACGGCAATTTGACGTGCATCATTCATAGACTCGAGTGTACAACACCCGGTTTCTTTATCGGATTTACCACCTACACGAGAGTAATCCCACGTTTTCATGGTAATTCCTATAACGTCATAGCCTTGCTCTTTGAGCATTACAGCAGCCACGGAAGAATCAACTCCGCCGCTCATCGCTACCAATACTCTTCCTTTATTGCTCATAATTTTGTGTGTTTACAGGGATGCAAAATAGCTTATAAAATAAGCTTTTTTTATGTATTTCCTATGAAGTGAAGACGACTATCTAATACGGAATTTCTCCTACTCGATTCCCGCAAACACTACATATAGAGATAGGGTTTCCAATCTTCTTGCACTCCCCCTAATATCGATTGCAGGAAAGTAATATGAATAGGTCTGAAAGGTTTCCGTTTGAGAGGCATTTTGGCCTCTTCAGGTGTTCGATTTCCTTTTCGAACGTTACATTCATCACAAGCAGTCACAAGATTTTCCCATGTATCCTTTCCACCACGACTCTTAGGGATGACATGATCAATTGTAAGATTTCTGGAAGAACCGCAATACTGGCATTTTTTATTATCCCGCTTCATAATATTGTGACGAGATAACACAATCTTGTTATATGGTATATTGATGTAGCGACGCAAACGTATTACAGACGGATAAGAATATTCTTCCGTCACCGTTCGTATTTTCCGCTCTGGATAATCATGAAGCATCTCGGCCTTGTCCAGAAATAGCAATTTCACTGAACGATGAACCGAACATACACTGAGCGGTTGATAATCTTTATTTAATACCAGAACATTGGCGTCCATAGTATATCATTTTGATTAAGGCGTCGCATTATTTCAATAGCCTAAAATGCGTTGTAAGAACTTTACTGTGTAGAATCAACATTAAATTTTATTCAAATGCAACACTAAAGGACCGAGGAACGGTTCTTTAAATATTCAGGAATATTTAATAATGAGAGAAATAAAAAAATTTATGCTTGTTTAAAACGTTTAAACCAAGAAATAAATTCTACCCGTTATCTTCAAAAATCTTCTTATTCCCTCTTGGAAATTTTTCATACCTTTCTCACTAATTTTGATGGGATTTTATGAGAATAATCGTAATATCAATCCCATAAATAAACTGCTAAACATCAGATTTCCTATTACCCATTTATGCCTTACAATAAAAATATGTATACCTCCGGATATTACAAGGAGCCCGGCCCCAAACTAGATGAAGAGTCTCCTTTCGAATCGATGATGGAGAGATTTCGATTCGCTGCTGAATTGCTTGAACTTGACGAGGGGATGTTTCAATATTTGGCGCGGCCGGTCAAACAGGTAACAGTTTCTATCCCTATTGTTATGGATTCAGGAGAAATCCAGGTCTTTGAAGGCTATCGCGTGATTCACAACAACTTGCTGGGACCATCAAAAGGAGGCATTCGTTATGCCCCTGATGTGACCATTGATGAGGTGAAAGCACTGGCTGCCTGGATGACCTGGAAATGTGCCATCGTTAATGTGCCTTTCGGAGGTGCAAAAGGCGGTGTGCGATGTGATCCAAAGCAACTTTCGAATCACGAACTTGAACGACTTACGCGCCGGTATACTGCTAACCTGCTGGAAGTTTTTGGTCCCGATCGCGACATCCCTGCCCCCGACATGAACACCAATGAACAAATTATGGCATGGGTCATGGATACCTACAGCATGAATGCTCATAAAACAGAAACGGCTGTTGTAACCGGTAAGCCGATTATTCTCGGCGGCTCACAGGGACGAAAAGAAGCAACCGGCCGCGGGGTTGTAACCGTTACGCTGGCTGCTCTAAATAAAGCCGGCATTCTGCCCAATAAATGTAAAGTAGCTGTCCAGGGATTCGGAAATGTTGGCTCGATAAGCGCAAAGCTAATGTACGAACAAGGTGCAAAAGTTATTGCTATCAGTGATATTTCCGGAGGATACTATAATAAAAATGGCATTGACATTCCGGAAGCTATAGAATACGCCCAAAAGCATGACAATTCACTGGAGGGATATACAGAGGCAGAAAAAATCACCAATGAAGAATTGCTGCAACTCGAATGTGATGTTTTAATACCTGCAGCCAAAGAAGATCAGATCAATCGTCATAACGCGGGAAATATTAATGCCAAGATCATTGCTGAAGGAGCAAACGGCCCGGTAACTGCAAATGCAGACTCAATTCTGGAGGATAAAGGCATTATGGTTGTACCTGATATCCTTGCAAACGCCGGTGGTGTAACTGTCTCATATTTTGAATGGGTACAAGACCGACAGGGTTATTTCTGGACCGAGGAACGTGTTAATCGACGGCTGAATCGTATGATGCGCAATGCTTTTGATAACTTATTCGATATACGAGAAAAATACGATATTACACTTCGACAGGCCGCATATGTCTTTGGTATTAACAAAGTTGCCATGACTTTAAAAATGCGTGGCCTATATGCCTAACCAATTTAAGCATCCTGCTTAAAGGGCAGGATGCTTTTTTATTCATCCTTATGCCAGAATCAGATACAAAAATGCTTGTCCTGAATTCTACTTTTGAAGAAATAAACCGCTTAGAGTCCTTCGTTAACGAATTGCAGGATTTAACGAATTTCGATGATGACGATTACAGCCGTATCATGCTCACCCTAAACGAAGCGGTTAATAATGCAATTATTCACGGCAACAAACTAGATCCTGATAAACAGGTTGTAATCAATACCGAGTATGACGAAAGCAAGGCTATACTCTGCATCAGTATTGAAGATGAAGGAGAAGGCTTCGACCCAGATGCAATACCCGACCCGCTCAAAGAGGAGAATTTGCTAAAAGAAGGAGGACGCGGTGTTTATCTAATCGAGCAATATGCCGATGACATAAAATTCACCAAAGAGGGAACCAAACTTACAATTACCTACCACCTGAGTAGATAAGCTGGAAGGCCGAACAAATAATCTTACCGAACCAAAACCGGTTATAGGACCAATTCGGATAGGATTCAGCAAATAAAAAAGGCGATGGAAGTTCCACCGCCTCAATAAATTATTGCAATGTGTTCCGCCTCAGTTTGTCAACTGAGCTTCCAATTGCTTTTTCAACTTTGATTTTGGCACAGCACCTACAATCTGGTCCACTACTTCCCCATTTTTAAATATCAAAAGAGAAGGAATACTACGGATACCATACTTTGTAGAGGTTTCGGGATTGGAATCCACATCTACTTTTCCAATTTTAGCTTTGCCTTCAAATTCACCGGCAAGCTCCTCAACTATTGGTCCAACCATCTTGCAGGGGCCACACCATTCAGCCCAGAAATCAACGAGTACGGGCTTATCGGAGTCTGCTTTCAATACATCTTTTTCGAAGGAATCATCTGTAAATTTTAACGCTTTACTCATAACAGTTCTTGGTCTTCATTTAATTTAAAGTTCTAAACCTATTAATTTTTTATCAAATTCGCATAATGATAAGAAAGTATCACATCGGTTCTTATTATAGAACTCATTACGAAAACTTATCTTACTTAATGCTTCGGTGCAAGGCAACCGCTTCTTTTCCAATCAAGGATCGTAAACCGCCCATCAACTCTTCATTGGGATCCACAACAAACTTACGGACATGCATCGCAAATGGGCGTTTTGCTTCTTTGCTTAACACATTAAATCGTACATTCGTTTGCCCCTGATGTTTCCGGAAAAGTGCCGCCATTTCTTCTAAGTCGCTGTCATCAACATACTTGGTATCTATATCAAGCTTCAGTTCAATTTGATCCTGGTATTTCTCACGCATACTTTCAATGCGCTCAAAATTGTCTGCAATTATTTGAGGATGACCTCTCCGCGTATCAATATGGCCGTCGATAACCACCAGGGTGTCCACCTGGATCATTCCCATGTTGCGATCATAAACATCGTTAAAAGCAATCACTTCGATAGTGCCATGCAGATCTTCCATTTGTAAAAAGGCAAAAGGACGACCTTTTTTGTCGGTCACCCGCTTGACTTCAGTAATAATGCCGGCCGTGCGAACTTCTGTTCGATCGTCCAGATCTTGCAGCGTTCCGGGATCCAGCGTATGTGAACAAAAAAGCTTAACATCTTCCTTGTACTTATCGAGAGGATGTCCACTCAAATAGAAACCGATAAGCTCGCGTTCCTTATTCAGGCGCTCGATATTTGACCATGACTCAACCGGATCAAGTTTGGGTTCGTCGATAGCTGAGGCGCTATCCCCGCCATCCCCAAACAAATCGGATTGATTAGAATCCTCCATCTCCTGCACGCGGGATCCATAACTTAAAATTACATCCATGTGCTGGATCAGCTGCCGGCGATTGGTATTTAACGTATCGAAGGCCCCGGCCTGAAACAGGCTTTCCAATGTCCGTTTGTTACAGATGCGTGAATCTATGCGCCGGGCAAAATCATATACCGATTCGAATTTGCCATTTTCATGGCGCTCTTTTACCACCTCTTCCACAGCATTTGAACCAACCCCTTTGATCGCTTCCATACCATACTGAATACGACCATCCACACTCACAAATTTACCGCGGCCTGTATTTATATTCGGAGGATCCACTGTGATACCGATGCGGTAACATTCCTCAATAAATTTCGACACTTTATCGATGTCACGCATATTATGGCTAAGCACCGCAGCCATATACTCGGCAGGATAATTAGCCTTAAAGAAGGCCGTTTGATAAGCTACAACGGAATACGCCGCCGAGTGTGATTTATTAAAGCCGTAATTGGCAAATTCGGCCATGATGTCGAACAACTCTTCAGCCTTATCCTCGGTAACGCCATTCTCAATTGCGCGTTTGGTAAAAATCTCGCGCTGCTCAGCCATTACTTCTTTCTTCTTCTTACCCATGGCGCGACGCAGCAAATCAGCTTCACCCAGCGAATAGTTGGCTATCTTCTGAGCTGCCTTCATGATCTGCTCCTGGTAAATCATAATCCCGTAAGTCGGCTTCAGCAGCTCTTCTAGATCCGGATGGGGATACTCAACCTCCTTACGCCCATGCTTGCGATCGATATATTCGGGTATAAATTGCATCGGGCCCGGACGGTAGAGTGCGTTCATTGCGATGAGATCATCCAGCGAAGTTGGCTTGAGCTGTTTCAGATACTTGCGCATCCCATCCGACTCAAACTGGAAAGTGCCGATGGTATTCCCCTTTTGATACAATTCGAAAGTCTTCTCATCGTCCTCAGGAATCTCATCCAGCTCATAATGGATTCCATGATTTTCTTCTACATACTCAATGGCTGTTTTTAGGATGGAAAGGGTTCGCAGCCCCAAAAAATCCATCTTCAGCAGTCCGCACATCTCGGCGTTCGGACCATCGTACTGTGTAATCAGTTCCTTATCTTTGGAAAGCGCTACCGGAACATATTCACTGATCTCTCCCGGGGCGATAATTACCCCGGCTGCATGAATTCCGGTCTGGCGCGCCGAACCTTCCAATGTACGTGCATAACGCATCATCTTGCTGATCTGCGGATCCGGGTGCTCAAACAAATCTCCAATTTCATCAGCTGATTCAGGGTTCCTGGATTTATCCAAAACCTTATCAAAGGTATTCAATCCGGGCTGATCGGGAAAAAGCTTCGTAATTCGATTTACTTCCTGAAGCGGTACCCCAAGCACACGCCCCACATCACGTATGGCCGTTTTCGCCTTCATCGTACCATAAGTCACAATCTGCGCTACATTACGGCGACCATATTCCTCAATCACATAATCAATTACTTCCTGCCGGCCATGGTCATCAAAATCAATATCAATATCAGGGGGATTTACCCGCTCGGGATTCAGAAAGCGCTCAAACAGCAGGTCGTGCTTCAATGGATCAATATTAATAATCCCGAGGCAATACGCCACAATTGAACCGGCCGCCGATCCTCTTCCCGGTCCCACAAATACATCCCGGTTGCGAGCCTCAGTCGTAAAATCCTGCACAATCAAAAAGTAACCCGCAAAACCCATCTGTTTAATAATAGCCAGCTCCTGCTCGACCCGTTCGCTGACATCCTGCCTGATTTCGCCATATCGTTTCTTGGCCCCCTTGTATGTCAAATCCCGCAAATAGTCATCCATCGATTCAAACTCATCGGGAATGCTGTAATGCGGTAGCAGTAGCTCCGAACTCAGATCCAGCGTATCAATCTTCTCGATGACTTCGTTCGTATTATCGAGCGCCGAAGGAACATCACTGAACAGCTCCTTCATCTCTTCCGGCGTCTTAAGATAGAAGTTCGTATTCAGGTTATTATTGTCATCCGTAAACCGAAACCGGTTGGGATCGTTGATATCGGCATTGGTCTGTAAAGCCAACAGTACGTCATGTGCTTCCGAATCCTCTTCGTTCACGTAATGACAATCATTGGTAGCGATCATCTTTACGTTATATTCTTTTGCCCATCTCACCAGCACCTCGTTACAGTGATCCTGATCGGACAACCCATGTCGCTGGAGCTCTATGTAGTAATCATCTCCGAAAACGTTCAGGTACCACTCAAAAATTCTGCGTGCTTCCTTTTCGCTCTTGTTGATTATTGTTTGGTTAATCTCGCTGGCTATACAACACGTAGTAGCAATTAGACCTTCGGAATACTCTGCCAGCGTCGGCCTGTCAATACGCGGCTTATAATAAAGTCCTTCAGTATATCCCAGCGAGCACAGTTTCGACAAATTCCGATAGCCCGTCATATTTTTGGCCAAAAGCACCTGGTGATATCGCGTGCGATCCTTTTTGTCATCCATCCCCGAAGGGGTCACATAAAACTCGCACCCCACAATCGGCTTTACGTCGTGCTTTTTTGCTTCATTAACAAACTTGGGCACCCCGAACATATTCCCATGATCCGTGATGGCAATGCCCGGCATGCCATTATTTTTCGTCTTCTTAATTAACTGACTAATGCTCGCGGCACCGTCGAGCATACTAAATTGTGTGTGATTATGGAGGTGTGTAAAATCCATTCAGGCGCTTAGCTTAAGATCTGACTTTTGTTCTATTATACGATTCCTTCGCCAAAATATTAAGGTGAGATTCCGACTATTTTGTAATAACCGCAGGAGCTACATTACTTTCCAATAACCTGCAGAAAAAATCGGCGCTCTCGATGTCGATTATCGTGATTAATGACCACCACCTGCTGCCAAGTGCCCAAAACCGGCTTTCCAGAATATAGCGGCACCGTGATCCCGGGTCCCATCATCGTGGCTCGCAAATGCGAAAACCCATTATCATCCCCCCATGTATCGCCATGTCTCGTTTGCTGATCATGCGGAGCAAATTCTTCGAGCTTATCCTTCATATCCTGCACCAGGTTTGGCTCAAATTCAATCGTCGATACCGACGCAGTAGAACCGATCGGGAAGACGTGAATAAATCCCTCTGAGAAACCGCTTTCTTTGGCCAACCTCAATACATCATCCGTAATATTCTGGATATCCGAAAACCCATCGGCGTCAATTGTGATTTCTTTGCTGATGATATCCATAGTATCTCTGTTTTAATTTGAATACTAAAGATTCTGAGACAGATTTAAGTTAACAATGAGGTTTCAATGATTATAAATTCACTTCAACCATCCATATTTACCTGTATGCCTTTTTTCTGATAGGGAGTATGCTTCTCCAAAAATCGTTGCAGGCTTTTGCTATATTTTGATCCCGTGTCTTTAAATCCCATCGAATGAGATCCAACCATTTTGACAAACATCTTCGGCTGTTTGGCAATTTCAAATAATTCCTGAGAATGCTTAAAAGGAACAACATCATCATCAACGCTGTGCGCCATAAAAACCGGCACGTCAACCTGGCGTAGATATCTTTGGGTATCGTATTCGAATTTCAACAGCCAATCGATGGGTAGCCAGGGATACATATCCGAACCCAAATCAACAGCGGAAGTAAACGTGGATTCTAAAATCAAGGCTGCAGGATTGTACAGAGCTGCTAAACGGGTGGCTACCGGACCTCCCAATGAACGTCCCATTATGATCATTTTTTTCTCATCTACTCCCAATTCATCAATTAGGAATTGCCGTGCTGCCGATGCATCCTCGTATGTAGCTTCCTCACTGGGTTTTCCCTCGCTCTGTCCATATCCCTGGTAATCAAAAACAACCACATTTATTCCCAGTCGATGGAACAACTCTATAGTTTCCAGGCGATCCGAAATGTTACCGGCGTTGCCATGACAATATAGAACGGTCACGTCAGCCGAATCAGCAGGCACCAGCCAACCGTGAATACGATTTCCTTCGCTGCTGATGGCTTGAAATTGCTTGAAGGCGAGTCCAACAGAAGAAGGCGTCTTATGCAGCCCTTTCTTTGGTTTAAAAACCAGCCGAGATTGAAATAAATAAATAAGCAGTATGATCGTGAGGTATATCACTGTAAATCAGGACCGATAGACACTAGGTTTATACTCTATGCTAACACTTTTTAAGCAGAAATGTTCTCACCCGGATGTGTATAGCCCCATCGGAGTGCAATTTACTTTCATACAGCACAAATTCTTTAACCGGAATTTCCGGAATTTGAAATTGTTTATGCTGATTAATAAACGACATCACATCCCGTTTTGCAACGCCATTCATCCTTGCCAAAGTAATATGCGGTTTAAAAGGTCGGCTTTCTGGCTCAAAGCCAATCAAACTGCATGCATCTTCGATCTTCTTTTGCAGCTCAAATAATTGCTTATTCTCTTCAACGCCAACCCATAATACTTTTGGCTGTCCCCTCTTTGGGAAATAGCCAAACCCGTCAAGAGACATCGTAAAAGGGGTGACATTAATCTTTCCAAGTGTTTGCTGAACTTCACGGGCTTTTCCATCTTCTGTATCTCCGAGAAATTTTAGTGTCAGATGATATTTCCCGTCCTGCCATCGCATACCCTCATTTGGCTGTTTAAGGGCTGATAAATGTTCTTTCACAGAATCCGGCAGTGGGAGGGCTATAAAAAGACGCATCAATAATACCGGACCTCAAAATCTTCGTATTCTTCATCAGCCTCCTCGATGGTGACGTCTATATCATCAACGCGACTGGCTCCAGGTCCCTGTTCGCATCGATTTACCATTTCCCGGATATGATCCATTGGGCCGGCAAAAACAGCTTCAACTCTCCCATCCGGCAAATTTTTAACCCATCCGAAAACTCCGACTTCCCCCGCATTTACACTCGCAAAGTGACGAAATCCGACACCTTGTACTCGACCTTCTATGAAAACATGAGCTTGCTGCATAAAGTAAAACTTCCCTTATTAATTCATTTGCACTCAACAAGTTAGTTTATACGCGCATCGTTAACGGGGCTAATGTAGCAATCTCTGAGGAAATTTCTAACTTTCAACGATTTATAACCAGAAAGTTTGTATAATTCCATAAACAAGGTAATCTATTTAGCTAAAGAGTCGTTTTCTCATGACCTTAACTCAACTTTCTTATGTAGTGGCAGTCGATCGATATCGCCATTTTGCAACGGCCGCAGACAAATCGTATGTCACACAACCCACTCTTAGTATGCAAATTCACAAGCTCGAAGATGAGCTTGGAATTACCATTTTCGACCGTTCCAAATCTCCGGTCATTCCCACGGAAATCGGAGAAAAGATCATTGAAGAAGCCAAAAAAATGCTCAAACAGTCTAAGCATATCGAAGATTTGGCATCATTAAGTGATAATGAGCTCCGTGGTACTTTTAGGATTGGCATCATACCCACGATTGCCCCTTATTTACTGCCTTTGTTCTTACGAAATTTTCGGGAGAAGTATCCCAAAGTCCGGTTGGTTTTTGAGGAAGTAATCACCGATAAATTATTGGATTTGCTCGATCAGGATCATCTGGATATTGGTGTTATCGCCACTCCCGTGGAACGCGGACATATTTTCGAAGAAGACCTTTATTATGAGCCATTCCTGGGCTACGTCTCGAAAGGACATCCGCTGACAGAGAAAGAACGCCTTACGGTAGAAGACCTTGAAATTTCAAACCTGTGGCTGTTGAATGAGGGACATTGCTTCCGGGATCAAACCGTAAAATTGTGTAAGAAATTCAGAAAAAATAAACTTGATGATCCTGAAATTGAATTTGAAAGCGGAAATCTCGAGACATTAAAACAACTGGTTGAACAGAATTTTGGAATGACCCTGCTCCCTTACCTGGCCAAAAATCAAATCGATGCTCAGTGTGCAAAGGCACATCTTCGATATTTTGATGCCCCCGTTCCAAAACGAAAAGTGCGCGTTGTTTACGGAAGAGAATATCTCAAGAAAAATGTTATCGAAGCATTCAAACAGGAGATTCTGGATGCTATCCCCAGCGAGCTCAAAAAAGTAGATCAGGGGATCCTGGTAGAATAGCAGTCTGATTTTAGAATCTGATGATACTTAGTATTTCTGTAAAACGTTCCATACTTTTGAGGTTTATCTGAACCACCAAATGGAACAAGAGTTTTGAATCATCATTCCCTGATACTTTGGGCGGCTTTCAATGTATTCATCATCGTGATGTTAATCATAGACCTAACGGTCTTTCACAGGAAGAGTCACGAAGAAGGCATCAAAGAAGCACTCATGTGGACCGGCTTTTGGATCGCTCTGGCCGTCCTTTTCGGCATCGGCATCTACTATTTTATGGGCCCCCACTCAGCGCTCGATTACTATACCGGCTACCTAATCGAGAAATCGCTGAGCGTTGATAACATCTTCGTATTCCTGCTTATTTTCTCGTATTTCCAGGTGCCGGCCGAATACCAGCATAAAGTACTTTTTTGGGGGATTTTTGGAGCGCTGGTCATGCGCTTTCTCTTTATCGCCACAGGTGTGGCACTGTTGCAGCGATTCCACTGGATTATCTATGTCTTCGGTGCATTTCTCATCTTCACCGGCATCAAACTGGCACTGGATAAAGACAAGGAAGTCCACCCCGAACGCAATCCTGTACTTAAGTTATTTCGTAAATTTGTTCCCACTACCAAAAGCTACAACGGCTCTAAATTCTTTGTAAAGAAGATGGGAAAAGTGATGGCCACCCCCCTTGTCGTTGTGCTAATAGTTATAGAAACTACCGATGTTGTCTTTGCCCTGGACTCAATCCCCGCCATCCTGTCAATTACCCGGGATGAATTTATCGTGTACAGCTCCAACGCTTTTGCCATCCTGGGCCTGCGGGCGCTCTATTTTGCCGTATCGGGACTGATGAAACTTTTCCACTATCTTCATTATGGTCTGGCACTTATCTTGGTTTTTGTGGGGATTAAAATGCTGATTTCTGAATTTTACCACATTCCCACTC
>Ga0102944_1001111_pt1 | contig 18677 bp, 7 predicted proteins | sample SalPonD_shore_MG_FD_78172 | JGI IMG/M metagenome (GOLD analysis project Ga0102944, IMG submission 78172) | Salt pond soil microbial communities from South San Francisco under conditions of wetland restoration - Salt Pond MetaG... | ecosystem: Environmental > Aquatic > Marine > Intertidal zone >...
AAATGTCCCCAGTTGCTTCGCTGAGAATACCAGATCACTTCCCTGCTTTTGGGCAGCACGTGCCAGTTCACCTTATTATCACCCGACTCGAAAAAGGTTTTAGTTTTCTCCTGCAAAACATTACGCACCTCTCCCGTTTCAGGACTGGCCATTCGGAGTACCGCTTTGTGGAGGCCACGGGAAACAGAAACAAATGCCAAAGTATCACTGTTCGGCCCCCATTCGGTATCCAGGAAATTGCCATCGTAATCTGCAATATGATCACTGATGGTTGATCGCTGCGGATCGGGTTTCATCTTCAGATGAACAACCTGCGGATGCGGCCCGAGGTTGATGACCACTCGTTCGATACGGAATATGGCACTATCTGCCGGCATGGTGTATTTCCATTTCTCCAGTTTGGGGTGTCCTAGCCGGGTGCTCACCAGGTACATATAGCCCACATCCCGGCTATCCTGACGAAAGGTGGCAATGCGTTTGGAATCGGGCGACCAGCGCACTACCGGTTTATCCCTTTTGATCCATCCGCCATTATTTGTTCCGTAGCCGTAATTCTTTTTGCCGTCGTGCGTAAGCTGGGTAAGCTTGCCGGTTTTGACATTACGAATCCACAAATTATGAACCTTAATAAAGGCCGCCTTTTTGCCATCGGGAGATAGGTACTCATCCCGTGCAGCTACATATTCGCAATGGTAAGTACCTAGGTTACAACGATACTTCTTGCCATAAATACTAAACGACAAACTATTATTGGAAAGGGTCGCATTTTGTAAAGGCAGATGCATCGGATCAAAATTCCGATCCGTTACTATTGACAAGGCATTGGCCAATTTTTCCTGGTTAAAAGCTTCCCTTTTTTGTCCGGTTTTTGGATTGACCATCATAAACTTGCTTCCACCGGCGACCGCCTCACGATAGAGTAACGTTCCATCCGGCGACCATGCAGCTCCTGAAATCACCTGCCGAACTAACGAATCGGTATAAGCCGGCAGAAAATGCTCCGCCCTCCGGTAGTCTTTTTTGGTAATCATCTTTTGCTGGGCTATACAATTAGATACGACCAACCATAAAAGTATGCTTATACCAAATATTTTTCTGATCATAATATTTTTAATTCATCTTAATCTCTAAGCGCTTGCCATTATAAGTTACCACTTTCTCAATAGGGGTTGTGACAAGCTGCACACGAAATTTTCTTCCAGTGATAAAATCATCTTTCGAGTTTTCAAAAGGTTCCATTGTCAATTTTCTCGTCTCATCATCCCAGCTAATCTTAACTTTTTCAGATTCTCCATCCAGGTAACCGAGGCTCTTCCCATCATCATTATAAAGCGTAAACTCCCCATCCGCATCCGGGTAAATTCGCAAAATCGTCGAACTATTCACCTTCTGATAGACATATTGGCGAACCGGATCCAAGGGAATGATGGCTCCTGCGGACACATAAATAGGCATGGTGGCCAAATCAACATCGCGGTTTATTGTTTTACCGCCCGTCAGTTTTTTATTCGTCCACCAATCGTACCATTCACCTTCGGGCAGGTAAACATCCCGGCTCGTGGCTCCTTCGGTATAAATCGGGGCAACCAACATATCCGGGCCCCACAAATATTCATCCCCGGTCCTTGCGGCCTTCGGGTCATTGGGATATTGCAGCCACAATGCACGCATAAAAGGCATCCCGGTCGTGCGAGCTTTCCAGGCCAATGTATAGTTATAAGGCAAGAGTTTATAGCGCAAATCATCATATTTTTTAGCAATAGGTTCTATCCTGGGATTGTTAAGCTCCGAAACCTTTGGCTCGTTCGGACCATTTTCCAGGGGACCCATCTTGCTAAGGCCCCATCCCCACGGAAGGCGTGTCCACCACGTTTTTCCATGTGCCCGGAACGACGGGCTAAACGCCCCGAATTGGAACCATCGGGCATACAATTCCCCGGTAAGATCTTTATTGGGATAAAAGCCGCCGATATCGGAACCCCAAAAGGGAGAGAGACTTAGCGAATAATTTAATCCCACGGCAATCTGCGTTTGCAGAGTTTTCCAGGAAGATTGCGTGTCGCCCGACCATATCCAGCCACCCCACCGGGCAATGCCCAAATAACCATTGCGATGCAGACTCCAGGGACGCGTATTGGGCTTGGTCGAAGTCGGTCCCTGGTAATACATTTTATGTCGCTCCATCCGCTCGAAGAGATTAAACCAGTCTCCCTCGTCGGGCCACCAGGCATCCACGCCTGCTTTGACTAGCGGAATATGTTGCTGCCAGTAACTTTTGATATGACCGGCATCTACTTTTTCACCCGGTTTAGGTGGGATATTGCCATGCAACGTCGGCAGCTTGTCCCGATCCCACGGAACCATGTGGACGACAAATTTCACATGACGATCGTGAATATCAGAGATAACTTTTTTAGGATCCCGCCGAAAGACTTGCGGATTAAATTTGAACGAAGGTTGCTCTGTATTCCAACCTCGAGGACAAAAACCCGTGCCCAGATAAATCGTGGCATCAATAGGAATGCGTTTGTCGCGGAAGGTGTCCACAATATTGATCATCTGCCGGTCGTTCTGCAGCGTGCGGTGAGATTGCATATAACCCAAAGCCCACTTTGGCGGCATAACCGCAGGTCCGGTTAACATAGAGACATCTTTCATCATCCGGGCGGGCCGGTGAGCATCGAACACAAAAACATCATACAAACCCGGCACAATACTATCCACCGGCGGCTTGCCCTTGCCTAGGTTACGTTGCTGGTTTTCCGCTGTTTGCGGATGTTTGGCTGCCTTCGAAGGATTCCAGGGAATATAGGTTCCCTGATTTTTATCTCTCAGGTCAACCTGTCCCCATGGGGTAGCTATAAAAAGCCCCCACCCTTTGGTACCAATCATAAATGGCACAGGATTGCGCGACCCATAAGCGCCGCTTTGCCAGCGGGGACGCATCTTGAACAGGCGCCCCTTGCGATTGAATTCGACCGGCTGCTGGCGCCAATTGGCACCCCGCTCATGCTCGGGACCTCCTTCGCCCATCCCCAAAACAGGCTGATCATCCAATTTGAAAGACAGATTTCCGTTATGGTTGAATGTGATCTTTTGCACCAGTTGCCCTTTCCCATTCGTAACAGACACGGTGATAGGATCCGGCTGCACTTCCACCTGCAGATTCCCAACTTGCTTTTTTACTGGCTCGCTAATTTCTCTGAGGCTGATTACCGGATCCGGATACCGGTGTTCGGCCAACGCGGGTGAAAACGGAAATTTTTTATCGAAGCTAAGGGATTTTAGCGTGATACGGACGCTAACTTCCCCCGCTTGTCGGATATCGAGTTCGGCCGGCTTGCCGTTCGTAGTAATCTGCTGCGCGTAAAGAAGGTGGGTACTAAAGAACAGTATTACCGCTAAGATGAACTTACGAATATAGTTTGAACCCGTCTCCATTATTTATTTGTCTTATTATACTTTTGATATGCCACAAGTTTCGAACTTGCGGCATATCCGGAATTCCAACAATTCAAATTATAACAGCCTGCTAATTAACAGTACTGCCCTGTTTGATAACCAAACCGATTCCCTGCTGTTCGGCCCATTGATTGAAGGCCGACACCTCCTGGTTCATCAACTCATTAAATTCGGAATTAGCCTTATCCAGACGTTTGGAAATCAGATCGTAGACCTCTTTTTCCTGACTGGTCGGCGGATAACCGGGATCGCCGGCTACATCGCCTGCTCCGGTTCCGACTTCGCCGGCAAACCAGACTAACTTCAGATAAAGCTTCAGTTGATCGGGATAGGTTTTGGTATCTCCGGCCGCCAGGTATTTCTGAAATAGCTTATTTTCTACACTGTGAGCTTTCCTGTCGAGCACATTAGCATGTTTTATGATTTCATCAGAGTCAGCTCGTCCATGTATGTAATCAGGTAAATTTTCAATCTGCTTGCGGATCACCTCGATCCGATTAATCATATCCACTACGTGATTGATATCATGATACACATTCATCCACATGTCGGTCTCGGCCTGAACATCCGCCAGAGATCCCTGCGTGTTGGGATCTTTCAGTACATTCAGGGTTCGTGTAGTGGTCTTGTCTCCAATCTTCATCCGTACCGTAAATTGGCCGGGAGCCACAAGGGGACCGCGTTTAGGTTCGGAAATTCCCCAGTGGTAAATTTCCCTGGTCTTATCCCCGTTAAAACGTTTTTCTTCCCAAATATGAGGATGAGAATCGGGGGTCGTTCGCAGCTTAACCTCTTTGGTATCGGGATAACGCAGGTTCCACCATACACGGTGAATGCCTTTACTTCCGGAACCGTGCAGCTGCCGTACAACATCCCCCGAAGCATTTAAAATTGATATTTGAACAGGTTTAGAGTTATCTGAACCGACATAATAATTGATAGAAGCCCCATAACGCGGATTTTTGCCACGGGATAAATCATCGGCCGAACCCCGATATTGACGGATACTTCTAAACCGGTACGCATCTCTCGGTTTAAAGAGATAGCTATCATCTTTTGTGATATTTTTATCAAGCTGTTCCAATGGAGTAATATTGTCCATGATATACAATCCACGTCCTTTGGTGGATAGTACCAGATCATGGAATTCCGGCTGCACCGTAATCCAGGTGACCGGAGCCGGCGGTAAGTTGTTCTGGAACGATTGCCAGTGCTCCCCGTCATCCAGCGACATATACAGGCTATTTTCGGTTCCGGCAAACAACAAGCCGGGACGATGCGGATCTTCAGCTACATTATGGACATAACTCAACATGCTGTGTTTAATGCCATCCGTAATCTTCGTCCAGTGCTTCCCGTAATCCGACGTCTTATAAATATAAGGGTCCCGGTTATCCACCTGATGAAAATCGACAGAGATATACGCTTTGCCCGCTTTAAAATGAGAGGGTTCGATATTACTGATAGTTCCGTATTTGGGCAGGTCGGGTATATTTTTGGTCACATTCTGCCAGCTTTCACCTCCGTTCGTAGTCACATGAACCAGCCCATCGTTACTGCCGGCCCAGATTACACCTGCCTTGACCGGTGATTCGGCGATGGCAAAAAGCGTTCCCCAGTATTCAACTCCCAGGTTATCGGGCGTCAGTCCGCCGGAACTGCCCATGCGCGTCGTATCATTCAGAGTCAAATCGGGACTAATCACTTTCCAGTGCTGTCCCCGGTCGGTCGTCATATGCACGTACTGGCTACCTACATACACTTTATTGTGATCGTTGGGAGAAATAGCTATGGGCTGCGTCCAGTTCCAGCGATATTTTAACACCTTGGCCGGAGAATCGAGCGACTTATCGGGCCAGGGAGTGACCGATCGTTTATGTTTAGTCTTGCGGTCGTACACTTCTACCTCACCGGAGTAGCAACCGGCCCACACCCAACGATCTGAAACCGTATCAGGAATAGAAAATCCGGATTCACAGCCAGCCGTTGAATGCCATATTGAAGAAGGAATGCCATATCCGCCCAGGTTATTGGAAGGCCCCATGACCGAACCATCATCCTGCATGTTGCTATACACGTGGTAAGGGATATCGTCATCAACAGCCACGTGATACATTTGTCCGATCGGTAAAACAATCCTATCCCATGATTTTCCATGGTTCTCACTGATCAACAGACCGCCATCATCGCCAATCATCATGCGGTTACGATTAGTGGGATCGGCCCACATGTCATGATCATCTCCTCCCCAATGAAGTCGCTCGATCGTTTCACCACCATCGGATGTGCCCCACACACTGTTTGAAGGAAACCAAACCGTTTCGGCATCTTCCGGGTCGACAAGCATTCGCGTATAATAATGGGGGCGTTCATTAATTAACCTGCTGCGACTCACGTTATACCAACGATGTCCGCCGTCGTTGGAACGCCAAAGCGAGCCCCGTCCTCCCGTTTCGATCAGGGCATAAACCCGATTCGAATTGCTTGGTGCTACAGCTACATCAATTTTACCTAGTGGCGAGTGAGGTAACCCATCTTCAGGCGTCAACCGCTTCCAGTGGTCTCCACCATCACGAGTGACAAAAACTCCACTTCCGGGCCCTCCACTAAACTGGCCCCATGTCTTCAGATAATATTGCCACATTCCGGCAAACAGGATATCCGGATTATTATTGTCCATATCCAGGCCGGAGCAACCGGTATGTTCGTCGACAGATAATATCTTTTTCCAGGTTTTGCCTCCATCCGTTGTCTTAAACACACCACGTTCGGGCTGCGGACCGTAATCCGTTCCCTGGGCACAAGCATAAACCACATCATTATCCCGTGGGTCAATCTCAATTCTGCCGATGCGTCCCGTTTTTCGCAGCCCCATATGATGCCAGGTTTCCCCTCCATCAGTCGATTTATAAATTCCATTACCGATAGAAACATTGCTCCTTATAAAGGGTTCGCCAGTTCCGACCCAAAGCGTATGAGGACGTTTTTTAGAAATCGCAATTGACCCGATCGACTGCACATTCTGATCGTCAAAAATAGGCTTCCAGTGTGTTCCTCCATCAGTAGATTTCCACAAGCCACCGGAGGCTGCACCGGCATAATACACGTGAGGATTACCGGGTTCTCCCGCCACTGCGCTCACCCGGTTTCCACCCGGGCCAATAAATCGATATCGCATTGAACTAAAAGCCTGGGAATCTAACTGTTGCGCCCTTAGGTTCGTAAATCCCACCAACAAAAGTGCACCTATTACCAATGGTACGGATAAAATCTTCTCTTTGAATCGGAATAAAAACATAACAGATACTTAGTATTAATGATTAATAGAATAATCTGAGCAGTTCTTTTCTCTGAACTTTTAAAATTTGTAAACCCGGTATCATTGATTATTAAATGAGTCTAAAAAGCATCCCATAAACCCATTAATTGTAATTGCTATTCCGTACGTATTATATACAAGTCCAATAAATACGGTGTCTCACTTATCAAGTAAATATACCTAGCAACCCCAGATTTCTTCTGAAAATTTAGTCAGTTACGCTTTCAGCAACCTCCGAAAAATCCAGGCTTTTATTTGCCAACCAGCGATTCAAGACGAGGAACAAAACAATTACCCCTCCCCATTGTAACAGGAAGTTACTCAGGGTTGAAAATTCGAATGGATGATACCAATCTTGTGGATCGTAAACGGTGGATAGCCACCAAATCAGTAGTACTACAGCCTGGATGGGAACAACTTTACCAATAAGGACGTCCCAGGTCTTACCTGTTTCCCCATCGCTCACATCCGGAAGAAAACCCAATCTTAATTTCTGTGGACCATACTGTATGACGGCAAAGGATACGAGTCCTCCGGAGATTAAAAGACCTACGCCCCAAACGAAATCCTGATTTGCCAGAAATTCTGTCCAAATTGCAGAGGGCAATCCCAGTAAAAATCCAACGATCCCAACGCTGATCGTTGCTTGTGTCCGAGAGATGCCCAAATCTACCAATACCCGACTGGCTAATTCGATCATCGAGATTAATGAACTAAAGGCCGCAAAAGATAATCCAAGGAAAAAGAGTACAGCAAATACATTGCCGATAGGCATTTTTGCGAAGAGCTGTGGCATCCAGATAAAAGTCAGCCCTGTGCTTGCCGGACCACTGGTCTGCATCACTTTTAAAACTTGTCCCTGTGGCATCTGTGCTCCCAATACAGCAAAGACCGTCCCGAAAATGATGATAGCTGCCAATAACGATACCAGGTTATTCCCAATACCTGTAATAAAGGCATTTTGGAAAATACCATGTTTGCGTTGCATATAGGCCCCATAGGTTAGTATAAGGCCCCAGCCGGCCCCGGTATCCCAGGCATTCTGTGTTAAGGCGTCAATCCAAACGTGTGGTGTGGCCAGTAAACTCCAATCTGGCGTAAACAGAAATTTAATCCCTTCCCACGAACCATTTAGTGTTAGAGTATATCCGACTGCAAAAAGAATAATTAGAAAGAGAGTGGGGATAAGAAATTTATTAGCTTTTTCAATAGAGGAAACGCCTTTCAGGACAATAGCGACCCCTAAAGTCATGGCAAGCAGGTGAAAAAATACTGGCCAGCCGCCGGCCTGAAAGCTATTCCAAATTTGTGTTGCCGCCTGTGTTGATAGCGGAAGCGGTTTAAAAAGCATCTGCACAAAATAGTAAACAGCCCAGCCTGCTACTACTGAATAGTAAAACATAATGGCTGTTGCCACCATCCCGACGAAAGCCCCCATCCAGGTAAACTTTTTGCCGGCTATTTTGGCGAAAGTGCCGACCACGCCCATCCGGCTTCTTTGCCCCAAAGCATACTCGGCAATGATAAGTGGAATGCTCCAAATCAACAGAAAGACCACCCAGGCGACTAGGAAAGCCCCAGCTCCGCTTGATCCGCTGTTTGTCGCTGCAATGCGTGGGAACCGCCAGATATTTCCGGTCCCTACTGCAATGCCCAACACACTTAATATTAATCCCAAGCGAGTAGAAAACCGAGAACCGTCATCGCTGCCAGTCATCTATTATTTTTTATGCATTAATAATAATTTTGGTAATGATGATGTACAGATTGGGAGAAATCAAGGAATCAAAGGCATAAAGAAGAGATGGTATAAGAATTTGATAAAATAATATTAACCTTTGCTACTTTGGCAAACGAGACTTATCAACACTATGAGATCTCAATCTATAAATTCAAATATTATTGCTCTATGACAATTGGAAGGAAACAGCAGGTACTCATTTAAAATCAATTTCTAAGTGCCCCATGCAGCATACCCTAAAAAATATTCACCAAAACTATGAAAATATTATCAAATATTGATATCCATTTTAAAATAATAGCCGTTTTTTGTATTTAATTGATGTCAATTTAGTTTTAATAACCGTAGGGGATAAATTTAGTATTATGGATGAGGGAAAATCGATCTATTTTCGTATTCCAAAAATAGATAAGGAAGGATTTGTAGTACAATATGACGATCTGGATCATTTCTATAATCAACTGCATCATCATCCGGAGCTACAACTGATCTATATTATAGAAGGGACTGGTGATCTTTTTGTGGGCAATTCCATATCACATTTCGAATCCGGAAACCTTTATTTAATTGGGTCGAATCAGAGCCACATTTTTAAAAGTGATTCGGAATATTTTGAAGAGGAATCCAATGAAAATGCACGATCGATTTCTATTTTCTTCAACATCGAATCTTTAGGAGAAGGATTCTTTGATATTTCGGAAACAATTGCCATTCGCAATCTTATTAACCGGGCCAGCCGAAGTATTGAATTTCATCCTGAAACCGCGATTGAGTTTGGTAATAGGATGAAAGAGTTGATCAATATTACCGGTTTCGATCGCTTCCTTGAGATTTTATCCATACTCAATAAATTGGCGCAGTCAAAGGAATATGAATATTTAACGCCGATAAGTAATTCAACTGCTCCTACGGACAAAGAGAGTGAGCGTATAAATAATGTGATTAACTACATATTAAATCATTACAAAGAAGATATACCGTTAAAAACAATTGCCGAGGTAGCCAACTATAGCAAGGCTGCATTTTGTCGTTTTTTTAAAAAACGAACCCGAAAGACCTTTTCTGAATTTTTGAATGAAGTGCGCATCTCGCAGGCCTGTAAACTACTCAGGAATAGTGATTTGAATATTTCCCAAATTTGTTATGAGAGTGGTTATAACAATGTTTCAAACTTTAACCGTCAATTCAAAAAGCTAACAGATACAACTCCTAAATCTTACTCACAAAAATACAAGAAGTTAGCAACTAGCCCCCATGCTATTGAACATAGCCATTAGTATTATGGCCGGCTAACAACTTGGAAAACAGTTCGCAATAATCGGTTACGTTTTAGACTATAAACTAACGCAAGTTCAGTATAATTTTCGAGCCATATAAGCGGGTTTCCTGTTTGGCAGAGAGTTATACTTGCTATAATAAAAAGTTGGTCCAGTCACTATTTTTTAATGGATAAATCTCGAATGGACTCCCTTTCTTCCCAATCCATTTCAAAGTCTCATTTTCCTTTGCTGATATGTTAAAGTACAGCAAACCAAAATACAGCTGAATAGAAAACTACGTAAACATAAAAAAAAGACGGAGGTTTTAGCCTCCGCCTTTAAGTTAACTCACTAAATCACTTACCCGAATGCACTAACGAGTAAGATTTTCTAGCCCCAAGGACTTAGCTGAAAGCAAGTTAATAACCTGGATTTTGTTGCAGATTCGAATTCGTGTTCAAAGCATTTTGCGGTATTGGGTATAACTGAGTGTAGTCTCCCTGTGGCTTGTGATTTAGCCACGTTCTAGAGGAGAAAACCCCAAACCTTATTAAGTCCGTCCTTCGATGGCCCTCATCGGCAAACTCCCAGCCAAGTTCGTCGAGCATTCTCCCATATTTGATATCACTGCCAGACTGCGGGTTCGATATTGTCCCATCGGGGTTCCACCAACCAAAGGTGTAATCACTTCCCTGCTGAAGTTCAGCACCGGTAACTGTTGCATCGGCCGGGTTATCGAAATCTCGCATTCGTACCTTCGTAACGATTTGAGCAGCCGCATCAGCTTGACCAGTTCGCAGAAGGGCTTCGGCCTTCATCATCAATACTCCGGCATAGCGATAGAATGGGAAGTCAACATCGGAATGAACAGTTATGCCATTATATATCTGGTATTTGCCAATTCGATATCCATTTTTAAATTCTGTTTGCTGTATGCTGGGAACGTTTTTCACCAGATCAATAAGCTCATTACCTTGATCATCATACTGAGGTCCTTTGATCCAGGTATCTTCCAAACGGTGATCAGTTGAATCATAGGTATCTATGAATTGTGGCTGTGAAGATGCCCCACCCCACGGTTGTGTAGTCATATGATATTCCGTCTGTTGTTGTGGAGTAATGGAACTCATATGATACATATTGCCCTGACCATTGATTTCGTCGTAAGGAACAGCAAAAATAATCTCAGAAGAATTTTGGTTAGTCCGCGTAAAATTAGCCTTGTAATCACTAGTCAGCTGATATTTACCGGAATCAATAATATCCTGAGTAACATCAATCACTTTTTGCCACTCCGTTGTTCCTGTGTAAACGCCCGCATTAAGATAGACATCTGCAAGAACTGCTTTACCGGCCCACTTGTTAAATCGTCCGTAGGTGGATTGATCGGCAACTTCACTAAGATTTGGGATATTGTCTTGAAGCTGTTTCACCACAAAATTATATACTTCTTTACGTGAACTTTGTTCAGGCACCTTATCCGAACTAAAATCAGTAACAATTGGAACGTTACCGAAATTATTAAGCAGTATGGAGTAGTAAAAAGCACGGGCGGTCTTTAATTCGGCCACCAATTGATCCTTCCCATTTTTGACCGGTACCTGTCCACTGCTGATCTGGTAAAGCACCCGATTAGCAGCGTTTATACCATCAAAACTAAAATTCCAAACACTGTTGGGCGTTCCATCAGTCGCCGTCCAGGTATGGCGGTGCATACGCCAGTACCGGCCGCCGTCATACCAACCGTTGGGACGTACCGGGATCACGACCTCATCAGCCGATTGTTCCTGGGCATTCATCCACTCCTGGAACCCCATGATGCCATATCGCAACGGAGTATAAACCGGCCCGACAAGCGAGGTAACATCTTTTTGTGTAGGATTAAAGTTTTTGCTAGTGATTTCCGAATAAGGATTTTCACTCAAATTAGTACAGGAGGCAAAAAGTATTATCCCCACCATTAAACTAATTTTCAAAAAATATTTTGAATATCTCATAATCTGTAAAATTTGATATTTAGAAGGTAAGATTCAGTCCAAGCGTAAAGGTTCGGGTCGTGGGAAATTTATCCCTCGGATCATTACCGGGCGTCAATCCCGATGAATCCACTTCCGGATCCATCCCCTTATATCCGGTAATCGTAAACAGGTTACTACCTGACACATAGATCCGCGCATGTTGAACCGCACCACCTAACTTATTACTCACATCAAATGTGTAACCGAGTGTAGCATTATCGAGCTTCCAATAATCCCCATTTTCTACATAATAACTAACATAAGCCAGTGTAGTGTTCAGCCGGCGTTTGCCGTACACCTTGTCAAATGCAGATTTCAGCATATTTTCCGGCGTAAGTGTCGGATTTTCATAAAACATCCGCTGGAAATTAAGAATCTGGAAGGCAAAAGCTCCCCGCATATTGATGTTCAAATCGAAATTTTTATATCGGAAAGTATTGTTCCAACCCAAATGGTAATCCGGAATACCGTTACCCAAGATATGGCGATCATCCAAACTGGCATTATCCAACGAGATTCGATTACCATTTTTGTCAAGAACGATCCATTGACCATTCTGATCAATATCAACCGACTTGTATCCATAGAAATTACCGATGGGCCCTCCGATCGTCACCTTGTGTGTCGGTAACTGTATGGGAGCTCCCGTATATCCCGTGTAGAAGAAATCGTTGGTCGTCTGGTAGAGATCATTTGATAACGTAACCAATTTATTGCGATTGGTGGAAAAGGTAACACTGGTTTTCCAATACAGATTTTTAGTGTGGAAAACATCAAAATCCAAGCTGGCCTCAATTCCTTCATTTCTCATTTGCCCTACGTTGGCAAGAATGGATGAATATACATTGGGAGGAACAGGCACGTCATAATTCCAAAGCATATCCTTGGTATTTCTGCGATAAATGTCTAGGGTACCGCTCAACCGATCATTGAACATTGAGAAATCCAATCCCACATCAAGCTCTTCTTTACGCTCCCAGCGTAAATTCGGATTGGGATTACGTGAAGGTGCCAACCCTTGAACCCATTGACCATTATTATATATTTTGGCGCCGTAATTCAGACTGGCAAGTGACTGATATGGATTTTCCGGTGCAATACCTGTAACTCCGTATCCGGCTCGTAATTTCAGATTATTAACAAAATCCACATTACTCATGAAGTTCTCGTTTGAGATTCGCCAACCTGCTGAAACAGCCGGGAACCATCCCCATTTATTATTGCTTCCGAACTTACTGTTGCCTTCATAACGAACACTGGCCATTAACAAGTAACGGTTGTCATAGTTATAGTTCAACCGACTGAAAAAACCAATCAACTTATGGGATTGTTTATAACTGTTCATCGTTGCTTTGCCTTCTGTTAGGGCATTGCCACTCTGCATGCGGTTATAACCGTATGCATCAGTCGGGAAGCCATAATTCTGCATAAAGTAATCTTCCTGAACATGTTGCTGATAACTATATCCTCCAAGCAATGTCACTGAGTGGGGACCAAAGTCATTAGAGTATGTGCCGGTAAATTCAAGCAGGTTGTCCTTTCGTCCGCCGGTTCCGCGAGACGCGTAACCCGGAGTTCCGCCTTCTACTGCAGAAACGTGCTTGAGGGTCTCAGCATATCCACGCAACTGGGTCCACTGGCTGGAAGATCCGGTCAATTTGAAACTGAGTGTAGGTATAGGATGAAAAGTAAGTTTACCATTCATGCGAAGTTCGCGGTTTTTATTTTTACCGCCTGCTTCATTTAATAATACCAGGGGATTCTCATACTCAAACCCGCTGCGATATATATAATTACCTTGAGCATCCTTTGCTCGATCTGTGGGATTTCTCGTAAGAGCATTACGATATACAAATCCATTCCAGCTTGAACCGTCACCACCCGTCCAATAATCATGAGAATGGGTAACAATTCTTAAATTGGCTTGCAGCTTATTATCAAACATCGAGTGATTAATATTTACACGACCAACGACTTCTTCATTGTCAGTATGCAGGAAAAGACCTTGTTGATTTTTATAGTTTATGGATGCAGTATAATTTGTCTGACCGCTCCCACCGGAAAAGCTCAAATTATGGCTTTGACCGACAGGTGTTCTTGTAATTACATTAATCCAATCGGTACTGTAGCCGTAATCCTTTAAATTCGGATACTGACTTTGCCATTTACGAACGCCGGCCGCGTCGAGCATATTGGGACGCTTTTTGATTGTTTGGACATTCACATATCCATTATATTGGATAGTGGTATTGCTCTCTGCCCCGTGCTCTTTAGTAGTAATAAGGATAACACCATTCGATCCCCTTGACCCATAAATAGCGGCAGCAGATCCACCTTTCAAAACATCCACCGACTTGATATTCTGTGGAGCTACGGTGCTAAGATCACCCGGGATCCCGTCAACAAGTACCAGTGGGTTTGTCGGACCTTGCAATGTTGTTGTACCTCGAAGTCGTATTTGGGATCCTGCTGTTGGATCTCCTGAAGGATTCGTAACCGACAAACCGGCTATTTTTCCTTTTATAAGCGAGGCTGCATCTGTAGGTGAACTTTGAGTAAAATCATCCGAACTCACACTTGATATGGCACTCGTAACATTCTCTGCTTTCTGAGTACCATAGCCTACCACAACTACTTCCTGACCGGAAATAGTTTTGGACTGTAAATTAACATTTATAGTCGTGCGACCATTAATGGGCACCACTTTGGTATTATAACCGATATATGAAAACCGTAATGTATCCTGTAATGAATTTACTCTTAACTGGTACATCCCATTCGCATCGGTTGCAGCACCATTCGAGGATCCCAGAACGAGTACATTTACCCCCGGAATGGCTTTTTGTGATTGTGAATCCACAACCTTCCCTTTAATTGTTTGCTGCGCCATTGCCTGGAAGCTCCATAACAACAGCGGCAATATCATAAGAACTTTAGTTTTGTATGATATATGATTGTTCATATTGACCTCACCCTTTATCCGTTTTACAGTATCTAGTTACCATCGCCCTTCGTTTTACTGTTTTAATTAGTTTTAGAATTTAAAAGTGTATAAGTCACACTTGCTTTCAAGCTAAAAGAAGCTAAAAGACATATAGGACTCAAGCGAAATCAATATTTTGCATTTATTTGATAATATTTGAATACATTTTCATAAAAATTCTATTTGCGCTAATAATTTTTATTGAAAGTGTATCTGAACTCCGGAACCTTATTAGTAAAGCATTATATTTATTGAATTTTACAATGTATTAAATAAGGATTATCAGTGGAACAGAAGTGCGTATTAACCTTACTGATTGTTTATTTTTATTTACCAGATAAGCAATAAACATATAAAGCCAGTAAAATTTTAGGCAAAAAAAATAGGCAATCTTTTTTCGTTATTAATAGGTCCGTATTTAAAAAGGAACCTTTGCAAAATTCTATTTACAAAACAGTGGCATTAATCATCGTTAGCCTTAGCTGTAATCTCTACGACAACGACCGTATAGGGAGGTAAGGTAATCGTCATATTTTTTTTATAAGCCATCGTGCCTTCAACGGGGTCAAGCTTATGCGGATCTTCCATGGTAGGCCTTTCATGAAGCCCGGATGTTATTTTATAGACTTTCACGTCAGCATTTTGGGGCACTGAAGAACCTTGTAACCGGGTTAGTAATGTATTTTGAATATCATCATAATTAACGGCCTTTATTACAATACGTTTTCCGTCTTTACTGCCGGTAGCAATAGCATCGACTGAGTTTGGTTTCCAGTCGCGTGGCTTCATGGTAGAAATATTGTCAAAGAATTCACCTCGATCTTTTAGATCGCTGAATGTACCTCGCGTAGAAGCCAAATACTCAGGCGCATAATGCTCACGGAAAAGTTTCTCGACCACGTATCCCGAGCCGGGAAACCAGGATACATGATTATGATAGATAAATGCGCTCCATGTATGATCATCTGTCGTATTTCTCATCAGCAAGGCGGGACAAGCCATCGTTACTTCCGGACCCATTTCCTCATACATAATCAGACTACCGGCGGCATGTAATCCCGCCCGCCAGTCGTTAGTACGGCTGAGGTTCCATTCCAGCACTCCCAATTTAATATTGGGATGATCCGAACCGCGGACATAATCCCGCAACTTGAGCAGATAATTCCTGATTCGTCTGAGGCCTGTTTCATATAAATCACTCTCATATTCATAGTTATGCAAATCCAGGATGTCAAAATTATCCCCGGCCTGCTCAATAATCTCTTTGCTCCAATTCATATCGTTAGAACGCTTTTGGCCGCAGGCCACAATTTTGGCGTCCGGAGCGATCTTTCGCAAGCGTCTGCCAAACACATTAACAATCTTTGCATACTCTTCAGGCGATAGCCCGTGATTCATCGGCTCATTACCGATTTGAAAATATTTGACGTCATACGGTTTTGAATGTCCGTTGGCCGCCCGCCTTTTACCCCATTTTGTTGTCGGGGGATCATTGAGATAATGAACCCAGTCCATCGCATAATCGACGACTTTGGGATCGGTACCGGTAGCGCTTAACGCAATGAGCGGTTCGGTATCGAGGCGGTTGGCCAAATCCATGAACTCATCGGTTCCAAATCCATAATAATCTGAATAACCGCCCCATATTTTGTTGGGATGATAGACTCGCGACACCTTGGGACCGATGCCATCTTTCCAGCGATAAATAGAGGCAAAAGAGCCGCCCGGCCAACGCAGGAAAGGGGGTGTCAGTTGTTTAAGTGCATTAACAAGATCGGGACGAAGCCCACCTTTCTTTCGGACATCAGCGCGCATCAACGAAATATAATCCACTAACACTCTGCCATTCCCGGTTGCTATAATTGAGACCGTTGCTTGCGTATCGGTTTTCGTGCTTGTAAACGAATAGGGTACTTCCTGCCAGTCCGAACCGGAAGTTTTTAAAGGTTCTTCAGCAATCATACCGCCATCAGAATCCTGTACTTTGAACGTCAAAATCGGAGATCCCTCCTCCGGTTTAATCCAAACCGAACCGTCGTATTTGTAACCTTTTCGCAGATAAAATCGTCCCTGCCGAATTCCGGCAGTATTGCCATTTACTTTGAGACGGATACTCTTTTTTCCATTCCTAAAATTACCATCAACGAGCTGAACGCCGTCATTATCCCCGACCAAATTCCAGTATGTTTTGTAGTCGTCCCCTTCGAAGCCGCGTCCCCGAACCTCCTCTGCATAAAGTCCATCCACCACAGAATGATTAATATGTTCAAGAAAGTGTCCGTAGATCTTCTTGTCGATTTTCCCCATCGGTCGGTCTGTGTTGACCAACATAACCGCCACACCCGTACTATCCTTTTTTTGACCAACACAGGTCGATATAAGACCAACTGATAAAATCCCAAATAATAAGAAAGCCGAAAAAGATTTGGTAGGATTGAAATTATCTTTACTCTTATTGAACTGCTTTTGGGGGAAAATCATAATAAACTGTCCTGTTGGTTAAAAAGTATTATTATCCAACCGTTTTCAAGATTCATAAATGTGAGTTTGAGCTAAACGCTATTTTTACCCGCCCATGAAGGAGTAATAAATTATGCGGACATTTCCATGGGACGGTTAATAGACTTAACCCACAACCCCTTCATTCCGTACCGGAAAATATGGGCCGGCCACCATTCTCAACGAGAGATCTTTCTTACCCTTTCATTTAACCGTATAACGGGTTTCATTAATGAATGTGTTTATACTCATTCATTTAATTTTGACCAGCATTATTCTGTAAACTGATGCTGGTTGTTTCATCCCCAAGAGGAATCACATAGGCTCCCCGCTCCTGTTCTAATTGCTTAGCCGGTTTAAAGCTGCCCATCTCTTGCTTCCGGGCCGGTTGATGAATTCGCAAGAGTGCATCTTTTGTGAAATTTGTTTTTACATCCAGCGACAACTGTACCTGTTTTGTCGTTGGATTATAGCGCACCTCTTTAAACTTGCCGGCATCAAGCGTCAGCCATAATCCGGCCGGAGCCAAATAGACACGGGAACGGGCCGTATCCAATGGCTTAATGGAAATCCAGTCGCCATCCTTTTTAAGGTTTCCGCCAAAAGCCAACCATCCGAACTCAGGATGATCAATTACATAGGTTCCGGTATTGATAGCATGTCCGAAAAAATTGGGCCCGTAATCCCCCGAATAGCCGTCGATCTTCAGCGTCGAGGGAAAGGCATGGAAAGCCGATGGGCCAAACCCTTCTTTGGTTACATTGGCAATCGCTCCCATCAATCCGCCATACCCTACGCGCAGCAGGTAGTAATCATCGGGATTTGACCGGTATGCGGTCAACACCGGGATGGCATTCAATCCCGACCCATAATGATGAAGCTGACGTTCCAATCGCTTCAGCTTTCCAGCAAAGAGAAAATCCCAATAGCGGCGGGCACTCCCGTTATATCCCCAATGGGGAACCGTAGGCATATAGCCGAGAATGGCATCGAGCGTAATCTTGGCTTTGGTATCAAAACCAAAATAATTGCACCAGGCATAGACCTCTTCCTGCCCCGTGGAATCCCACGGCATCTCGCTACCGAAAGGAAAAGGCAGCGACTTCCAGACATCGGCCCGTTTTCTCATCGTTTTTTCATAGGATTGGGCTTTAGCATCCCAGCCCTCCCGCTGGAGATCCAGCAAAATCTTTAAAAAAACCGTCCCCTCCATTTGCCCGTATTGGGCATATTGCGGGGCATATTTGACCATCTCTTGTGCCGTATGATACGCATGATCCAAATACCACTGCCAGGGATGGTTTGTTACCAATCCTCGGTGGTCCCGCGCTAATCGATAAAGTACCCAGTACGCGGCCGCCACATGGACATAATTATAGGAACGTCCCACCGAACG
>Ga0102944_1001112_pt1 | contig 18672 bp, 15 predicted proteins | sample SalPonD_shore_MG_FD_78172 | JGI IMG/M metagenome (GOLD analysis project Ga0102944, IMG submission 78172) | Salt pond soil microbial communities from South San Francisco under conditions of wetland restoration - Salt Pond MetaG... | ecosystem: Environmental > Aquatic > Marine > Intertidal zone >...
GCCAACAGCGCCTGCCAGTCCAGGTCCGCGGCGCGTTCCAGGGAGGCGTCCAGCCAGTAGCGCGGTACCGCCTCGGTGCGCACCTTCACCCGGGCATTGAAACCCAGTTCCCGCAGCCGGTCCACCCGGCGCTTCGCGTTGGTGTCGTCCCGGTAAAGGCCCAGGGAGATGGTGTTCTCCTGGTCGCCGGACGTGACCACGTAATAATCACGCAGGTCGGCTGCTGCCAGCTTGCGCGCCGTCGCCATGGCTTCCTCGCGGCTGGAAAACGCCGGCAGATAGACCCAGCGGCCGATCTCCGATTGCGCCTGCGTGCGGCGCACATTGGTGGAGCGCACGTTCTCGAGCTTCCCGGCCAGCCGCCGGGCGTCCGCGTCGGTCTCGAAGGGGCCGACGGTGTAGCAGGCCGCGCCTTCGCCACTCGGCGCGGGCTGGGCGGCCTGGCGCTGCTTCCGCGGGGTGCCGCCGGAATCGCGCTCGCTGAGAAGTTGCAGCGGGGCCACGCCCTCCGGCCGCGGTGATGGCTGGGCGGGTGCCGCGGGGCGCGAAGCCAGCACCCAGGCGCCCAGCGCCAGGTTGATCACCAGCAGGACGAAAAACGCCACCCTCATGGCTGTTCGTCCGCCACCAGCGCCAGGCCGCGCAGCACCAGGTCGGGTTCGTGATGGCCCTTGATGCTCATGGCATCCATGATCGCCGGGGCGTCGCCGCCGGTCAAAAGCAGCGCCGGCGTCTCACCCAGACGTTCGGAGGTGCGCCGATGAAATGCCTCGGCGAGCGTCACCGCCGCCCAGAACGATCCGCCGTCCACGGCATCCCGGGTGTTGTCCGCCCACCACGTCTTTCGGGACCTGCCGTTGACCCGCACCCGGCCGGTGTGCTCGCTCATCCAGCGCCGCGCCATGCCCAGCCCGGGCAGGATCAGACCGCCCAGGTGCCGGCCCTGCGCGTCCACCGCGTCCAGGGTCACGGCGCTGCCCGCGTCCATCACGCAGAACGACGCCCGCATGTGCAGGCGCGCGCCCAGCAGGGCGAGCCACCGGTCCACGCCCATCCGCTCCGGCTCCGGGTAGGCGCAGATCACGCCATGGGCCTCGCGGGTTGTGCGCGGAAAATGGCACGCCGCACCGGGCCACAGCTCGGCCGCTGCCTCCGCCAGGCGAGATTCCGTATCCGCGTCCGCGACGCTGGCCAGCCACACGGACATGGGCGTCACCAATTCCCCCGCCAGGCGCTTCAACGCGCCCGCCGGATCCCCGTCGTGGGGCACCGAGCCGCCGGCCCCCAGCGCGCCCTCCTCGGACAGCGCCCACTTGAGCCGCGTATTGCCCAGGTCCAGAAGCAGTTTCATGTCACCGCCCTGAGGCTGACCTCGCCGCCGGAGAAACGCTTGAGGCCCTCCAGCCCGCGCACCAGCAACTGGCCGTTGTCGTCGACGCCTTCGGCCCGGCCGTCGAACTGGCGTCCACCCTCCAGCACGCGCACCCGCCGCCCGCGCATCACGTCCAGCCGCTCGTAGTCGGCGGCAAAGCTGGTGAATCCCGACTCGTCGAAGGAGACCCGGGCACGCTCCAGTTCGCGGATCAACGCGGCGGCCAGGTCGTTGCGCCCGACGCCGCCGCCCCCGGGCAGCTCGTCGAGCTCGGCCAGCGGCTGATCCACCCCGGCGCGGGCCACGGGGGGCATGCGCACGTTGAGCCCCAGGCCGACGATCACCCGGCTGGGTCCGCTGCTCTCCCCGCTCACCTCCACCAGCACCCCCGCCAGCTTGCGCCCGTCGAAGAACAGGTCGTTGGGCCACTTGATGCCGACAGCGCTCACGCCCAGCGCCTCCAGTGCGCGCGCCGCCGCCACCGCCACCGCCAGGCTCAGCCCGCCCAACGCCGGCGGCCCGGATTCCATGCGCCAGAGCAGGGAAAGGTAGATGTTGCTGCCGAAGGGCGAGGACCAGTTGCGCCCGCGCCGGCCGCGCCCGGCGGTCTGCATTTCCGCCAGGCAGGCGCAGGGTCCATCGCCGCGGGCCGCCAGCCAGCGGCTGGTGGAATCCACCACGGGCAATACGAAGAGCGGCATTTCGGAAAGGGTCTCGGCAAGCCCCGCGCGGATGCTTCCGGCGTCCAGCAGTTCCAGTCCGCCGGCCAGCCGGTAGCCCCGTCCCGGCACCGCCTGCACCTCCAGGCCGGCTGCGCGCGCCGCGCGCACCTGCTTCCACACGGCGGCGCGGGTCACTCCCAGCTCACGCGCCAGCCCCTCCCCGGAGTGGAAACGCCCGTCGCCCAGACGCTGCAGCAGTCGGCAGGCCGCGGGCCCCATCAGCGATCGCCGCCGTGACGGCGCAGGACCCGGGCCCGCTCGAACCGGTTCTCCCGCCCCTGGTAGAGGCGCTTCAGGTTGCCCCGGTGGGCGAACACCACCAGCGCGGTCAACGCGGCGGAAAAGGCCAGGTAATGATTGAGGTGAGCCTCCGGGGCCAGCAACGCGGTCACTGGAACCAGGGCGGCGGCCGCCAGCGTGGTGGCCAGCCCCACGTACCCACTCAGCCCCACGGTCAGCAGCCAGACCGCCAGCAGCGGCAGGAGCGACAGGGGCAGGACCACCGCCAGCACGCCCGCCGCCGTGGCGGCGCCCTTGCCGCCCCGGAACCCGTGCCACACGGGCCAGACGTGCCCGGCCACGGCAGCCAGGCCGCACCACAGCGGCATGCCGGACGGGCCGCCCAGGCAAGGCACCAGCGCCGCCGCCAGCACGCCCTTGATGATGTCGATCAACACCACCCAGAACGCCAGGCGCCAGCCCAGCACGCGCAGGGCGTTGGTGCCGCCAGTGCTGCCGCTCCCGCTGTCGCGGATGTCGCGCCCGCGGAATCGGCCGAGCAGCAAGCCGCCGGAAACCGAGCCCAGCCCGTAGGCCAAAATGAGTTCCAGTAGCCACACGGGCTAGTCCTCCGCGTCCGCTGGCGCCTCGTAGGGCTGAATGGCCACCACCAGCGAGCCGGGCCCGGTGTGCGCGCCGATGGCCGTTCCCGCCTCGGTCAGGTAGGAAGAATGAACGTGCGGCAACAGCCCGGCCAGCGCCCGCCGCAGGGCCTGCCCCTCGGATTCGCAGTCGCAGTGCCCGACCAGGACCCGGTAGCTGCGCGACCTGTCCAGGCCGCGTACCGCCCGCCGCGCCAGCCGCTCGGCCAGCCGGCTCCGGCCGGGGATCAACCCGCCGAGCCGGATGCGGCCCGCGGCGTTGTTGTTGAGCACTGGCGTCAGGCGCAGGCGGTCGGCCAGCCACTGGAACCAGCGTGGCACGCGCCCGCCCCGCACGCCGTAATCCAGGTTCTGGATCACCGCGTAGGTGCGGGTCTCGGGAATCAGTTTCGCCAGCACTTCCACGATGCGCCCGGCGCTCCAGCCGGCCTGCGCGCACTCGGCGGCGTACATGACAAGCAGCCCCTGCCCGGCCGAGGCATTGCGGGAGTCCACCACCTCCACCCGCGCGGCGCTGGACCGCTCCGCCGCCGACCCGGCCGCCTGCCAGGTGCCGCTCAGCGCGGAGGACAGGCTCACCGCCAGCACCGCGCCGTGGTGGGAACCGAGAAAATTGAACTGGCGCCGGAAGTCGCCCGGCGGCGGTTGCGAGGTGGTGGGGGCCTCGCCGCCGCCGCGCAGCGCCGCGTAGAACTCCGCCGTGCTCAACGTGACCTTGTCCAAATAATCGCGCCCGTTCACCCGCACGCGCAACGGCACCATGTGAATGTTCAGGCGCTCGAGTTCCTCGGCGGGGATGTCGGCGCCGCTGTCGGTAACCACCGCCACCGCCTGGCGCGCCCGGGCGGCAAGCTGCTGGCGCCACATGTCGTCCGCCTTCTGGCGCGTCACCCGGCCGAAACCTTCACAGGCCAGAAAGACCTGGGCGGGATTGTCCACGTGACAGTGCACCCGGACCTTGCCGGTGGTCCCCGCGATCACCAGGGAGTCACCGTCCAGGCGCCCCAGGGCGGCGCGCAGGGCCTGGCGGTCCACCGGCTCCCCGCTGACCATGCACTCGGTGCAGAAACGGAAGGCGGGCGCCTCCTCGCCGTGGCCGGCACATTCCGCCGGACCGTCCGCGGTGCGATCCGCCGCTTCCGGCGGTGTGATCGCCGACTGGTTCCTGAGCGACCCGTAACGCATGAACGCGCGGATGCCCTCCAGGAATTCCACGAAACCCAGGGCCCCGGCGTCCACCACGCCGGCGCGTTCCAGTTGGGCCAACTGGTGCTCGGTTTGGGCCAGGGCGGCCCTGGCCCGGGCCAGGCCGTGCTCCATCAACTCCAGGAAATCCGTCACGCCCTGGGTGATGCGCCCGGCCAGTTCCTCGGCGAACGCGGCGATCACCGTGAGGATGGTGCCTTCCCGGGGTTGGGCCAGTGCCTCGCGGGCGCTGCGCGAACCTTCGGAGACGGCGCGGGCGAATTGCTCGGGGAGCACCAGCGGCGATTCGTGCAACGGCTCGGCCAAGCCCTGCAGGAACTGGGCGAAGATCGCGCCGGAATTGCCCCTGGCCCCGTCCAGGGCGGACTCGGCCACGACCCCCAGCAGCATCCCCGCATGGCCGTTGGGCCGCCCGCCGGTGGCGTCCACCACCGCGCGCAGGGTGCCGGCGAGATTGGTGCCCGTGTCCGCATCGGCCACCGGGAACACGTTGATGCGGTTCAGTTCTTCCTGTCGCTCCAATACGCGGCGTACGCCGGCGGTCACGGCGCGATGCAGCCTCACCCCGTCCAGGTAGGCGATGTGCCGGGCGGAACCGGGAGCTACCAGCATCGAGTCATCCGAATCCAACAGGGGCCGGAAAGTGTAACCGAAGCGACGGGCTCGCGGCCGGCGCCCGGTACCCGCCCATGACGCCGGTCATGTCGAAGTGGTGACGGTCAGGACTGCGCGCCGGGCTGCGAAGCATCGAAACTCCACCCCGCTGCGTAACTTTTTCCGCTCTCGTGCATCTATTTGAACAGTAGCCCGAGTACGTGACGCCCTGGCGGAGTGTTCGCAAACGCGACCAACAATTGGCGAAATCGGGACGAGCGCCAGACAGACCCTGTCACGCAACCGTGCAAGAAATTGAAAAATGCCTGTCATTTCATCCGTTTAGCCTGTGCGCGATGACTTGGCACGAAGCATGCACTTTCCGGTGATGAAGACGAACGTTACGGGCGCAAAGGAGGATGTCATGAACGCCCCACGCATGTGCAAGATGATGACCCTGCTGGCCGGCCTCGGACTGGTGATCCAGGTGGCCCAGGCCCAGGCCTTGTCCCCCAAGTTGATTGCGGAGGTGCGCGCCCAGGGGGAAACAGCACTGGAGACCATCCGTGCTGAGCAGATGGCGGACTTTCGCCAGCGCAGCGTCAAGCAGCTCGCCATGATCGACCCGGCGCCGGCCGGCAAGCCGTTCAGCGTCGTGGCCGACGAAGTCGCGCTCCAGGGGCGCCTGGCGCTCTGGTCCATCCAGGAACAGATGCTCGCCGACGTGCGCACTGGCGCGGAACTGCAGCGACTGGTCGCGGAACAGACGCGTTCCATGCCCCTGGCCGCCACCGGCGCCGGCGTACGCAAGAAGGACCCGCGCGGCAACGCGGAGGTACTGTTCAAGACCACCCGCTTCCGGTTGCCGGACCTGCTGCCGCCGGTCCTGCGCTGACGGTTTGCCTGTCCCCGGGGCAGCCTGACCGCCCCGGGTGAAGTCTCGACACGACGCGGTTGTTGCGACACTGACTCAGCCTCACTCCCTCCCCCGTCAGGCGGCCACCCCGGCCGCCGTTTCTTTTGGTTCATCGCGGAAATCCGGCGCATCAAGCTGGACTTTCCCGGCCGGAGTGGGCAGAGGTGCGGCGGCGAGCCCCCAGGGATGGGTTAACGGCGTGTCCCGCACTCGGGCCTCGCGCACCCGCCACGACTCCCGGAATTCTGCGATGAAGCTTTCCATTTGCGCGGGTTGCGCGGCAAGATTTCCCACCCCGACATGGAAGATGGCCGGTCATGCTCCTGAACACCTGGCGGCGATGGCGCCGCCGCCACATCCTCGGGCGATATCCCCTCGACGAGGGGGAATGGCACGATGCGCGCCGCGCCCTGCCCTGGCTGTCCGCCCTCGACGCCGCCGACCTGGACCGGCTGCGCGAACTCGTCACCCTGTTCCTGCACGACAAGCGCTTCTTCGGCGCGGCCGGCCTGGAGGTGGAGCGCCGCATGGGACTGGTGATCGCCGCGCTGGCGTGCATCCCGGTTCTCCATCTGGACTATCGCTGGCTGCGCGGCTGGAAAACCGTGGTGGTCTATCCCGGGGAGTTCCGGACGCGCCATCGGCACGAGGACGACGCGGGACTGGTCTCGGAGGAAAGCATGGACCAGGCCGGCGAATCCTGGGAACGCGGCCCGCTGGTGCTTTCCTGGGAAGACGTCGAGGCCGCCGTGGAATGGCCCGCGGACGGAGAGAACGTGGTCTTCCACGAGATCGCCCACAAGCTGGACATGCTGAACGGCGACGCCAACGGCATGCCGCCGCTGCATGCCGGCATGGACGCATCGGCCTGGGCCAGCGACATGCAAGAGGCATTCGACGAGCTGAACCGCGAACTGGATTCGGGCCGCGAGACGCAAATCGATCCCTACGCGGCCTCCGACCCGGCCGAGTTTTTCGCCGTCGCCAGCGAGTATTACTTCGAGGCGCCCGCCATCCTGCGCGGCGCGATGCCGGCGGTGTTCGCTCACCTGGAGCGCTTCTATCGCCCCGACCGCGGCACGGTCACCCCCGGCGCGGCGCAGTGAACTCGCGTAACTGCCTGTCGTCGAAGGGCCAGCCCAGCTCCTCGCCTGTGTCCTCCCGGCGCACTACCGGGATGCGCATGGCGTAGTCCCGCAGCAGGGCAACGTCGCCTTCGATGTTTACCATTTCCGGCTCGCGGCCGGACTCCTTGAGCAGCTCGCGGGCCTCCCCGCAAAGTTGACAACCGGGCCGGGTGAAAAGCAGCAATCGCATTGGACGGGACCTTGTGGGCGTGGCGATGGTCACAAGCCTACCAGCGGAGAGTTGTTAGAATCGGACAAAGGCGAATTTAAGGATTTTCCATGGCTGTCAGTGTCTTCGACCTGTTCAAGATCGGCATCGGGCCGTCCAGCTCGCACACGGTGGGACCGATGCGGGCGGCGCGCCTTTTCGTCACCCGGCTCGGGGAAAACGGCCTGCTGGACGACACCGCAGGGATCCAGGTCACCCTCTACGGATCGCTGGCGCACACCGGCCGTGGCCACGGCACGGACAAGGCCCTGATGCTGGGACTGTCCGGGGAGGAACCCCACTCGGTGGACCCCGATGCCATACCGGAAATGCTCCAGCGCATCCAGGACAACGGGCGCCTGGCGCTGGGCGGCGAGCACGAAATCGACTTCCAGGCGAAGCGCGACCTGGTGTTCAACAAGCGCGAGAAGCTGCCCCACCACTCCAACGGCATGCGCTTCAAGGCCCTCGACGCCGACGGCGGAGAGCTTCTGTCCCGGGACTACTACTCGGTGGGTGGCGGCTTCGTGGTGAACAAGGATGATGCCGCCCAGGACCGCATCGTCGCCGACGAAACCGAGCAGCCCTACCCGTTCAGCACCTGCGACGAGCTGCTGGCGCATTGCGAGCGGGACGACAAGGACATCGCCTCCATCATGCTGGCCAACGAAATGGTCTGGCGCACCGAGGCGGACGTGCGCAAGGGCCTGCTGGATATCTGGGAGGCCATGCGCCAGTGCGTGGACCGCGGGCTTCGCCAGGAAGGCGAGCTGCCAGGCGGCCTGCACGTGGGGCGGCGGGCGCCCAGGCTCTACGCGGAGCTCAAGAGCGGCAAGAAGGGCATGGCCCACGAGCACCTGGGAATCCTCGACTGGGTGAACCTTTACGCACTGGCGGTCAACGAGGAGAACGCCGCCGGCGGGCGCGTGGTCACCGCGCCCACCAACGGCGCGGCCGGCATCATCCCGGCGGTGCTGCACTACTACGCCAACTTCTGCGAGCAGGTCACCGACGAGCGTGTCGTGGATTTCCTGCTCACCGCCGGCGCGATCGGCATTCTCTACAAGGAGAACGCCTCCATCTCCGGCGCCGAAGTGGGCTGCCAGGGCGAGGTGGGCGTGGCCTGCTCCATGGCCGCAGGCGCACTCGCCGCGGTACTGGGCGGTTCCGTGGGCCAGGTGGAGAACGCCGCCGAGATCGGCATGGAGCACAACCTGGGGCTGACCTGTGATCCCGTCGGTGGCCTGGTGCAAATCCCCTGCATCGAAAGGAACGCCATGGGCTCGGTGAAGGCCATCAACGCCGCGCGCATGGCGCTGCGTGGCGACGGCAAGCACCGGGTGAGCCTGGACAAGGTGATCAAGACCATGCGCGACACGGGCCGGGACATGCGTGACAAGTACAAGGAAACCTCCCGGGGCGGTCTGGCGGTGAACGTCATCGAATGCTGAAGCGTGCCTCGTTGAATGCATCCCCCCGCTCGCTCCGCGAGCGACCTCCTTTGGGAACTCCCCCGGCGCCTTTGGCGCCACCCCCTTTGGAAAAGGGGGTGAAGGGGCGTGTCTCTCCCTTGTCCAAAGGGAGGCTGGGAGGGATTGCCTTGTGCGCTATCCTTCTCCTCGCCGCCCAGCCGGCCCTCGCCAAGCGCCTTTACAAGTACCAGGACGAAAACGGCGTCTGGCATTACACCGACAGCGAACCGCAAACCAGCCAGCCGGTCCAGTCCCGGGTCATGGACGTGGATCCGGAGCCCAGGCTCCAGGTCCAGAAGGTGGGCACCCCGCGGCACCCGGCCTACAAGTTCCTCAACAAGTACTACGGTCCCATGCAGCTCCAGGTCACCGCGCCGGATGCCGTGAACCTGCAAAGCGATCCGCCGCTGCCCGCCACCTTCGTGCTGCCGGCCCGCGCCGAACGCCAGCTGTTCACGCTGGGGCCGGCGGACCCGCGCCAGTCGTGGAAATTCCGGCTTTCCTTCACCTACATCCCTGGCCAGCCCGGCGCACAGCCCGACGGCACTCTCTACCGGTTGCCCTTTCCGCCGGGAGAACGCTTCGTCATCAGCCAGGCGGCCAAGGGCGTGAGCGGCGGCCACACGCACAACACCCCGGATTCGCGCGACGCCGTGGACATCGTCATGCCCGAGGGCACCGAGGTGCGCGCGGCGCGCGGCGGCGTGGTCATGGACGTGGCCAACGACTTCCATCGCCACGGCACGGACATGGACACCTACGGCGCCCGCGCCAATCACGTGCGGGTGCTCCACGACGACGGCACCATGGCCATCTACGCCCACCTCAAGCTGGAAGGCGTGGTGGTGCGTCCGGGCGAGAACGTGCGCGCCGGCGACCTGCTCGCCTATTCGGGCAACACCGGCTTTTCCACCGGCCCGCATCTGCATTTCTGCGTGCAGCGCAACGCGGGCATGCAGCTAGTGTCGGTGCCATTCGAGTTCGCGGGGCCCGACGGCCAACCCGTGGAACCCCGCGCGGGCATGGTGCTCGGCGGGCGCTGAAAGTCGGTTACAATACCCGGCTTTTTCGCGGCACCCCGTCATGAGCCAACTCGACACCGAAATCGCCAAGCGCCGTACCTTCGCGATCATCTCGCACCCGGACGCCGGCAAGACCACGCTCACCGAGAAGCTGCTGCTTTTCGGCGGCGCGATCCAGCTCGCCGGCAGCGTGAAATCGCGCAAGGCCGCGCGCCATGCCACCTCCGACTGGATGGCCATGGAGCGGGAACGCGGCATCTCCGTGACCTCCTCGGTGATGCAGTTCCCCTACCAGGGGCGCATCGTCAACCTGCTGGACACCCCGGGCCATGCGGACTTCTCGGAAGACACCTATAGGGTGCTCACCGCGGTGGACTCCGCGCTCATGGTGATCGACTCGGCGAAGGGCGTGGAGGAGCGCACCATCAAGCTGATGGAGGTATGCCGGATGCGCACCACGCCGATCTTCACCTTCATCAACAAGCTGGACCGTGAAGGGCGCGATCCCATGTCCCTGCTGGACGAGGTGGAAGACGTGCTGGATATCCAGTGCGCTCCGGTGACCTGGCCCATCGGCATGGGCAAGCGTTTCAAGGGGATCTATCACCTGGTCGAGGACGCCGTCTATCTTTACCGCGCCGAAAAGAAGGACCGGCGCGGCCAGACCGAGCGCATTGCCGGTCTCGACACCCCGCAACTCGCGAAGGCCATCGGCGAGGACGTGCTGGCCGAGCTGCGCACCGAGGTGGAGCTGGTGAAGGGCGCCAGTCACGCCTTCGACCCGGAAGCCTACCTGGCCGGGAAACAGACGCCGGTGTTCTTCGGCTCGGCGCTCAACAACTTCGGCGTCACCAGCCTGCTGGACGCCTTCGTGGAGAACGCGCCCCCACCGCAGCCGCGGGAAACCGAGACGCGCACCGTGCAACCCAACGAGCCGGCGTGCACGGGTTTCGTGTTCAAGATCCAGGCGAACATGGATCCCAATCACCGCGACCGCATTGCCTTCATGCGCGTGTGCTCGGGGCGCTTTACCCCGGGCATGAAGCTGCACCACGTGCGCCTGGGCAAGGACGTGAAGGTGAGCGCCGCCCTCACCTTCCTGGCGGACAGCCGGGAGCAGGTGGCCACCGCATGGCCCGGCGACATCATCGGCATCCACAACCACGGCACGGTGTCCATCGGCGATACCTTCACCGAGTGCGAGGATTTCAGGTTCACCGGCATTCCAAGCTTCGCCCCGGAGCTGTTCCGCCGCGCGCGGTTGCGCGACCCCATGCGCATGAAGCAATTGCAGAAGGGACTGGACCAGCTTTGCGAGGAAGGCGCCACGCAACTGTTCCGCCCGGTGGGCGCCAACGACCTGATCCTGGGCGCGGTCGGCACGCTGCAGTTCGACCTGGTGGCGCACCGGCTAAAGTCCGAATACAACGTGGACTGCCAGTTCGAGTCCGTGCCCGTGGCTACTGCGCGGTGGATCCAGTGCGGCGACCGGAAGAAGATGGACGAATTCCGGGACAGGAATGCGCAGCACCTGGCGCTGGACCACGGCGGCGAGCTGGTCTATCTCGCCCCCACCCGGGTCAACCTGCAACTCGTCCAGGAGCGCTGGCCGGAGGTCCGCTTTACCGACACCCGGGAGCACGTGCACGGGGGAAGTGCTGAGGGCTGAGCATGCTGCATGGGCTTCGGCTTTGCCTGTAGGAGCTCGCGGAAGCGAGCGATGGGCGCCAATTCCAACGAGACTGCTGAATCGCGCCCTCCCGGGCGCTCCTGCATTTCGTGGCATGGGCGCTGTGGGAGGCTCTCCCACATGGGCGGGCGCCGATAGGGTAGGCTGCGCGCAAGAACGCACCGGTAACGCCCTCGCCAATGAGCCCCGCCACTCTGCGATACCACTTCCCCGGCCGCGAGCGGCGCGGTCGGATCTTCCGGCTGGCCCTGCCGATCATGGGCGGGATGATGTCCCAGAACGTGCTCAACCTGGTGGACACGGGCATGGTGGGCACCCTGGGCGACGCGGCGCTGGCGGCCACCGGCCTGGGCAGCTTCCTCAACTTCCTGTGCATGTCCTTCATCCTGGGACTATCGGTGGGCGTGCAGGCCATGGCGGCACGCCGCCTGGGGGAAGACCGGCTCTCGGAAACCGCCGTACCGCTGAACGGCGGCCTGTTGCTTGCATTGAGCATGGGCCTGCCGCTGGCAGCGTTGATGATTAGCGTGGCGCCGGACCTGTTCGCCGCGCTCAACAACGATCCGGCCGTGGTCGCCGCCGGCACGCCCTACCTGCAGGTGCGCCTGGCCGCCATGGCCGGCGTGGGCATGAACTTCGCGTTCCGGGGCTACTGGAGCGCCGTCCACCAGACTCGCCTTTACTTCGGCACCCTGGTGTTCATGCACAGCCTGAACATCTTTCTCAACTGGGTGTTCATCTTCGGTCACCTGGGAGCACCGGCGCTGGGCGTCACCGGCGCCGGCCTGGCCACCACCCTGTCCATCTACACCGGCACCGCGACCTACGTGCTGCTGGGCCTGCGATTCGCGCGCGACAACGGCTTCATGGGCGGCATCCCGAAGCGTTCCACCTTCGCCACCATGCTGCAGGTATCGTTGCCTTCCGGACTGCAGCAACTGTTCTTCTCCGGGGGCATGGTGGCGCTGTTCTGGATCGTGGGCCAGATCGGCACCGCGCAGCTCGCAGCCGCCAACGTACTGATCCACGTCATGCTGGTGGGGGTTTTGCCGATCCTCGGGCTGGGCATCGCCGCCGCGTCGCTGGTGGGCAACGCGCTGGGCCGGGAAGACGTGGGCGACGCCAATCTGTGGGCCTGGAACGTGGCGCTGCTCGGCGTGGTGCTGGCGCTGGCGGTGGGCGTTCCGGTGGCGCTGTTCCCCAATGCCATCCTGAGCGTTTTCATCCACGACCCGGACACGCTGGCCATCGCGCACTGGCCGCTGGTGATCACCGCGCTGATGATCTGGAACGACGCGCTGGGGATGGTACTGTTCCACGCGCACCTGGGCGCCGGCGACAGCCGCCGCGTGATGATGGTGAGCATCGGCTACCAGTGGCTGTTCTTCCTGCCGCTGGCATACCTCACCGGTCCCGTGCTGGGCTTCGGGCTGCTAACGGTCTGGTTGCTGCAGGCCGCCTACCGCGCCCTGCAGACCGCCACCGTGATCGGCTTGTGGCGGCGCGGCGCCTGGGCCGGCGTCAAGGTATGAAGCGGCGCAAGCGCGCGACGGAAATCGGCGTCAGCCTTCGCTGCCCTCACCGGCTTCCTGGTCCTGGGACCCCGGGGCCGCCTGCACGGTGATGTGCACCGTGTCGCGATACTGATCACCCTTGTAGGCCTTGTGCTCGCCGTCGGCGAACTCCAGGCGCAAGGTGTGCTTGCCGGGTTTCAGGTCCAGGTCAGCCTCGGTGGAACCATCGCCGTAGTGGATGTGGTGCTCATCGTTGGGAATCACCTCGCCCGCTTTCACGAAGGGCGCGTCCACCATGATGTGCATGTGCCCGGTGCCTTCCTCCATGGTGCCCGCGGGCACGACCTTGACGCCCTGCGCGGCCATCACCACTTGAACCGGGCTCGTGACGGCTGAACCGTCGATGGGCTCGACGAAGTACACCTCAATTTCGCCGCCCGCGGCCATCTGCCCGGCGGCCTCGTTCTCGCTGGCGGTCTGCTCCGCATTCATCTCGCTCTTCGCAGGCTGCGCCCGCGAGTTCTGTTGCGAGGACTGCGCGGGGGCCGCCTGCTCGGCGGGCTGGCTGGCGCTCTTCTCACCCTGGTCGTTGGACGACCGGCTGCATCCCGCCATCAGCACGACGCTCGCGAAGACGATCAGGATCCATTTGAGGGATTTCATGGCAACCTCCTCTCGGTTCGGGACAACACTTCATGATAACGATTTACAGCTGCCCGAGCAGGAATGCCAGCGCGCGCCGGTGAAAATCCGCTCGCTGCGCCGGATCCGAAAGCCCGTGCGCCGCGCCCGGGTAGCGGAGCAGCCTGAATGCCTTGCCGGCTTTCCCCAGCGCGTGCGCCAAAGCCAGTGTCTGACCCGGGGGAACCCTGGTATCGAGCCCGCCGTAGGCGAGCATGACCGGCACCGGGAACGAGCGCGCGTAGTTGAGCGGAGAGGCGTCCACCAGCCGGCCGGGATCGCGGTCCGGGTCCCCCACCATGGCGCGCCACTCGTTGAAGGCCCGGTCGTTGCCGTCGCTTTTCAGCCCGCGAATCTGCGCCTCGAGGTCCGTGACCCCGGCGAAGCTCACCGCGCAGCGGTAGAGATCCGGGTAGCGCACCGCCGACATCAGGGCCGCATAGCCGCCGAAGCTCGCGCCCAGCACGGCCACCCGTTCCGGGTCGGCCACGCCACTGGCGATCGCCCAGCGTGCGCCGTCGGCCAGGTCGTTGAGCATCACCCCGTCCCAGTCACGCCTGCCGGCGTTCAGGAAATCACGCCCGAACCCCGCGCTGCCCCGGAAATTCACCTGCAGCACGGCGAAGCCCCGGGAGGCAAAGAACTGGGCCTGCGGGTCAAAGCCCCAGCGGTCGCGCGCCCAGGGCCCGCCGTGGGGGATCACCAGTAGCGGCTTCCCGTCCGGGCCGCCCTCCGGGCGGGTCAGGTAGGCCTGCAGGCGGGTACCGTCCCGGGCGCTGAAATGCACGGGCCGGCGCGGCACCAGCCGGCCCTCCAGCCAGGGCAGCCGCGGCCCCACGGGCGCCAGCTTGAATCCGTTCGCCTCGCGCTGCAGCAGGTAGTAGCGCCCGGGCCGCGTGTCACTGTAGGCCAGCACGATGGCGCTGTTCCCATCCCGGCTCGTGCTGGTCACGCGGTGCTCGAGACCCGGCAGTCGCCTGTCCAGCCAGGCCTCGCGCCGTTGCCGGCGGCGATCGAACACCCGCCGGCCGGGCACCGCCCCGTCCCAACTCACGGCGGCCACACGGGACTCGCCAAGCTCGAGACCGGTCACGTCCACCCCGGGCCGGGCGAACACCGGGTCGCCGAGACGCCGCGAGGCCGGGTCGTAACGATAGATGGCCGCGGTATCCCGGCCCGCGGAGGCGGACACGTAGAGATGCCGGTTGTCCGGGTCGAAGGCCAGGGGGCGGAGCGCCGGCCCGCCGGGCGGGAAGCCGTAAAGCCGCTGCCAGCGGCCGTCGGGCAGGAACCGATGCCAGACGCCGTAGAGCAGTCCGTCGGTGGTCCGTCGCCAGCTCATGGCTGCCCGCACCCGGCCGTGGCGATCGGCCAGCCAGCGGAACACCCCGCCGGGGTTGCGCACGACGCGCGCGAGGGTGCCGTCGAAGACGTCCAGGCGGAAGACGTCGGGCTCGAAGGCGCTGCGCCGGTCGATGGACACCAGGACCCGGCCCGGCTGACCGGGCAGCCGGTCCACCAGGCTCGCCCCGGCGCGGGTGGCGGCATCCGCCGCCGGGGGCACCAGCACGCGGTAGTCGAGACCGTCGCGGTTCACCGCCGCCAGCCCCGGCGCCTGGTGCTCGTCGCCGATGGTCAGCAGCAGGCGCTCGTCGGTGACCCAGCGGAAATCCCGAAGGGTCCCCGGCACGGGGATGACCCGGGCATGGGCGTGGTCGGCGTCCATCACCATCAGCGACCTGCCCCCGCCGCCGGGCACCAGGGCCGCCAGGTGCGCGCCGTCCGGCGAGACGCTCACCGCGTCGAACTCGGGGGTGGCGAAGAAGGCCTCGGCCGTGGGCGCGGCGGCGGCGGTGCGGCCCACGAGCAGGATGATCAACGCCGCCAGAAACCGGGCGACCGGGAGTTCGCGGCGGGGACGCCGCTCCCACAAGGCTCTCATCCCCGAAGCAGGCTCTGTGGGAGCGGCCCCGGATCGGGGTCCGGGGCAGGCATCTTGCCGCGAACGGCCGCGCGAACGCGCGGGCAGCGAATCAGCCGCCAACGGGCCAGACCATGGGCGCCAGCCACGCGGTGACCAGCCCCAGGAGCAGGGTGAGCGGCCCGCCCAGGCGCAGGAAATCGTGGAACCGGTAGTTGCCGGGTTCATAGACCAACAGATTGCCGTGGTGGCCGATGGGGGTCAAAAACGCCACCACGGCGCCCAGCGCCACGCTGAACACCATTGCCGGCGCGGAAATGGGCAGCGCGGCGGCCATGCCCAGGGCGATGGGCCCCAGCAACACCGTCGTGGCGGTGTCGGAAAGCACCTGGGTCAACAACGCGGCGCTGGCGAACATGACAAACAAAATCCAGATGGGCGACCAGCCCTGCAGCCAGCCCGTGAGCCAGTGCGCGAACAGCGCCGCCGTGCCGGTCTGCTCCATGGCCAGTCCCAGGGGAATGACGCCGGCGATGAACACGTAAATGCGAATCTCCACCGACTCGTAAGCCTGGCGCAGGGTCAGGCAACCCGTTGCTACCATGGCCGCGGCGCCGCCCAGGAAGGCGATGGTCACCGGCAGGAGCTCGGTGGCCGCGCCGAGCACGCTGGCGAGCATGATGCCGCCGGCCAGCCAGGCCTTGTCGGGCTTTCTCAGGCGCGCGGAAAACGGCACCAGGAACAGGAATGACGGGTGCTCGGCGAGCCGGTCCAGGGCCTGCTTGTCGCCCCACAGCACCAGCACGTCACCGGCCTTTAGCTGCACCTGGGCCAGCTCCTTGCGCATCCAGCCGCGCTTGCGCCACAAGCCCACCACCACCACGCCGAAGCGCGCCAGGAAGTCGGTGCTGCCGATGGTCTGGCCCACCAGCTCCGAGTCGGGGCCCACCACCGCCTGCACCAGGCGCTCGTCGCCCTGCAGATCCTTGTCCTTTTCGTCGGGGATTTCCTCCCCGTATTGCACTACCGCGTGCAGCGCCAGCCCCTGCTGCTTGTCCAGGGAGGCGAACTCGTCCGGGCTGGCACGTACCAGGAGCAAGTCATTGGCGGAAATTTTCTTGCGCCGCCACGGCCGGCTGCGCGAATGACCGTGGCGCAGCCAGTCCACCACCTGCAGGCGTTCGGCGTGGGCGTCCCTGAACTCCTGCATGGTGCGGCCCACGAACAGCGAGTCCTTCAACACCACCAGTTCCGTGTAGTAGCGCTCCAGGCGGAACCGGTCGTAGTCGGACGGCCCGCCCTCGCGGCTCGGCAACAGCCAGCGGCCCGCGATCAGCACGAAAACCGTGCCGACGACCGTCAACGCCAGACCCACCGGCGCTACTTCGAATACCCCCACGTGATAGGACCCGCTGCGCTCCAGGAGGTCACGCGCAACCAGGAAGGCCGGCGCCGCGAAGATGGTCATGGTGGTGCCCAGGGAGGCGGCGAAGGCCATGGGCATCATCAGTCGCGAGGCGGGCAGGTCCCGGTGCCTGCGGTTCAGGCCCAGGATCACCGGCAGCATCATGGCGGTGATCATCAGGTGGTGGGTGAACGCCGCCATGATCGCCACCGAGGGCATGATCACCGCCACCGCCCGGGGGATGCTGCCACCGGAGAGCCGCCCGATCCAGGCGCCCAGGCGCTCCGTGAGCCCGGTCTGGGTGAGCCCGCCGGAGAGCACGAATACCGAGGCCAGCAGGATCGCCGGCTCGCTGGAAAACCCGGAAAGCGCCTGCTCCGGGGACAGGATGCCCGTCACCGCCAGCGCCACGATGATCAGCACGGCGGTGAGGTCCAGCCTCACCCACTCGGTGATCAGGAGCACCAGTGCGCCGGCCACGATGGCGAGATAGAGGAGCTGCTGCGGGTCCATCCAGTGCGGGAACATCGGGCTGCGCCGGCGGTGCCGGCGGGCGGACACATGCTACATGAGTGGTAGGGAGATAAGGAGCGGCCTCAAAAAACAACGGCCGGGCGGATTGGTGTGGAAGGCCGCCTGCGGGCGACACCGGCTGTAGGGTGGGTTGAGCCCGGATGCCGATCCGGGTGAAACCCACGCGCCGTTCCGGCATGTCGACCGCCCCGTCCACGTGGGTCTCGCTGGGGCTCGACCCACCCTACCCGGCTTTTACGCGGCGGCGCGCTGCTCGGCTGACATGCCACTGGACTCCAGCGCCACCGCCACACCGTGGATCACCGCCGCAATGCGCACGGCGCTCTGCACGCCCTCGGCGCCGATGCCGCCCTTGCGCACCACCTTCTCGTGGGATGAAACGCAGGCGCCGCAGCCGTTGATGGCGGACACCGCCAGGCAGTAGAGCTCGAAGTCGGTCTTGTCCACGCCCGGGCTGCCGATCACGTTCATGCGCAGTTTCGCCGGCAGGCGGGCGTACTCGTCGTTGTCCACCAGGTGGGTGAACCGGTAGTAGACGTTGTTCATGCCCATGATGGACGCGGCCGCGCGCGCCGCGTTGACCTGCGCCTCGTCGAGTTCGTCCTCGACCAGCGACTCCAAGTCATCCAGCAGCCCCGCGTTTCGCGAGGCGATCGCGCAGGCCAGCGCCGTGGCCAGGATCTGGTCGCGGTTCAGGCCCGGCGCACCCTCGGGATTGAGCACGCTGGACAGGTTCAGCTTCAAATCCTTCGCGTGCTCCGGGATCCGGTTCTTGATGCCTTCAAGGTCCATGTCTTTTCACCTCCTGAGGTGGAAAAGATCCGGAACGGCGGCGCCGTTCCGGTAAAACGTCCGCCGGGCGCGGGAGGGAGGGGGAGAATGTCCCGGCGAACGTATTCCCCGACAATCCGTCAGGCCGCCTCGAGCGTCTCGTCGCCCGGCTGCCAGTTGCACGGGCACAGCTCGTCGGTCTGCAGGGCGTCCAGCACCCGCAGCACCTCGTTCACGTTGCGGCCCACGTGCATGTCCGTGACCGACGCGAAGCGGATGATGCCGTGCGGGTCCACGATGAAGGTGGCGCGCTTGGCGACGCCCTCCTCGTCCAGGATGCCCAGCTCGGAGCTGAGATCCTTGCGCAGGTCCGACAGCATCGGGAACGGCAGTCCCCTGAGGTCCCTGTGGTCCTTGCGCCAGGCCAGGTGCACGAACTCGCTGTCCACAGAGCAGCCCAGAACCTGGGCGTCCCGGTCGGCGAACTCGCCGTTCTTGCGCCCGAATTCGGCGATCTCCGTGGGACAGACGAAGGTGAAGTCCTTCGGCCAGAAGAACACCACCGTCCATTTGCCCGCATGGGTGTCGTTGGTGATGGTCTCGAAGGCCTTGTCCAGATCCTCGGACACGGTGGCC
>Ga0102944_1001114_pt1 | contig 18668 bp, 10 predicted proteins | sample SalPonD_shore_MG_FD_78172 | JGI IMG/M metagenome (GOLD analysis project Ga0102944, IMG submission 78172) | Salt pond soil microbial communities from South San Francisco under conditions of wetland restoration - Salt Pond MetaG... | ecosystem: Environmental > Aquatic > Marine > Intertidal zone >...
CAGGACCGGCGGGGTCGCATGCTATTTCGGGCACATGGCGTATGCAGAGAGCTGCCGGTTCCTCCTCGTGGACCATGACTTACAAGATCAGCGGCGGCACTATCGACTACTATGATTCAATGGGTGGCGCCTACCATGCGAAGCTAAATGGGGCGGAGACAAATACAGCTGGCGGTGAAAAAATGTCTGTGGTTTTGCTAGGGACACACAAGCTACGTGAAACTTATTGGGTAAAAAACAAAGTCGGCAATATAGCAGTGTACACCATCGCACCTAATGGCAAGACAGCAAAGGTCGTTGATCACAATCTGGATAACGGCAATACGACAACATTTACGATGACGAAGCAATGAATCGAAACCTGTCAAACCTTTTTACAATGAGTCAAACAAGCCGTCATATCTACATTTTAAAGCGCTGTAAAGTGAGGGAAGGCAATAAATGGAAACTGGAGAAAAGCCCGCAAGATTTCCAAAAAATTTTGGGGGTGAGACACAAAGGATATCACCAATGAACAATCAATCACACAATAATTCACCCAAAAACAATTAGAATAGGAGATTTCCTATCTAATGATGAAAAACAGATTACTGTTTCTGGCGGTTACTATAATATTCATGCTGATTTTTTCGGGTTTTTCACAACAACCTGCCTATGCCCAATCAACCGGAAATAAAGTTACAATTTCCAAAGTCTCGATCCTGCTGTGCTGCTCACGACCGGATGGAACGACCCGCGCGTCGCGCCCTGGCAGGCGGGAAAGATGGCGGCGCGGCTGCAAGCCGCCAGCGCCAGCGGAAAGCCGGTTCTACTGCGGGTAGATTACAAAGGGGGCCATGGGTATGGTTCCACTAAGGAACAGCAAGAAACCGCAATGGCGGATGAAATCAGCTTTGCCTTATGGCAGTGCGGCGTGCCAGCGTTTCAGCAAAAAGATAAGGAATGAAATAAATTCATAACCTGACAGTCCGAAAGCTTGCTGATTATCAGGTCTAAAACACGTGGATATAATCATGGAAATAAAAGAATTAGCGCCAGCAAAAACTAAAATTAAGAAGGATTCGATGTACCGGCATGCCTATATTTATATCGCATTAATCTTTGTATTCATTTTCATCGGATTCTTCCCGGACTACTTCTCCCGCCTTGGGAAGACTGATCTGATTCATCATACTCATGCATTTTTTGCTATGCTTTGGATGGTTCTGGTTGTCACACAGACCTGGCTGATTAGTCATGATAACGTGCAATGGCATCGCAGGCTCGGTAAGTTATCGTTTGTAGTTGCTCCGGCATTGGTGGTCACAGCCCTCGAAATGGTACATCTCGCATTGGGAAGGGGCTCCAATCCACTAAAGCTTGGTGATGGACGGATTGCCCTGGCTTATATTGATATCGGCTTACTTTTTTATTTCATCTTATTTTACGCACTTGCAATTGCCAATCGCCGCGATTTTCGCAGGCACCAGCGCTTTATGGTTTCCACTGCTTTTGTGGTTATTCCTCCGGCTCTGGGACGGATCCCTTTCTTCTATATGTTTCCCGGTCATCTCAGCGCCTGGCGGGGAGAATTTATCGCGGTGATCTTCATCGAAGTCGTAATTTTGATTCTCCTCTACAATGACTGGCGCAAGAACAAATTGTACTTCGCCTACTGGTTCTCATTCTTGTTTTTTCTCTTTCAGTTGCTAACCGCTCAATGGTCTCTTTCATGGTCCTGGTGGCTGGATATTTCGCGGTGGCTGGCAGGATAACATGACATTTCATAATCATTAACAACGATCAAAAAATGAAGAATAAAAAAAGTGATGACTCAAGCAAACAGTCGTCATCGTATTTATCCCGTCGTGAATTTCTCAAACGAATGGGCAGTGCTGCTGTCACCACGCTGCTTGCCGGAATCCCCCTAACAGATCTACTAGCCGCACACGGCAAAGCCCCCGCGGGAATTCGGAATCCCAACCGGTTCTTTTCACCGGAACAATTACGAATTGTGGAGGCGCTAACAGAGATGATCCTTCCGGCGGGCGATGGGCTGCCCGGTGCGCAGGATATGCACGTTTCCGACTTTATAGACCGGGCACTGACTACATTCATGAAGGATGCGCAAAAGATTTACACGGATGGTCTGTCGGTTATAGAGACAAAGACAGCAAAGCTGTTTCCCAATTCGGCAACCGCGGCGGCACTTTCACCGGCACAACTTAAAAAAGTGGCCGATGCGCTTGGTAAGTTGCCGCTACTTGATGCACTTTGGACACATACGGTCATCGGTGCTCTCACTGATCCCAAGTACGGAGGCAACTTCAAAAAAGCCGGATGGAAGTTAATCGGGTTTGATGACGCTCCCGTGAACCAACCTCCTTTTGGTTACTATGATCGCCATTATGTCTCACCCTACCCAAAACCATCGCCAAAGTATACGGGTGCTGCAGCATTAGGATCCATCCCTAAAAAAAAGAAGGTGAATACCCGATATAAACCGCAGGAAGAGGTTGACTTCGTCATTGTGGGTGCCGGTGCCGCGGGAGGCGTGGTAGCCTGGGAGCTGTCGCGGCGTGGGTTCGACGTTGTGGTGCTGGAACAGGGGCCGCACCTGTCGGAAAAGGACTTCCACCACGATCAGATTGAGATTTATGCTGAACATCGGCTTACAAACGACCAGAGAACGCAACCCCAGACTTTCCGTAAAACCCCGAAGGAGAAGGCTAGGCCCGGGATGTCAGCAACCTATGGTCGGGCAGTTGGGGGCGGCTCAATTCACTTTTCTGCGAACTTCTGGCGTTTCCGGCCCATCGACTTTAAGGAACGCAGCGTGCTGGGCCCAATTTCAGGTACAGGTTTTGCTGACTGGCCAATCTCTTATGAAGAACTTGAGCCATATTATACCCGTGCTGAGCGTATTTTGGGCGTATCCGGTCAGGCTGGCGTCAATCCGTTCGACCCTCCTCGTTCAGCACCGTATCCGCTGCCGCCACTGCCGGTGAAGTCGTCGGGGGTGATTTTCGAGCGGGCGGCGAAGAAACTCGGCTGGCACCCGTTCCCGGAGCCGCTTGCTATCCTGTCACAACCATATGATGGCCGGCCAGCTTGCATGCACTGTGGCTGGTGCGAAGGATTTGGTTGTGAGTTTGGAGCCAAATCCAGTTCACTTGCTACCGTGATACGTGCTGCAGAGCGAACCGGACACTGCGAGATCCGTCCGAACAGCTATGTACGCAAGATCGAAATTGATAAGCAAGGACGGGCCAAGGGCGTTATATACTTTGATCAGGAAAAGAATGAAATCCTACAGCATGCGAAAGCTGTGGTAGTATGCGCAAACGGGTGCGAGACACCACGCCTGCTGCTTATGAGTAAGTCCAATCTATTCCCTGATGGACTGGCGAATTCGAGTGGTCTCGTCGGAAAATACCTTATGTGGAATGCGGGATCAGAAACTTATGGGCGTTTCGATCATGAACTGAATGATTACAAGAGCGTTCAAGCAAGTCGTGTGCTCTGGGATTTTTATGACAGTGATCCCAAGCGAGGTTTTTACGGTGGCGGTGGGCTCGATGCGCGCAAGGGGCCTGCCGGCGTTGCCGCTTATGCACTATCCACTTCACCCCAGGATCAAAAGCCACTCAGAGGTAATAAACTCCGACGTCATCTCCATGATATTGCCCGCCATGTTATGGTTCTCGAGGGACACACAACGGCACTACCGTTGGAGACCAACGCCGTCGATCTGGATCCGGAATTAAAGGACGACTGGGGGCTGCCTGCCATGCGGGTTACCTATGATTTCCATCCCGATGATATCAAAACAATGAAATTTTTTGCCAACCGGTCACTTGAGTTACTGGACGCGGCCGGGGCCGTGGAAAAGTATGTCCTTTCGGATTCCGGCTACAATGGGAGTGTTCATCTGCAAGGTACATGTCGTATGGGTGACGATCCTTCGAGCTCTGTAGTTGACCGATACCACCGGACCCATGACGTCCGGAACCTATTCCTGGTCGACGGAAGTAGCTTCGTCAGTACCGGGCGTGGACAGCCTACGCTTACCATTCAGGCTCTGGCATTTCGAGCAGGCGAATATTTGGCTGCTGCTGCAAAACGAGGAGATATCTGATTTAAAACAAAAATTAAACTCACTATTCAACTACATCTTCATTCAAGATCTTAGCATTATGAAAAAATTCTACCCGTATATTCACTTATTTATCTGGGCAATGGTTTCTGTACTGATAGCGCAACCTGTCTTTGGCCAAAGTACCGGAACGAAGAATAACCAAACGCCGGGACTGTACGAGCCGCGGGGCGTGAAAGAGGCCTACGCTGCCGGAACCCGTTCCCCTGACGGCAAGCCGGGTCCGAATTACTGGGAGAATCACGGCAAATACAAGATAACAATCATGGCCAATCCGCCTGATCGTACGATTCGAGGCACTGAGCAGATTGTTTACCGGAATGAAAGTCCCAATCCATTGCCAATGCTCATTGTCAAACTGTTTCTGAATGTCCATCGTCCCACAGCAACACGGGGAACGCCAGGCGGAAACCACATGCCGAAGACATACCTGAACACTGGTATACATGTTGATTCTTTAGCTATTGACGGAACAGCCCAACCCTGGCGGGAAATACCTTATTTCGTCACATGGCAACCTATCCGTCTTCCTACCCCCCTGCAGCCGGGCGATTCAATCCGCATCCATTTTTCCTGGCATTATAAGATTGCACCCGCCAAACTTCAAAGAGGTGCCTCACAGGAAGGCATCATTGATCCGGGCACCTACTACCTGGCCTACTTTTATCCCCGGGTGGCAGTCTACGACGATTATCAGGGCTGGGACACTACCCCTTATACGCTTGCACAGAATTTCTACAGCGATTTCAACGATTATGACGTGACTGTCCGCGTTCCGGCAGATTACGTCGTATGGGGAACAGGCAAACTCACAAATGCTGCCGATGTCCTCAGTTCATCAGCCCTGGGGAGATATCGAGCATCGTTCACTTCAGACACGCCCCTTCACATCGCCACAAAAAAGCAGATGACCACCGGCAAGATTACAAAAGGCAATGGTATGAACAGTTGGCATTTTACGGCTCATAATATCCCGGATGTAGCGTTTGGGCTCAGCAACCACTACAACTGGGATGGTGCGAGTGTCATCGTCGATAGTACAACTGAGCGTCGTGCCAGCGTACAGTCGGCCTATAATGACACAGCCGCCGATTTCCACCGGATGGTGCATATTGGGCGTCACGCACTTAACTGGCTTTCACAACGGTGGCCCGGGGTACCCTATCCGTACAGTAAAATGACCATTTTTCAGGGCGGTTCAGGCATGGAATATCCCATGATGGCCAACGATGAATCTTTAAAGAATTTCAGTCTTTCGCGTTCGCAGGCTGAGCATGAAATTTCTCACAGCTACATGCCCTTTTATATGGGCATCGACGAAACCCGGTATGGTTTTATGGATGAGGGCTGGGCTACCACCTTTGAATACCTGATCGGACGAAAAGATCTTGGAATATCAAAGGAAGACAGTCTGTTCCTGAAGATGAGGGTGAATATTTGGGCACATGGTCTTACCGTCATGCCAGGACTGAAACCATCACCGATTGCGAACCTTCCAATCATTACGCCGGGTGACGCTCTGTCAAGTCCTGGATTCAGTGGGGCCGGGCTCTCGTTCAATGAATATGGCAAGGCGGCTCTCGGCTACCTGGCCATGAAAGACCTGCTTGGAGATGCCATTTTTAAAAAATGCCTGCAAGCATACATGGATCGCTGGAACAGCAAGCACCCGAGTCCCTGGGATTTCTTCTACACCTTCGACGACGTGTCGGGCCAAAACCTGGATTGGTTCTGGCGGAACTGGTTCTTTAGCCACAATTATATCGATTTAGCGGTATCTGATGTATCGAAGACAACGAAAGGATATGCCATAGAACTGAACAACGTTGGGGGGATGGATGCACCGGTTGATCTCAAGCTCCGTTTTGCCAACGGGAATACCCGCATCGTGCATAAAACCCCGGCCATTTGGAAGTCCAACCAAAAGCATGCAACAGTACATATCAAGACCAATGGGAATCTGACCTCACTTTCGCTGGATGGTGGCATCTGGGAAGATGCGGATCCCTCTGATAATAACTGGAAAGCAGATTGAACAAAAAAACGGGAAGTAACAATGAAATATAAAATCATAAATGACTGAATTAGATATATGTTTAAAAAGGTAACTGGAGTCATGGGTCTTTGCCTTTATCCGGCGGTGTTGAGCCTCCTATCACTTTTTTGCGGACAACCGGCGCTGGCACAGGGCAAAACGGCAGTACCCGACACATCTATAAATCGCGACTTCCATTACGAAAAGGCGCCCTGCCTCTTCGATACCACCGGGCTTGACACAAAGCGCTTGGAGTGTGGCTGGCTGACAGTCCCGGAAAATCGGGAAAGAAACAATGATAAGACGATACAGCTAGCCGTGACCATTCTAAAAGCCGAGAAAAACAGGAACCCGGCTTCACCGGTACTCCTTCTGGAAGACGGGCCGGGGGTCTCTGCACCGCTCGGTGCCATGGTCGGAACCCATAAATTTATGCCTGACCGTAATCTGATTGTTCTTGACATGCGTGGCTCAGGATTTTCAAAACCGGTCTTATGTCCATGGCTTAATAGCACATACGGCGGGGAAACCGGTCTGCCGGGTGGCTACGTTGAGGCGCTTGATCTATCGCCTAAAGAAGCTGCTTTAATGAAGAAAGGAGCGTTGCGTGCCTGTCGGGATGCCCTTGAGAATAATAATATTGATCTGAGTGCCTATAATCTCTTTGAATCGGCTTCGGACGTCGAAGATCTTCGTCAGGCGCTGGGATATGAACAGTGGAATATCCTGGGAACCGGGTATGGCTCCCGCGTCACGCAGATTGTCATGCGAAAGTATCCCGATATGATTCGCTCTGTCGTGATGCTCCCGCCCGAGCCCATAGACTTTTCAGGAATTACAGAAACCACTATACCTGCATTTTCCGGGGCTTTGGATCATCTCTTCTATTTGTGCAGAAGAGATTCAGCTTGTTCCTCCGCATATCCCAATCTCCGGCAAAATTTTCACCAGGCTATTGCTCAGCTAAAAAAGCACCCTCTTCATGTTCCGATTGATTCAACCTTAGCAGGGACTGATGAATATATCATGAATGCCCAGGATTTTGTAACGCTTGTTTATGACGGACTTGCATCCGGCGGATTTGTAAAAAATATCCCCTGGCTGATCCATACAGTAAGTAAACGTGATATAAAAAATGTACATCCAATCATTCAGAATATAGTCAGGGGTTCTGTCTTGAATTTGGATCCTCACTTTCGATTCTCATGGGGCGCGTACTATTCTGATCTTTGTCGCAGCTCTGAAGCTTCAGAGCATCGATGGAAACAGCACTCGTCCGACCGGCCCGATTTGAGCCTGATCGGCTTTGACTCTGATGGCTGCCGTGTTTGGAAGACCGGAGCTGCACATCTGCCTCAAATGGCTCTCCTCAAGAGTGATATTCCAATCCTCGCTGAAACAGGAACACTCGACCCAACGCTTATGCCCAATATTATCGATAGCACTTTGACAAGCTTTTCTAACATTCAGCAAGTCAGGTTTCCGACTGGCACTCATAATCCCGGTTCACGAACAGTAAACTGTATGCTGGGACTTATGAAAACTTTCTTCCAGAACCCTGTGGACTCGCTGGATATCTCGTGCGTTGCAAAAATGCCGCCGATGAAATTCAAAATACCGGACAAATAAACGATACACATGAAATCAATTAAACAGATTATAACGACTGTAAAGAATCCTAACTGGATAGCAGCAATACTTATCCTGATACTTCCACTTCTTTTCTGTAAGATGGTTTTGGCACAAGTTAGCCGGGTGGCGCACGACACATCTGCAATGCCCGACTTCCACTACGAAAAGGCGCCCTGCCTCTTCGATACCACCGGGCTTGACACAAAGCGCTTGGAGTGTGGCTGGCTGACAGTCCCGGAAAATCGAAAGAAGAACAACGGTCACACGATCAGGCTGGCCGTAGCGGTATACACAGCCCCACATTCATCACAAACACCTGTTCTATTTTTGGCAGGAGGTCCGGGTCTCAGGACGGTTTCTCCTGAAATCTTACAGCTTTGGTCGCACGTCTTCCGTAATCGGAACATCATTATATTTGACCAGCGGGGAACGGGGTACTCTAAACCCACTCTGTGTCCATGGGCCGCTTCAACAGAACGTTATATCGAATCACTCAATCTGACTACCCGGGAATTTCTGCATATGAAATCAGGCTATGTACTCGGATGTCACGCGGAACTTGTATCAAAGGATATTGATCTTAACGCATATAATGTCATAGAGAATGCAGCTGATGTCAATGATCTCCGCAAAGCCCTGGGATATACAAAATGGAATATCACAGGGCTCTCTTATGGGGGCATGCTTGCCCAGGCAGTCATTCGTGACTACCCGCAGGGAGTACGTTCGGCTATCCTGATTAGTCCCGCTCCCCTTGATGAGTTCGGGGTTGCCTTGGAGCACAACGTAACATCCTTTGCGCGTTCTTTGAACCTTGTTTTCAAACTTTGCAGACACCAAAAAGCATGCATGTCCGCCTATCCAAATCTTAAGCGAACATTTAAAAATACAGTGCACGCCCTGCAGGATAGGCCTTTAACCATACCCTTAGATACCATGATAGCAGGACACAGTCCTTTTATTGTTAATACCCGCGATTTCGTTCAACTTGTACAAAACATGCTTTATTCCGAGCACGGTATTGTTTCACTACCCGGAGTGATCACTGCCTTTAACAAGCGGGATAAAGATGCAATCCGGAATATTCTCACCGCGTGGGGGCATGATTTAACTGGTCCCGGAGAAGGCACCTCCGACGGTATGTTTCGTTCAGATGTGTGTTACGACGCGCCTCAATCCAAGTCGAATTGGAAGAAGCTCGCTTCCGCTCATCCCGATCTGCGATCGATTGGTTTTCTGGGAGACGCATGCAATTATTGGGAATCAGCTCATGCTACATCTGCCGAGCTTGAGCCCGTAAAGAGCAAAATTCCCGTACTGGTTTACTCGGGCAACTTGGATCCTTTTGTGCCCCCACAATTCATTCGACAGATTCTCAACGGTCTCCCGAATGCCAAGCACATTACTTATCCCGATGGAACCCACATTCCTGATATACGGCACAACTGTCTGGATCACCTTTTCAATGCTTTTCTGACAAATCCATCAGACCCTCTGAATATGTCATGCGTTTCAAAGTTATCGCCGCTCACATTCAAGGTGAGAGGCAAACAGTAGCAAAAAAACATTATGATGAGATATAAATTTTTCCAGCGTGCCAGAAAAAACATCACTAACTCAAAATAGAATCACAATGAAAAGACCAACAACTACTCTTAGATTATCTCTGATAGTGATCATTATGATTGTCTGTTGGCAGCCGGCTGTTGCTCAAAACTCGAATCAGCCCACTTTGAATACGAGTTCGCCCGACCTCATTCTCCTTGACGGAAAAATATTTACAGCAGATACAACAAAGCCCTGGGCCCAAGCGGTTGCTATTAAAGACGATAAGATTGAAGCCGTTTGTAGAGATGATTCGGTCCGTCAACTGGCCGGGTCCGACACAAAAATCATCGATCTCAAAGGTCATGTACTCGTACCCGGTCTTACAGATGCGCATGTGCATCCCGTGCCTGATGATGGCAGTGTATCTGTTATTTTCGACAAGAAGGTCGGCAGGGATCCAACAAAAAAGGAATTAAAAGAAGCGCTGCTCATTGCAATAAGGAAAGCATCTCCCGGTCAAGTTATTGAAGGAAATTTTGGTTCTTCCATTTTAGATGACACAACAATCAACCGTTCTTGGCTCGATCATTACGTTCCAAATAATCCGCTATTCTTATGGCACTTCAGTGGACACGGAATGATTGTTAATACAGCAGCCCTCCGTTTTGCTGGTATTTCTCCTGAAGCTGACAATCCGCCCGGTGGATGGTATGGCAGAGTACACGGGTCCCAAAAATTGAATGGGCGTATTTACGAGTATGGAATATGGGATATTGAGAAAGCTATACTTGCGAAACTTCCGTTTGATACACTGGCTTCGGGTTATCATCATTTTGCAGAAAACATGGCAGCGTGGGGTGTGACAACCGTTCAAACAATGGGCACCGATGTACCTATTGCACGACTGATTGCAACACTGGATGCCTCACATCCAACTATTCGGTTTTCTATTTACGAACGTTATCTGCCTAAAAAAGATGTGGCTGAAGAATGGGAAAAACCACAACCGGTTCCAAACTCCCCAAAGGTCCGAATTGCCGGGATGAAGTGGATACTGGATGGTACCCCACCCGACAGAAATGCATTCATGCGCCGGCCCTATGCCGATCGCCCCGGGTGGAGAGGAAGACTGGATTTTTCCCCGGAGGATTTGCGGCGAATTCTCAAGCACGCTTTCGACAATAACGAACAGGTAGCGTTGCATACGGTTGGTGATTCTACGGCTTCTGTGGTATTTCATCTCATGAAATCAATCGCTCCGGTAAAGGAATGGCGGTCCAAAAGAATTGTCAGGATCGAACATGGTGACGGACTGGCCCCTGATCTCCTTAAAGAGGGGAAAAAACTGGGGATCATATTGACGCAAAACCCGCTCCATTTTACTCAACCAAAGACATTATTGGCTCGTTATGGCGCGTCTAGAATGGAATGGCTGCAGCCCCTAGAATCAGCACTGGATGCTGAAATCCCACTTGCTCTTGGTTCTGATCAATCGACTGGGCCACCACTAAATCCATGGCTCAACCTTATGCTGGCGGTTCGGGACCCAGCCCATCCACAGGAAGGGTTGACACGCGAGCAGGCTTTATTAGCTTATACCAAAGGCGGTGCTTATGCAGAACGCGAGGAAAATATTCGCGGAAAGATTGCGCCGGGCATGCTGGCGGATTTAGCCGTTTTATCAGATAATCCATTTACAATTTCACTTAATCAGATGCCGCGCATTAAAAGTGTACTTACGCTTGTGGGAGGCAACGTTATCTATGATGCCGGGATGCTTAGCGAAGAAAGTTCACCTCAATTGTCGGGACATTAATCAATATAGAATCATAATGATAAAATATCGGCAGTATGAATTTAATTACTTTCCCATTCAATAAATACCGGAGTTATGTCAGGATCTCATTTATACTTATACTGACAGTTGCTTCAACTATATACATTTGTTTGGGTCAAATCATCCCAAAAAAGGTTATACAAACATCACCGTATTGGAAAAGCTACTGTCTATCTCGATCATTACCGATAGTTATATCGGATCCGTCGTTAAGGGTATTATACTCAGTACTGAAGACCTGACCATTTTTTCCAAAATTATCTGCATATTCTTTGCTCTTTTGAATATGGAAAAAAATCAACACCTTGGGACTAACATAGAATCGGAGGCAAGCAGCAAGTTCTGAAAATCTAAACGGAGTCAATTATGAAATGTGAATCCGACAATTATTCAATTGGATATAAGATAGAAAAAACAACAAGCTTCAATGGGGTTTTATTAATCCTGATGCTTTTCATTTTCTGCTGGCAGCCGGTCATGGCCCAGGTCAGCCAGGCCACTATCGATACCAGTATAAGCAGGGGCGATCGTTATGCCGGGGCACCATGGGCAACTCGTTCCCCGGTACTGGCCCAACACGGTATGGCTGCCACCGAACAGCCATTCGCCTCCCTTGCTGCCGTAGAGATCCTAAAAAAGGGCGGCAGCGCCGTTGATGCCGCAATTGCGGCCAACGCCGTGCTCGGGCTGATGCAGCCGGTGCTGAATGGTATCGGTGGAGATTGTTTTGCCATTGTCTATGATCCCAAGACCCATAAATTATACGGCTATAACGGTTCAGGCTGGTCACCAAACGGACGCGACCTTGCAAAAATGCAAGCTGAGGTGAAGGCTGCATATAAGAAGGCAGGTATGAAGGATAAGGGCGTTATCCCACTATTCGGTTCGCTTCCCGTCACGGTACCCGGAGTAGTCGATGCCTGGTTTGCGCTGCATAAGCGCTTCGGCAAACTCCCGATAAGTGAGGACCTCGCGCCGGCAATCCATTATGCCAAAGAAGGATTCCCGGTCACCGAAATCGTGGCCAATTACTGGAAAGGTAACTGGAAAGCGTTCCGGGAGAACCACGGACTGATCGAAGAATTTGCCAACGCGAAGAAGACCTATTTGATCGACGGTCACACACCGCAGCAGGGAGAAGTATTCCACAACCCTGATCTCGCGCATACGCTATCGATGATTGCCAAGGGCGGACGCGACGCGTTTTACAAGGGTAAAATTGCCCATACGATGGCGGATTATTTCAAACGCATTGGCGGAGATCTGCGCTATTCTGATTTTGCCGACTTTCACGGCGAATGGGTACAACCGCAATCGATTAACTACCGCGGTTACGACGTATATGAACTACCGCCCAACGGGCAGGGTTTTTCCGCATTGGAGATGCTCAACCTTTTGAAAGGTTTCAACCTTAAAAAAATGGGACTCGGCAGCGCTGATGCACTCACTGCAGAGATCGAGGCCAAGCGTCTGGCATTTGCAGATCTCTCGAAATATTACGCCGATCCCAGATTCTACGACGTGCCGATGAAAGGTCTGCTCTCGGAAAAATACGCCGACCAGCGCCGAAAACTGATTCACCTCGATCACGCCAACAAAAACGTCGATCCCGGCAACCCGCGTCTGTACAATGGTGATACCACCGACTTTGAGACTGCCGACAGTACCGGCATGATGGTTTCTATGATACAATCCAACTACGCCGGAATGGGATCCGGGTTGGTTCCCGACGGCCTCGGTTTTATGTTCCAGGATCGCGGAGCACTCTATTCGCTTCACGGTGACGCAGCAAATGTTTACGCTCCCCGGAAACGCCCCTTCCATACCATTATTCCGGCCTTCGTTATGAAAGACGGCAAACCATGGCTCGCCTTCGGCGTGATGGGTGGTTCCATGCAGCCGCAGGGCCATGTTCAGGTACTCACCAATATGATTGATTTTGGCATGAATGTTCAGGAAGCCGGCGATGCAGCCCGCTGGCGACACACCGGCAGTGCTACACCGACCGGTCAACCGGCGAATGGCATTGGTACGGTCTTATTGGAGTCGGGGTTTAATAAGGGCATTAAATCAAAACTGGAGAAGCGCGGTTATAACGTGAAGTGGGTGAAGCCCGGCACCGGTGCCTTCGGCGGCTATGAGGCAATCATGTACGACGCCGAACAGAACGTGTACTGGGGAGGAAGCGAAATGCGAAAGGACGGCGAAGTGATCGGGTATTGAGCTTGGTGCTTAGAGCGACTTTTCTAACACTATAACCATTTCCTGTCATCCCGGGCCCCGTCCCGGGATCTATTGCAATGACTTTTCGGGGACAACGGATTTGCTATCAACCGGAAATAGCATCAAAGACTTTTCGGTATATAGCTGTAGAACCATGTTAAGATTAAATTGGTCACTAAGGGCAAGTTGCAAACTTGCACCAGTTGAGGTCCTCATCCACAAAAGATTTCTCATCGCCAGCCGGGGGATCGAAATGACAACTTGAGTGTTGATAGAGATATGAATCCAATAATAATGAATTGGCTATTCCATCACGCCATCTTTACTCAGCACGATTTGCCACTGATTATTTTTGCGGGATCGAAAACTGCCGGCACTGCACATCAGGTAATATTCCCACATACGGTAAAATCGATCGGAATAGTGCTCTTTGAGTTGATTCCAATGTTGCTTGAAATTATCGTACCAAATCATCAATGTACGATCGTAATGCGGTCCGAAATTATCCCACTCTTCCATCACAAACAGATCTTCAATAGCCAATCCAATTTGTCGGACAGAAGGAATCATCGAATTCGGAAATATATATTTCTCGATCCAGGGATCGGTATTTCGGACCGATTCATTTCCGCCTATGGTATGTAAAACAAATAATCCGTCATCCTTTAAACAGCGAGAAGCCACTTTCATATAGGTGCGATAATTTTTAACGCCTACATGCTCGAACATCCCCAACGAAACAATTGCATCAAAATGCTCATCCAGCCGGCGATAATCTTGCAGGCGGATTTCAACGGGGAGTCCTTCGCAACGCTCCAGGGCCAATTGTTGCTGCTCTTTCGAAACCGTTACACCTACGACTTCTACATCATATTTCTCAGCAGCATACTTGGCAAAACTACCCCATCCGCAACCGATATCAAGGACCCGTTGACCGGATTCAAGCTGCAGTTTCTGACAAACCATGTCCAGCTTATTTTCCTGAGCCTCGTCCAGTGTTTCGGCTCCATCAATCCAGTAACCGCACGTATATACCATCCGTTTATCCAGCATGGCCTCAAACAGGTCATTGCCCGTATCATAATGGTGTTCTCCCACTTCGAAGGACTTTTCTTCGGATTGGGGATTTTGAACCCACGATTTGAAGAATGTCCAAACCATCGGCCAGCTTAAAGAGAATTTCTCCTCTAAATTGGCCTTCAAAATATGATTAAAAAATTTATCAAGCTTTTCCGCATCCCACCAACGATCCATGTAGGCTTCACCCAATCCCAACGAGCCCTGTTTAAGTACGCGCGAATATAAGCCATCGTTGTGTACCTGAATATCCCATGGCCGGTCGCCATTGATCTTAACATCGGCAGCATACAAAAGATCTTGTATCGTCTTCTTTAAATCCGCCATATCTCTCCTTCCTTTAAGTCAATAATAATTTTGTCCAACGGTGATTTAATAATAAATACTTGAAAACCAATATTATAACATGATTATAACCTGTGAAATTCACGTTAATTGGCTATGGGTTCACAGATCTTAAAGTTGTAATTATGAATTTGTAAAATGTACGGTTGAGGTTGTTGAGTTATCCCCGGGAGCCGGCAACACCAAATCAAACATTTTACGGTCCGGATGTAAGGTCAGTTTTCCCTTGTCGGCCGTAATTGGTTTATCATAGTAACCATGAAGGGTTAAAGACGACTCTCCGGGCGCAAAGACAACCTTTACTTGCATTGCATCCGGACCGGTCTTAATGTCCTTGATACGTTGTTTCCCGGTCGAAACAATCTTACCGGTATCCCCCAGCAAAGCAATGCCTGCAGATGTGACCGGGGCCACCTGGTACAGGGCATAACCGGCATCCCCCAACGTAGCTGAAAATTCATCTGATGCATCTGATACTATTAACGAATCAGCCAGCTCGTCATAAACCACAATTTTTCCCTGCTGGCCTAAAACCTCAGGACGGAAGGCAACCTTTTTTGAGGTGCTGTCATTCTGCATAAAAGCAAACACATAGTCAGTAGTAATTGTATGATGCTGAGTATGGGTAGAGGCAAGCATAGGTTTGTTTTCTCCATTCGCTTCATGGATATAATCGGAATCCATCGGCAGCAGCGACGCATCGGGTTTTACCAGCACACCGTCCGTACGACTTGCTCTCAGGATATTTGCTTTGTCCTCTTTACCCAGCGCATCACCTGTTCCAACAGCTCCACCGGATAATACCGATACAATCATATTCCCGGTCTCATGACTTTTGAACACATCACTCCAAGGCCAAATGCCCATTGCGCTTGCCAGCTGAGACGTATACAAAAAGTGCTTCCATTTGGCCGGTTCAAAACGGTCCCCGCTGGTCCGGATGGTGGTCAAATTGTTGTATTTGACCCCTTGCATGAAAAAGCGCGGCATAGCCATGCAATATTGCATATCTATACCTTGATTCTTAAAGGCTGCGGCCATCCCATCGGTAAAAGCATTGCCTGCCGTCAAGTCACTGGCCATCGCAGGCGTCTTATTATATATATAATTCAGCCAGTCCTGCTCGTATACCGCAATACCCGATTGTTTGAGATAACCGGCGATATCATTCCAGAATTTCGGGTCTGTAGCTGCATAGCCCTTGATTTCATAATTATCATGATAGGGACTGTGAGGATCAATCCACCGGTTGTGTACCACAATAGGCTTGCCTAGCTTGTCATGAAATCCTTTCATGCCATCAGGCAGTACAAAAGGATCGGGACGGTATTTCATCAGCCCGCCATAGCGGTTCCACTTACCTTTCGGAAGATTCTTATTTTTGTGACCGGCATCCGGTTTACCATTCGGATCGTAGATTGATTTCTCATACCACCAGCTGTCCAATTGCATATAACCCAAGGGGATGCCTTCTTTTTTATACTGATCTCCAACCGTAAGCAATGTATTTTCATAACCTTGGTTTTTTTCGTAATTGTAATAATAATCGGCCCCGTTGTCGGTCCAATATCCGTAGTATTTCAGGGTCGGATCTGCATCGTCGGAAGGTTTTTTCTTTCCGTATATGCTTTTCAATGCATTTCCCCACTGTTCCCAGGTGTTATGGATGCCGTCTCCCAGCACTAATATGGACCGGTGGGTAAAACTTTTGGGAAGATTCTGGAGTTCCGGATTTAGTCCACTGCCAATAGATTGTATTCCGTCCCCCTTCATCCTGGAAACAATAAAATCGGAGGCCGGAGAGAGGATAAAAGCCTGATCACGGTCATCAAAAAAGAGCCAGGGCGTAGACGTCTTTGTCAATCGGTTAAATGCGGGTGGAGCAAAAACATTATCCTTAAAACTATAATGATGCATAGATTTCGGGAACGTTTGGAAATCGGGAAAGGTCTCCTGAACCTTATCGGCTCCTTTGGGAGTAGTAAGCGAAAACATGACCACCGGAACTTGTTCATACCATTTTATAGAACCGGTGTAGGTGTTATCTGAGGTCCACTCGAAAGAGGTTTCGTGGAAATTTCCTATAGAATCCTGTCCCTGGGCGGACTTTACATTCGATAACTTCTTGCCGACACTTCCCGAGAAAGACCAATCCGACTCACTTGTGTGAATAGAATAATTCCCGGTTTGCTGATTAACCGACACCTCTATTCCCATACTCCCCTGCGGTTTTTGACTACAGGATATCATAAATGAAAATAAGACAGGAATAATCCAGTATTTGAAATACTTGCTGACTGATTTTACAGGAATAATCATAATGGTATTGAATTTTCTGTCATCCCGCGACGTTTAAAAATTATATTACAAAACTATGGTAATGTACATATTTGAGACTTTTTTGGACAATTTCGGCCCAACATAGTCAAAACCGGTAAAAAAAGTAAGATACCGCCGATTCAAGTCATCTCGAATGAGCACTGCCGATTAATTCATTTTTATGGATAAACAATTCCCAAAAGTCGCACTTCTCTTTTTTAGCCGATCCCCAGGGACTGAGGCGAATTGCAAGCATCTTACATACCCTTTTAAAAAACGTAGTAACACCCGGGTTGCTGAAGCGCTCATCCGGCATACCCAACAGCAGATAATAGAATCCGGCTTACCTTGTTTTATTTTTGATGAGAAACGTCAGCGGGGATCGACATTTGCAGAGCGATTTACCAATGCTTTTGAGGTTGTCTTCGCCAAAGGTTTTGAGCATATCATTGCTATTGGAAATGATACGCCGGGTCTTAAAACCGATCATCTTATTCATGCGACGCGAAGATTAACGTCCGGGAAAGCAGATATCGTGCTGGGGCCGGCAACTGACGGGGGCACCTGGCTGACGGGTTACAGCCGTCATGCTTTTGATGCGGATGCATTTTGTGGGCTCCCGTGGAATTCGCCGGATCTTCTGGATGAGACTCTCCGCCGATCCCCACAAAATTGCACGATTACCCTTCTGGAGGAGTTCGCTGATATCGACGATCATGCCTCACTTCAACAATTTGTTAATACCCTTTATGGGGATTGGTCACTAGCCGGGCTGGCAAGACTGATCCAATCCGTTTTATCTGGGAACGGTTTTCCTTCTGTTGAAATAGTCCATTCTCATTTTTTAAACCTTTTTTTCAAATCGCATCTTCTCCGCGCCCCGCCTCTTTGATCAACGGTACCTCTGAATTCATGGAAACTTAAAATGGAAGCCTCTGTTTGACCATAAATTCTTACTGTGAAAAGGGGCAATGCCACAGGACATATTGGGCTTGTATCCTTTGTCCAGTCCAAGCAAAAAAGACTGTCTGAAGTATAAAACAAAATCGTATAACGAAGATCAATCTCCCTAAGTATCTCTTACCGCCGGTGGTCGGCCGCGGCTCCAAGAGGGATTTTTGAGGCCTTTGCTTCACCGGTGTAATTAGCTACCAAATGGATAAAAGAGTTCCTCCTTGGAGAAGGAGGACAGGAGGATTGATCGTTCAATTTAGACTTATACCTTAAATTATGTGGAGTTACCTCTTTGTAAGTATGATTGAAGATGGCCAATTGGCCAGGAATCTTATTTCAAATTCATGCTAATTTAATTCAATGAAAAAACTACTACTTACCCTGGCCGGACTCTTGCTATCCGTTTCGGCTTTTGCACAAGTCAGCCTGCAGATCGCGGTCGTCGATAAAAAAAGCGGCAAGCCGGTTAACGGTATTCCCGTCACGCTGCAAAACAGAAGCATTGGCTATCAAAAAACGCAATTGACAGATAAGCAAGGCAAAGTCTATTTTACGGGCTTATC
>Ga0102944_1001116_pt1 | contig 18651 bp, 16 predicted proteins | sample SalPonD_shore_MG_FD_78172 | JGI IMG/M metagenome (GOLD analysis project Ga0102944, IMG submission 78172) | Salt pond soil microbial communities from South San Francisco under conditions of wetland restoration - Salt Pond MetaG... | ecosystem: Environmental > Aquatic > Marine > Intertidal zone >...
CACCCGCAGCACCAGGGACTGACCGGAGACGGCGGTGGGCTGGCCCTCCGGATGGGAGCGCTGCGGCGCTTCCGGGCGGGGCCCGGGCAGCCGGCGGACGTAGTAGCCGGAGCGCGGCCGCGCGGCGATCAGGCCGCGGTCCTCCAGCAGGTGCTGGGCAGCCACCGCGGTGGACACGCTCACCGCGAACTGCTCGGCCAGCTTGCGCACCCCGGGCAGACGGTCGCCGGGGGCGTACACCCCCGCCTCGATCTGCGCGGTGACCTCGTCGGCCACCTCCTCGTAGCGGTAGCGGGCCACGGCCAGCCCTCCCTGTCGGTACAGTCGTCGCGCGGGCGGGCAGTACAGTTCCCCATACTCCCAAAACTGTACCGCTTCAAAAGTTATCTTACTGGTTCTGTAATGTTACCGCCAATCCGGCGAGCATAGGGGTCGAACGCGGCGGACCCCGCCGCACCGACTTCCAAGCGACCGGAGGGACACCATGACCATCCGCAACCTCGATACCGGCAACCAGTACGGCCAGTACACCCCGGACTTCGTCGACTACTGGGACGACCTGGTGGGCTGGGAGGGACGCACTGCCTCCGAGGGGGGCTTCTACGAGCGCCTGATCAAGGCCGCCGGCGGCCGCGAGGTGGCCGACGTGGCCTGCGGCACCGGCTTCAACGCCATCAACCTGGCCAAGTCCGGCCTGGTGGTCACCGCCACCGACGGCTCCGAGAACATGCTGGCCAAGACCCGGGACAACGCCCGCCAGATGGGCGTGACCTTCGCCCACACCCAGGTGGCGGACTGGGTCAAGCTGGACCAGCAGCTGGGCGAGGAGAAATTCGACGCCCTGGTGTGCCTGGGCAACTCCTTCACCCACCTGTTCGAGCACGAGGCCCGGCGCGACGCCATGGAGGCCTTCTACAAGGCCCTGCGCCCGGGCGGCATGATCATCATCGACCACCGCAACTACGACTCCATGCTCGACCAGGGCTACAGCTCCAAGCACGAGCACTACTACACCGGCAAGGGCGTGGACGCCTATCCGGCGGAGCTCAACCGCCACCTGGCGCGCTTCGAGTACCAGTTCCCGGACGGCGCCCACTTCCAGCTCAACATGTACCCCCTGCGCCAGGACTACGTGTCGCACCTGCTCGAGGACGCCGGCTTCATCGACGTGGCGCGCTACGGCGACTTCGCCAAGCCCTATGATCGCGAGAACGTCGACTTCGTCCAGCAGGTGGCGCACAAGCCCAGGGCGTAAGGACGCCGCAGCCGGGCCCGCGGGCCCGGCTGTTTCTTTCCCTATCCACCAGGGAGGTTCCCATGAGCACCGCCATCAGCGATGTGGTGGCGCGCACGCGCGATTACTACGACGGCGCCGCCAACGAGATCTACCGCGACATCTGGGGCGAGAACATCCACATGGGCCTGTTCGCCGACCCCGACGAGGATCTGCCCACGGCCATGGCGCGCAGCAACGAAGTCATGGCGCGCGGGGCGGACCTGTCGCCCTCGCACGAGGTCCTGGAGGTGGGCTGCGGCTACGGCGGCCTGGCCCGCTTTCTGGCGGCCAACTACGGGGCCCGGGTGCTGGCCACCAACATCTCCGACAAGGAGCTGGGATGGGGCCGGGAGCTCACCGAGCAGGCCGGACTGGGCCACCGCGTGGACATGGAGTGGGCCGACTTCCACGAGCTGCCCTACCGCGACGGCCGCTTCCACGTCTACTGGTCGCAGGAGGCCTTCCTGCACGCCGCCGACAAGCGCCGGGTGCTGGACGAGGCCTACCGCGTTCTGCGCCCCGGCGGCCGGCTGGTAGTATCCGAGCTGCTGGTGCACCACGGCACCCCGGAGGCCGAGCGCGCCCGCATCTACGAGCGCGTCGGCGCCCCGGAGATGTGGGACGCCCCGGACTACGACGCCGCCCTGGCGGACCTGGGCTTCCGCGTGCTGGTGCGCGAGGACTGGTCGCGCCATGTGGCGCGCTCCTACGGCTGGGTGCGCGCCGAGCTGGAGCGGCGCCGCGCGGAGTTCGAACGGCGGGTCGGCCGGGACGTGGTGGACACCACCTCGGAAGCCCTGGGGTTCTGGGTGGCACAGGCCGACGCCGGACGCATCGGCTGGATCCATTACGTCGCCGACAAGTAGGCAGGACGCGCCGCCCCCACGGGCCCCGCATGCGGGGCCCGTTTTTTTGCGTGGGGGAGGGCCGCGGGGGCTATGGACGGGACGCCGGGTCGCCTAGTATGGGAAGTCGCGTTTCCGGCAACGGCTAACCGGGGTGCCCATGAATCTGGAGAAGACCATCTTCGCCTTCGTCATCGTGCTGGCGATGACCATCAATTTCGGCTTCTTCCTGGGGGACATCGACAACCCGATTCACCACAACGTCTACGAGCTGTTCGCCGCCATCGTGGTCAGCCTCATCGCCACCGTCATGAAGCTCGGCGAGCGCACCCAGATCGGCGCCCTGCTGCTGGCCACCAGCCTGGTGGCGGACGTGCAGCTGATCATCGGCGCCATCGTGTGGGCGACGGCCGTCCACGTGCTGGAGACGGGGCTCACGTCGCACGCCATGGCCGCCATCGTGTCCCTGTCCGGCGGCGCCCTGCTGGCCAACATCGTGTCGGTGACACTGCTGGTGGCGGAGACCATCATGGGCCGGCGCTAGCCTGTCCGCGGCGAGGAGTCCGTCATGCCGGACGTGATCTTCCTGCTGTTCCGCCGCATGCGGGCGCCGCTGGTGACGCTGATCCTCACCTACGCGGTGGCCACCACCGGCCTGGTGCTGGTCCCGGGCGAGACCCCGGACGGCGAGCCCTGGCATATGAGCCTGTTCCACGCCTTCTACGTGGTCAGCTACACCGGCCCCACCATCGGCTTCGGCGAGATCCCCTATCCCTTCAGCGGCGCCCAGCGGCTGTGGGTGATGTTCGCCATCTACGCCACCGTGATCGCCTGGCTGTACGCCATCGGCACCCTGCTGGCCATCCTCCAGGACCCGGCCTTCCGCCGCGTGGTCAACCTGTCGCACTTCCGGCGCAGCGTGCGGCGCCTGGCCGAGCCCTTCTACATCGTCTGCGGCTACGGCGAGAACGGCGCCCTGCTGGTGCGCGCCCTGACCGACGAGGGCATCCGCCCGGTGGTGGTGGACAGCGACAGCGACCGCATCGACGCGCTCAAGGTGGAGGGCCTGAGCGTGGAGGTGCCCGGCCTGTGCGCGCGCGCCGACGACCCCGAGGTGCTGGTCACCGCCGGCCTCAACCATCCGGACTGCGCCGGCGTCATCGCCGTCAGCCGCGAGGAGGCCACCACCCTCTCCATCGCCGTGGCGTGCAAGCTGCTGGCGCCCAGGGTCCCGGTCATCTGCCGGGCGCGCTACCGCGACACCGAGGCCAACCTGGCCTCCTTCGGCACCGACCACATCATCAACCCGTTCGACACCTTCGCGGAACGCTTCGCCATGGCCGTGCGCTCGCCGGCCATGTACCTGATCTACGCCTGGCTCACCGGCATCGAGCACCAGCCGGTGGCGCGCCCGGTGGTGCCCCCTAGAGGCAAGTGGATCCTGTGCGGCTACGGCCGCTTCGGCAAGGCCATGCGCGAGCGGCTGACGCGGGAGGGGGTGGAGACGGTGGTGGTGGAGGCCGAACCGGGGCGCACCAAGGCGCCGCTGGGCACGGTGGCGGGCCGGGGGACCGAGGCCGGGACCCTGCGCGAGGCGGACGTGGAGGAGGCGATGGGCATCATCGCGGGCACCGACAACGACCCCAACAACCTGTCCATCCTCCTCACCGCGCGCGCGCTCAACCCGCACCTGTTCACGGTGGCCCGCCAGTGCCGCGGCCACAATCAGCCCATCTTCGAGGCCGCCGATCTGGACCTGGTGCTGGACGCCGGCACCATCTTCACGCGCGAGGTGCTGGGACTGATCACCGCGCCGCTGCTGGGGGACTTCCTGGCCCGCACCCTGGACCAGGACGACGCCTGGGCCAACGTCCTGGTCAGCCGCATCAGCGCCGCCGTCGGCGACGAGCTGCCGGACACCTGGAGCCTGACCGTGGGCCAGCGCTCGGCGCCGGCCCTGCTGGAGGCGGTGCGCGAGGGGGCGCCGGTCACCCTCGGCCACCTGCTCACCGACCCGCGCCGGCGGGAGCGCTGGCTGCCCGCCCTGCCGCTGCTGCTCAAGCGCGCCAGCGAGGAGGTCCTGCTGCCGGAAACGGAGCTCGCCGTGGAGGCCGGCGACCGCCTGCTGTTCTGCGGCCGCGCCGGGACGCAGCGGCTCATGGGCTGGACCGCCGCCGACCACAACCTGCTGGCCTACGTCACCACCGGCGAGGACCGTCCGCGCGGCCTGCTGTGGGACTGGCTGGCGCGGCGGCGGACCGCCTGAGCGCTACTCGCCCGCCACCTGCGCCTTCTGGATCACCACCGGCGTCTGCGGCACGTCCTTGGGGAAGGGGCCGGCAGAGCCGGTGGGCGTCTTGGCAATGGCGCGCACCGTGTCCATGCCCTCGACCACCTTGCCGAACACGGCGTAGCCCCAGCCGCGCGGGGTCTTGGCCCGGAAATCCAGGAAGTCGTTGTCGGCCACGTTGATGAAGAACTGGGCGGTGGCCGAATGGGGCCGGCCGGTGCGCGCCATGGCCACGGTGCCGATGCCGTTGTGCAGGCCGTTGTCGGCCTCGTTATGGATGGGCGCGCGCGTGGGCTTCTCCTTGAAGTCCGGGGTATAGCCGCCGCCCTGGATCATGAAGCCCGGGATCACGCGGTGGAAGATGGTGCCGTCGTAGTGGCCGTCGCGCACGTAGCGCAGGAAGTTGGCCACGGTCTTCGGGGCCTTGTCCGGACGCAGGGCCAGGACGATGGGGCCGCGGCTGGTCTCCAGGCGCACCCGCGGGCGCTGGCCGGAGTCCTCATCGGCGGCGGGAGCGGCGGCGGGGGCGGCCACCAGCGCGGCCAGCAGCAGGGCGGTCAGGCGCTTCATGGCGGCTCCCTTCAGCGATAGCGGTTGAGGGCGGGATCGTCCACCGGCTGCTCGGGGAGCCGGTAGATGTCGGCCAGTTGGGACAGGGGCGGCATGCCGCTGGCCAGCTTCACGGTGCCGTCGGCGGTGCGGTAGAACACGGCGGGCGTGCCGCTGACCCCGAGCCGGCTCATCAGCCGGTTGTTGGCCTGCACCGCCGCGCGGGCGTCGTCGCTGATCTGTGCCGGCAGCTGGTCCTCACCCGGCTCGCCGTAGTGGGCCTGGTGCCGGCGGAAGGCCGCGGCGGGGCGGTCGGACTGCAGGATGGCGGCAGCCTTGTCCGCGGAGCTGGGCCGGATGACGCCCACCAGCAGGTGGCGGATCTGCAGGCCCTCGCCGTAGTAGGGGCGGCTCGCCCGCCAGATGGCGTTGCAGTAGGGGCAGAAGGGGTCGGTGAACATGTACACCACCCGCTTGGGGTCCTCGGCGCCGGTGGCAAACCAGTGGGCGTCCTCCAGCCGGCCCCAGGCCTCGCTGCGGTCGGGCTCAGCCGGGTGGGCCTTGAGCTGCTCGCTGCTGAGGTCGCGTCCGGAGGCATCGACCATGGTGCCGATCACCGCATGGCCGCCGTCCGGGGTGGCGTACACCACCACCTGGCGGCCGCCGGCGCGTCCGGTGTAGCCGATGAGGCCGCCGGGGGCGGCGAAGCGCTCGGCCAGCTGCAGGCCGCGCTCGGTCAGGGCCTGGACCGCGGGCGGCACCTCGCCCGATTCGGCGGAGGCCGATTCGGCCGAAGTGCCGGAGCCGGGCTCCGGGGTGGCCCCCTGCGGATCGGGCAGCAGCACGGCGGCGGCCAGCAGCCCGCCGAGCAGGGCCAGGGCGGCGATCCAGCGGACGGATGGGGCGTTGGACGGCATGGTCTTCCTCGCTTGGCCGGCGGCTCAGCGCCGGGTCAGTGAATCCACGCGGTCGCCGAGGGCGGCGCGGGAGATCTCGCCCACATGGGCGGCCAGCAGGCGCCCGGAGCGGTCGAAGAACAGGGTGGCGGGCAGGCCCACCGTGCCGAAACGCTCGGCCAGCCGCCGTCCGGGATCCAGGAACACCCGGCCGCGGCGGAGGCCGAAGCGGTCGGCGAAGGCGGCCACCGCGGCGCGCTCCTCGCCCTGGTTGACGTAGGCGAAGCTCACCCCGGGATGGGCCTCGGCCGCCTGGGCCAGGCGCGGCATCTCGCGCCGGCACGGCGGGCACCAGCTGGCCCACAGATTGACCACCGCCGGCCGGCCGGGCGGCGCCAGGCGCGCCTCCCCGGCGAGGGCGGGCCAGGGCCCGGCCGGCAGGCGCACCTGTGCCGGTCCGGCCAGCCAGGCGTGGCCGCTGCTCAGCAGCAGCCACAGCCCCAGCCCGGCGGCCACGGGGAGCTGCGCCAGGAACCGCCGCCGGGGGCTGCGCCGGAAGCGCCACAGGCCGAAGGCGGCGGCGCCGGCGGCCGCGCCCCACGGCTGGAGGCCGCCCTGCCAGAAGGCCGGGATGGACCAGGGCTCGGCGGCGAAGGCGGGCCAGTGCAGGGCCACGTAGGCCAGCCGTCCGGTCAGGCCGCCGGCCAGTACCGCGGCCCAGCCCCAGCCCGCCAGGGCCCGGTCCCGCCGCACCGCCAGCCAGCCGGCGACGGCGAGTACCGCGGCCGCGGCCAGCAGCGCGAACAGGCGCGGCCAGGCAAGCACCAGCGGCCCCAGCTGCAGGCCACCGAGCCCCGCTTCCATCATCCGATCCCCGCGGGGCCGCGCCGGTTCCCGGCGCAAGGGCCCCCCTCAGAAGGCCGCCCCCAGGCGCAGGACGTGGAAGTTGATGCCGTCATTGGGCTTGCCCAGGTTGGCGTTGGAGGTGTGGGAGTAGCGATAGGTCAGGCGCCAGCGGCCGCCGGCCCCGAACCGCATGCCCACCCCGGCATGGGAGCGGAACTGCCAATGGATGCCCAGGTCGTGACCATCCAGGTGCGAGCGGGTCAGGTACTCGGGCCCGGACCCGGCCTCCAGGAAGGGACCGGCCGCATCGCCCCAGCCAAGGCGCAGGACCAGCCGCAGACCCATCTCGTAGACGGCGGGTCGATCCCCCGGACTGCCCGGCCGGGCGCGCAGCCGACCCAGCGAGGCCTCCCACAGCGGACCCAGGCTGCGGCCGCCGTCCAGGCCCCAGGGAGCGGCCAGCGGCCGGTCCAGGCTGAGGCGCCACACCCCCACGTCCCCGGCGGGATTGCGCCCGGCCTCCAGGCTCACGGCGGCCGGCGCCGTGCCGCTCGCGGCCAGCAGCAGGCCGGCAGCGAGGGGCCTCAGCCAGGCCCGGGACGGCACCGGCCTGCGCATGGCCGGAGCGGTCGCCAGCCGGCACCGGGGGCCGCGGCTGCGGCCGGCCCGGCTTAGCCTATACCAAAGGCAGCCGCCAAGGAACCGGAGCCCGCTTGTCTCCGCCCCCGGCCGGAGGGATCCTGGGACCACGGGCGGGACGGGTTGGGACCGTGTGCAGGCAGGGAGGAAGCCCATATGAGTCAGTCCGATCTCACGGGCCGCGTGGTCCTGGTTACCGGGGCCTCGCGCGGCATCGGCTTGGCCACCGCGCGCGCCGCCCTGGACGCGGGGGCACGGGTGGTCATGGGGGCGCGCACCGCCGAGCGACTGCGGCGGGCCGCCGAGGAGCTCTCCGCCCGCGGCGAGGTGGCCCACCGGGCGATCGATGTGAGGGACTACGGCGACATGCAGGCCTTCGTCGATCTGGCCCTGGAGCGCTTCGGCCGCGCCGACGCCCTGGTCAACGACGCCGGCGTCGCCTGGGCGGGGGACTTCGCCGCCATGCCGCCGGCGGAGATCGAGGCAGCCGTGGCGGTCAACGTCGGCGGCGTGCTGCGCGCCACCCGCGCGGTGCTGCCGCCCATGCTGGAGCGGGGCGCGGGCACCGTGGTCAACATCTCCTCCGGGGTCGCCCACCACGGCATGCCCGGCCTGGCCGCCTACAGCGCCTCCAAGTTCGCGGTCAACGGCTTCACCGAGGCCCTGGCCGGGGAGGTGGGCACGGCCGGGGTGGGGGTGTACGCCGTCTGCCCCGGGCGGGTGGCCACGGACATGCAGGAGACCGTCTCCGGGCGGCGCCAGGGCATGCCGCCCGAGCGCATCGCCGCTGCCGTGACGGCGATCCTCGGCCCCGAGCCGCCGCTGCGCCCGGGGCAGTGCCTGGACGTCTACCAATGAGGGCCGCCGCCTGCCTCCTGCTCGCCGCCGCAGCGGCTCCGGCCCCGGCCGCGGAGCGCGCGCCGGTCGCCGAGGTGCGCGCGGAGCGCACCGGCGACGGCGGGCTGCGCGTCACGGGCCGGACCCGCCTCGCCGAGGGGAGCCGCCTGCGGGTGGCCCTCCACCACCCGGACAGCGGCTACCGCGACCGCTCCGGCCCCCTGTCGGTGGCCGACGGCCGCTTCGCCTCCGGGGCCTTCCACGACCATGCCTTCCCCCTGCCCGCCGGGAGCTACCGGGCAACCGTGCTGACCCCGGGAACCGGCGGCCTGCGGGCGGTGTGGCGCGGCTCCGTGCGGGTGGGGCCGCCGTCGCGCCTGGGCCGGGCGGTGGCGCTGCTCGGAGCCGCCGATTTCTCCGGCCGCTGCAAGTATCCCACCGACCCCTTCCGCGCCAACTTCGACTACTTCTTCCATTCGGGCTACGGCCTGCGCGTGGAGCAGTGGTCCCTGTTCACCGGTCCCGACGGCGTGGAGCGCCTGCGCCTGACCTACTCCTACGCCGGCCGCGGCCGGGTGGAGGCCATCTGGGAGGTGGACCTGGCGGCGGCATCCATCGAGCTCGCCAACACCCAGGCGCGCCGGCTTTCCTGCTATTAGCCCCGAGAGCGGAACCGCGGGCGCGGCTAGTCCACCGGCACCCGGGTGTAGCCCTTGGCGCCGTAGCCGGCCATGGCGATGAAGCCGTTGGTCACCGGCTTAACCCCCGCCACCAGGGGCGTGTCCTCCATCCCCTGCCGGCGCAGGGCGATGTCGCACACCTCCAGGCGCACCCGCGGCAGCCGACGCAGCTCGGCCAGCTTGGCGTGGACCTCGTCGATCAGGCCCAGATCCTCGAAGGGGACGTCGTCCACCTCCCGCGCCAGCAGGCGCACCGCCTGGCCGCGGAAGATCAGCACCATGTGCGGGCGCACCCCGAGCCGCTTGAGCCCCTCGTAGGTGTCCTGGACCATGGTCAGCCAGTTGCTCAGGCGCAGGGCCCGCGGCTCGGTGACGTCCCACATGATCCGGCCGTCGGAGACGCCGGCCAGGGCCTCTGCGTCGCCGGGCAGCTCGGCCCGGGCCGGGGCGGCGGCCAGGCCGCCCAGCAGCAGGGCCAGCAGGGCGATAGGCAGGATGCGGGTCATGCGGCATTCTCCCCTGGTGGTGGAGTGAGCCCCCCATCTTCCCCCCTCGGCGCGCCCGCGCAAACGATCCGGATCAAGTATCCGCCACCCCGGGCAGGCCGCGCCGGAGGTCGGTACGCCGGCCGCCGAACACCAGGCCGGCGGCGGCCACGCACTCCAGCCCGAACGGCAGGTAGCCGGCATAGCCGAGCGCCGGCATGGCGAACAGGCGGAAGCGGTCCACATAGGGCACCGCGTACTGCCAGCGGGCCAGGCTGCCGGCGTTCCACATCTCCCACAGCAAGCCGCAGGCCAGGGCGGCCAGCGCGGCCAGCCACAGCGGCCGCCAGTCGCCGGCCGCGGCGTCGTCGAGCAGGGTGGGCTCGCCGGCCAGGCCCTGCACCCCCCAGATCAGCAGCAGGGGGCCCAGCCACAGCAGCGGGAAGAAGCGCTCGCCGTCGGCCCCCACCGCCACCAGGGCGGCCGCCCCCAGCAGCAGGCAGGCGGCCGAGCGCCCCGTCCGCCCCGGCAGGGGCGGGCGCCAGGCGTCGCCCAGGCCGGCCGACAGGCGCGGGTAGGTGGCCAGCAGGTCGCGGGTGGACAGCACCGCCGCCAGCACCGTGGCGAACGGCGGCGAGGCCGCCAGGAAGTAGCCCCAGTCGCCGCGAGCCGCCAGCCCCAGGTAGTGCCAGTTGCGGGTGAACTGGTTGAGGTACTCGAAGCCCCACCAGAAGACCGCGCTCGCCGCCAGCAGCCCGGCCACCGTCGCCGGCCGCCGGGTGAGCAGGCAGGTCCCGGCGCGGCGGGCGGTCCAGGCGTTGGCCAGGCCGATGTAGCCCAGCCACAGCGTCGTGAAGGCGTGGCGGCGCAGCGCCTCGGGGCCGCCGAAGGCGCCCCAGGCCGCGGCCCAGGAGACGACCAGCAGGACCAGGGCGGCCCAGCCCCAGGCCGGCAAGCGGCCCGCCGCCGGCGCCGGTTGCGCGCAGCCGGCGTGACGAAGGATGCGCACCAGGAAGGGGATGAGAACGGCGGCCACCGCGGCCGCGCCGAGCAGGAACACCGGCCAGGCGAACGGGGCCGGGGTCACCGCCGCGGTGCGCGGCGGGAAGCCCAGGTACGCCCCCGGGGAGCGCCCGTCCCAGGCCGCCCCCGCCAGCGGCAGCGCCACCACCGTCAGCAGCACCGCGGCAATCCGGATCAGCGCCTGCAAGCTCGCCTCCACGCAAGGGAGCCCGCCGGCCGAAGCCCGCGGGGCTGGATGGTACGTGCGGGCATGGCACACTGCCGGCCACAGCCAACGCGCCCGGCTCCGGCCCGGGCCCCGACCGTCCGGATGCCATGACCCTCTACCGCCTGCCCGCCGCCGCCCGCCTGCTGGCCGCCCTGGGTCTGCTGGCCCCGACCGCGGCCGCCGCGGCGACCGAGGCGCTGCCCCAGGGCTTCGTGTTCGAGCCGCTGCTGGCCGACCCCAAGCGGCCGCGCTTTCTGGTCAGCGTGCTCGGCGCCCGGGTCGGGGACCTGCACACCACCGTGGCGGCGGTGGCCTACGGCGGCCGCTACGGCCTGGTGCGCTGGCCGGGCAAGCACCCCGGCGACGGCTGGCAGCTCAACCTGTCCGGCGCGGTGTTCGCCCAGTTCGACCTCAAGGCGCCGTCCATGGACCTGGTCAACGCCGACTACACCCTGGGGCTGCCGCTGACCTACCGCCACGGCCGCAGCTCGCTGCGCCTGCGCATCTACCATCAGAGCTCCCACCTGGGCGACGAGTACCTGCTGCGCAACCACCCGGAGCGGGTGAACCTGAGCTACGAGTCGCTGGAGGCCATCTTCGCCCGCGACATCGGCAGCGTGCGCGCCTACGCCGGCGGCGAGTACTTCTTCCACCGCGAGCCGAGCAGCTTCAAGGCGGGCATGGTCCACGGCGGCCTGGACTACCGCGGCGCCGAACCGGTGGTCCTGGGCTGGCAGGGCGGCGGCACCTACCTGGTCGCCGGCGTCGACGTGAAGGCCTTCCAGCACCACGACTGGGAGCCCGCCTGGAGCCTGACCACCGGCCTCGAGTTCCACCCTACCCTGCCCGGCCAGAGCCGGGACAAGTACTGGAGCCTGCTGGCGGTGGCCTACAAGGGGCCCAGCCCCTACGGCCAGTTCTTCACCCAGGAGGTGCGCTACTGGGGGCTGAGCATGGAGTTCAACCTCTAGACCCTGGGACACGGGGGCGCCAACCGGAGTATCCTTGGGCCAGGCAGCCCCGCCCTATACAACGAGCAGCACGCATGACCGACGGCTCGACCGATTTCGCCGGGTTCTTCAACCGGCCCCGCATCGCCTATTTCTCCATGGAGATCGCGCTGGCCAGCGCCGTGCCCACCTACAGCGGCGGCCTGGGCGTGCTCGCCGGCGACACCGTGCGCACCGCCGCGGACATGGAGCTGCCGCTGGTGGCGGTGACCCTGGTCAGCCGCCAGGGCTACTTCCGCCAGGCGATCGACGCCGGCGGCAACCAGCTGGAGCACCCGGACCCCTGGGACCCGGCCGACCACGCCCAGCTGCTGCGCGCCATGGTGGCGGTGCCCATCGACGGCCGCGACGTCTGGGTGCGGGCCTGGCTCTACCCCTACGAGAGCCATTTGGGCGGCCGGGTCCCGGTGATCCTGCTCGACACCGACTGCGAATCCAACAGCGAGGCCGACCGCCGCATCACCGACGTGCTCTACGGCGGCGACGACGACAACCGCTTCCGCCAGGAGGTGGTGCTCGGCATCGGCGGCATGCGCATGCTCCAGGCCATGGGCGTGGAGGTGGAGCAGTACCACATGAACGAGGGCCACTCGGCCCTGCTGGCCTGGGCGCTGCTGCGCCGCTACGCCTACCCGCCGGAGACCCTGCGCCGCGGCGAGTCCCCCTACGACTTCCACCGCGTTCGGCGGCTGTGCGTGTTCACCACCCACACCCCGGTGGAGTCGGGCCACGACCAGTTCCCCTACGACATGGTCGAGCGCCACCTCGGCGACCTGGTGGACCTGCCCACCATGAAGTCCCTGGCCGGCGAGGACCACCTCAACATGACGCGGCTGGCGCTCAACCTGTCCGAGTACGTCAACGGCGTCGCCAAGCGCCACGCCGAGACCTCGCGGCGGCTGTTCCCGGGCTATCAGGTGCGCGCCATCACCAACGGCGTCCACCCCCACACCTGGACCGCCGACCCCTTCGCCCGGCTGTACGACCGCCATCTGGTGGGCTGGGCCCACGAGCCCGAGCTGCTGCGGCGCGCCGACCACCTGCCCGACGACGAGGTGCGCGCCGCCCACGCCGAGGCCAAGGGGGCGCTGCTCCGCCGGGTGGAGCGGGACTGCGGCGTGGCCCTGGACATGGCGCTGCCCACCCTCGGCTTCGCCCGCCGCATGACCGCCTACAAGCGCCCGGACCTGCTGTTCAGCGACCTCGAGCGGCTGCGCGCCATCGCCGCCGAGCAGCCGTTCCAGCTGGTGCTGGCCGGCAAGGCCCATCCCCGCGACGAGCCCGGCAAGGCCCTGATCCGCCAGCTGCACGACCACGCCCGCGAGCTGGCCGACGTCCTCCCCATGGCCTTCCTGCCCAACTACGACCTGGACACGGCGCTGGCCATGGTGGCGGGCGTGGACGTGTGGCTGAACACGCCGCTGCGGCCGCTGGAGGCCTCCGGCACCAGCGGCATGAAGGCGGCGTTCAACGGCGTGCCGTCGCTGTCAGTGCTCGACGGCTGGTGGATCGAGGGCTGGATCGAGGGGGTCACCGGGTGGTCGGTGGGCGACGGCCCCGACGGGCCCAACGGCCACGATGCCGACTGCCTCTACCGCAAGCTGGGCGGCCAGGTGCTGCCGCTGTACTACGGCGACAGCGAGGGCTGGACGGCGGTCATGAAGAGCGCCGTCAGCCTCAATGCCAGCTCCTTCAACACCTACCGCATGATGCGGCGCTACGCCACCGAGGCCTACCTGTCCTGAACCCCCTCCCCCGGCGGGCGTCCAAGGGCCTATGATGGCCCCTTCCCCGCAAGCAGGCTGACCCGGACATGCCGCTCGAGACCTTCCATCCCGCCGTGCGCGCCTGGTTCGAGGCCGCCCTGGGCGCGCCCACCGCGGTCCAGGCCGAAGCCTGGCCGGAGATCGCGGCCGGCCGCCACACCCTGATCGCCGCCCCCACCGGCTCGGGCAAGACCCTGGCCGCCTTCCTGGCGGTGCTCGACGACCTCGTGCGCCGGGCCCAGGACGGTCCGCTGCCGGACGCGGTGCAGGTGGTCTACGTGTCGCCGCTCAAGGCCCTGTCCAACGACATCCGGAAGAACCTGGAGGTGCCGCTGGCGGCCATCGAGGGCGAGCTGGCGCGCCGCGGCGCCGCGCAGGCCGGCATCCGCACGCAGGTGCGCACGGGCGACACGCCGCGCAGCGAGCGCGACGCCATGCGCAAGCGCCCGCCGCACGTGCTGGTGACCACCCCGGAGTCGCTGCACATCCTGCTCACCAGCGAGTCCGGCCGGGCCATGCTGGGTGGAGCGGGCACGGTGATCGTGGACGAGATCCACGCCCTCGCCGCCTCCAAGCGCGGCGCCCACCTCGCCCTGTCGCTGGAGCGCCTGGAGGCCCTGACCCGGGGCCACGGGGACGGCACGCCGCTCACCCGCATCGGCCTGTCCGCCACCCAGAAGCCCATCAGCGAAGTCGCCCGCTTCCTGGTGGGGTCCCGCCACCTGGACGCGGCCGGCGAGCCGGACTGCCGCATCATCGACGCCGGCCACTTCCGCGCCGCCGACCTGGCGGTGGAGGTGCCCGATTCCCCCATCGAGGCGGTCATGGCGGGCGAGGTGTGGCAGGAGGTGTATGACCGCATCCAGACCCTGGCCCTCGAGCACCGCACCACGCTGGTGTTCGCCAACACCCGGCGCATGGCCGAGCGCGTGGCCCGCCACCTGGGCGAGCGCCTGGGCGAGGGGCAGGTCATGGCCCACCACGGCAGCCTCTCCCGGGGCCGCCGCCTGGAGGCGGAGCGCGCGCTCAAGCACGGCGAGATCCGGCTGCTGGTGGCCACCGCCTCGCTGGAGCTGGGCATCGACATCGGCGAGGTGGACCTGGTGGTGCAGCTGGGCTCCACCCGCACCATCGCCAACTTCCTGCAGCGCGTGGGCCGCTCCGGCCACACCCTGGGCGCCACCCCCAGGGGCCGGCTGTTCCCGCTGTCGCGCGACGACCTGGTGGAGTGCATCGCCCTGGTGCGGGCCGCGCGCGACGGCGAGCTGGACCGCCTCGAGCTGCCCGCGGCACCGCTGGAGGTGGCCGCCCAGCAGATCGCCGCCGAGGTGGCCGCCGCCGGCGAGCTCTCCGCCGACGCCCTGTTCGAGCTGGTCCGCGGCGCCTCCCCCTACCGCGGCCTGACCCGCAACGACTTCGACGCCACCGTGACCATGCTCGCCGAGGGCTTCGCCACCGGCCGCGGCCGGCGCGGCGCCCTGATCCACCACGACCCGGTCAACGGCGTGCTGCGCCCGCGCCGGGGGACGCGCCTGACCGCCATCACCTGCGCCGGCACCATCCCCGACCAGGGCGACTTCGACGTGGTGCTTGAGCCCGAGGGCCAGGTGATCGGCTCGGTCAACGAGGACTTCGCCCTGGAGGCGGTGGGCGGCGACATCTTCCAGCTCGGCAACCATTCCTATCGGTTCCTGCGCGTCCAGGCCGGGCGGGTGCGGGTGGAGGACGCGAGCGGCCAGCCGCCGTCGCTGCCCTTCTGGTTCGGCGAGGCGCCGGGCCGGTCCGAGGAGCTGTCCCGCTACGTGTCCGACCTGCGGCAAGGGGTGGCGGAACGGATCGGGCCGGCCGGAACCACGCTGGAACCGGCCGTGGCCTGGCTCACCGAGACCGAGGGCGTTCCCCGCGCCGCCGCCGAGCAGGCGGTCACCTACCTGGCCGCCGCCCGCAACGCCCTGGGCGCCCTGCCCACGCTGGACACGGTGGTGCTGGAGCGCTTCTTCGACGAGTCCGGCGGCATGCAGCTGCTGGTGCACGCGCCCTTCGGCAGCCGGATCAACAAGGCCTGGGGCCTGGCCCTGCGCAAGCGCTTCTGCCGCAAGTTCAACTTCGAGCTGCAGGCGGCGGCGCTCGAGGACACCGTCATCCTGTCGCTGGCCTCGGCCCACAGCTTCCCGCTCGAGGAGGTGGCCCGCTACCTGTCGCCGGAGACGGTGCGCGAGGTGCTGGTGCAGGCGCTGCTGGCGGCGCCGCTGTTCGGCACCCGCTGGCGCTGGAACGCCACCACCGCGCTGGCCATCCGCCGCTTCCGCAATGGCGGGCGCACCCCGCCGCAGCTGCAGCGCATGGAGGCCGAGGACCTGATGGCGGCGGCGTTCCCGGACCAGATCGCCTGTGCCGAGAATCTCGCCGGCGACCGCGAGATCCCCGACCACCCGCTGGTCAACCAGACCGTCCACGACTGCCTGTGCGAGGCCATGGACCTGGCCGGGCTGGAACGGATTCTGGGCGGCCTGCGCGATGGCGCCATCCGCCTGGTGGCCGCCGACCTCACCGAGCCCAGCCCGCTCGCCCACGAGATCTTGGGCGCCCGCCCCTATGCCTTCCTGGACGACGCCCCGGCGGAGGAGCGGCGCACCCGCATGGTCCAGGCGCGGCGCTTCCTGGACCCGAATGAGGCCGCCGAGCTGGGCCAGCTCGACGCCGAGGCCATCAATCGGGTGCGCGAGGAGGCCTGGCCGGAGGTGCGCGACCGCGACGAGCTGCACGACGCCCTGGCGGTGCTCGGCGCCGCCACCGCCGAGGAGGGCGCGGCCTCGGGCTGGGACGGCTGGTTCCGCACACTGCAGACGGAGGGGCGGGCGGGCGCCCTGATCCCGGCGGACGGCCCGGCCCTGTGGCTGGCGGTGGAGCGCCTGCCGCAGCTGCGCGCGGTGCATCCCGAGGCGGCGCTGGAGCCGGCGCATCTGGCCCTGCCCGGCGAGCCGGAGGCCTGGGAGCGGGACGCGGCCCTGCGCGAGCTGGTGCGCGGCCGGCTGGATGGCCTGGGGCCCACCACCGCCGCCGCCCAGGCCGCCGCCCTGGGGGTGGAGCCGGACGAGACCGAGGCGGCGCTGAGCGCGCTGGAGACCGAGGGCAGCGCCTTCCGCGGCCGCTTCACCCCCGACGCGGCCGGCGAGGAGTGGTGCGAGCGCCGGCTGCTGGCGCGCATCCACAAGACCACCCTGGACCGCCTGCGCCGCGAGATCGAACCGGTGGAGCCGGCCGACTACACCCGCTTCCTGATCGCCTGGCACGGCCTGGACGAGGCCGACGCCGCCGCCGGCCGCGAGGGCCCGGAGGCCCTGCTGGCGGTGATCGAGCAGCTGGAGGGCTTCGAGGCCCCGGCGGCGGCCTGGGAGTCGGAGATCCTGCCGGCCCGGCTAAAGGACTACGATCCGCAGTGGCTGGACCAGCTGTGCCTGTCGGGGCGGGTGGTGTGGGCGCGGCTGACGCCGCCGGCGGCGGCCCACGGCCGTGCCAAGCAGGCCGGCGCCATCCGCACCACCCCGGTGGCCCTGCTGCAGCGCAAGAACCTGCCCGACTGGAAGGCCCTGGCCGCCGGCCTGCAGGGATCGGACGCGGCGCTCTCCGGCAAGGCGCGCAAGGTAGCCGGCTGCCTGGAGGGGCGCGGCGCCCAGTTCTTCGACGAGGTGGTGAGCTGCGCCGGCATGCTGCGCACCGAGGTGGAAGGCGCCCTGGGCGAGCTGGTGGCGTGGGGCCGGGCCACGTCCGACAGCTTCGCCGGCCTGCGCGCCCTGCTCGCCCCCACCGACCGCCGCCAGCCGCGGCGGCGCGGCCGGCGGCGCCTGACCGGCAACCCCACCCGCCAGGTGGAGGAGGCGGGGCGCTGGGCGCCGCTGACCCCGGCCCCGACCGACCCCGGCGAGGTCCCCGATCCGGGCGCGGTGGAGGCGGCGGCCTGGACCCTGCTGGAGCGCTATGGGGTGGTGTTGCGCGCGGTGCTGGCGCGCGAGCCGGACTGGCTGCCGCCGTGGCGCGAGCTGCTGCGCGTCTACCGGCGCCTGGAGGACCGCGGCGAGGTGCGCGGCGGGCGCTTCGTGGCCGGCTTCTGGGGCGAGCAGTTCGCCCTGCCGGAGGCGGTTGCGGCGCTGCGCGAGGAGCGCCGGCGGGGGCCGTCCGAGCCCGCCCGCCAGGTGGCCGCTACCGACCCCCTCAACCTCGCCGGGATCATCCTCCCCGGCGACCGGGTCCCGGCCCGGGCCGGCGGGCGGGCAACCCTGGCACCGGAGCCCCCGCGGGAGCCCTGACCCCGGCCGTTCCGGGCCGGGCTATTGTGCGGCACCGGGATTTGCCGTAATGGGTGGGGTTGGAAGCATTCGCAATGACCCCACCGGAGAGCCGCCATGTCCATCCGTTTGCCCATCCGCTCCCTGATTGCCGCCCTGGCCCTGTTGGCCCTCGCCGCCTGCGACAGCGGCGGGCAGTCCGCGCAGGAATCCTCGCCGGACAGCAGCGCCGGCGCCCCGGCCGAGGCAACCTCCTCCCAGCCCCGCGAGCAGGCCCCCGAGGCTGCTCGCGAGGAGCCGGCCACCGGCACATCCGCCGGGGAGAGCGACGCGACCCGGCAGGCCGAAGCGGCGACCGAGCCCCCCACCCAAACCGCCAGTGTCGATGGCGGCAAGGCCGCCGCCCAGGAGCTGGGCTGCACCGCCTGCCACGCCGCCCAGACCAAGCTGGTGGGCCCGGCCTACAAGGACGTCGCCGCCAAGTACGGCGGCGACAAGGCCCGGATCCTGGAGCGCATGAAGGCCGCGGTGAAGAACGGCTCCTCCGGCACCTGGACCGACGTCACCGGCGGCACGCCCATGCCGCCCCAGCCCCAGGCCGCCGGCAAGGACGACAAGCTGGAGGCCGTCGCCGAGTGGATCGCGGGCCTGGCGGGATGATTCCGGCCCGCGCGGGCACGCCCGTGCGCGCTGGCGCCCCGGGGCAGCGGCCAGAGGCCGGCTGAGCCCCGACGGCGGGTATTGCGTGCGGCGGCGCGTTGCCGTAGAAATGGGATTCCAAGGGTATTCCATTATTTAATGAAATCCTCAGATAGAGGGAGGAACCATGCGCAATCTCGCCACCATCGCCGTTGCCGGGCTGGCCCTGAGCCTCGCCGGCGTCACCGGCGCCCAGGCCGGCGAGGGCAAGGCCGCCGCCCAGGAGCTGGGCTGCACCGCCTGCCACGCCGCCCAGACCAAGCTGGTGGGCCCGGCCTACAAGGACGTCGCCGCCAAGTACGGCGGCGACAAGGCC
>Ga0102944_1001117_pt1 | contig 18640 bp, 12 predicted proteins | sample SalPonD_shore_MG_FD_78172 | JGI IMG/M metagenome (GOLD analysis project Ga0102944, IMG submission 78172) | Salt pond soil microbial communities from South San Francisco under conditions of wetland restoration - Salt Pond MetaG... | ecosystem: Environmental > Aquatic > Marine > Intertidal zone >...
CGGTTCGACGAGGGGAAAGGCAGATGGAATGCATGGTATGCGGCTCGTGAGCCACAACGGGGAAACCCTGTAACCGAGGTAGGCCGAAACCTAACCATGTCATCTCCTTTCCTACTCTACTGTTCATTCGTGGTTTCTATACAGGTCTCACATATCTAAAGTAAAAGAACAGTATTTTTGAATTGGATTTGGATTTTCGTTAAATTCGTTCCCTTGATAATGAGTGCAGGTAGGAGAGAAGATGGATCTACAAGAAGTAGAAGGACATCAGGTTGTAGTGTCGGGGATCAGCGGAAGTTTGCGGGCCGGGAGCTATTCCCGGAAAGCGCTCCGGATCGCACTGAAGGGGGCGGCTGAACTGGGCGTGGAAACCTATCTTATTGATCTGCGGGAGTATGACCTGCCGTTTTGTGACGGAAGCAACCGGGAGGCGGAAAGGAAGCCCGATGTCGAACGGTTACGGCATCAGGTGAAACAGGCGCAGGGAGTGATTCTCAGCACGCCGGAATATCACGGCAGTTTCAGCGGCGTGCTAAAAAATGCCCTGGATTTGATGGGTTTTGACGAATTCGAAGGAAAAATGCTGGGGCTCCTCAGCGTGTCCGGTGGCCCGTTGGGTGGATTGAATGGCCTGAACAGTCTCCGCGCTATCGGCCGGACCTTACATTCCTGGGTAATTCCGGAAGAAGTCTCCATCCCGCGTGCATATAAGGAATTTGATGATGACGGCAACGTCAAAGAACCGGACCTTCGTGAACGGATCCTGGAACTGGGCCGTCAGGTGGCCAGGTTTGCGTTCCTCCATACCTCGGATCGAACCAATGAATTTGTGAGATTGTGGGAGGAGGCGCCCATGAATCCGGGCGCAAAAAATCGGTAAGCTTTCGGACAGCAACGGAGGCAGTTCCGGCGTATCTGAGCGAAAGCAATCCGGGGCCAGGATGATGAGCCGCGCGCTTCCTCTGACTGCCGGTTAAGGAATTCCCGGTCTGATTGTAGATCACCCGCCTGGTCATTCCCTCTGTGACAGAGTGTGATATACTCGAAATGCTGATGTGTCCATCTGTACTCCGCAGTCTGATTGAATCCGTATTCATCTTGCGTTTCAGTGCTTATTTGCATGCCGTTTCGTTGAACTTATGAATAAATTCAAGTCATTTATTTGCAATTAACCCTCAAAGAATCCTCCATATTTTCGACAAGTTCGTCATCTGATTCGACAAATCAGTCGATGACGTGAAAATACGGGAATCTGCTAAATAGAATGCTATCAAGTATTTATGTCTGTTGGCACACCTCTTGTCTAATTGGTTGGTGAGATTTTGTGTAACCAAAGAAGCGTAAGGAGGACCGACATGAGGTACGTGAAAGTGTTACTGCTACTAGCCATCGGGTTCGTGTTCCTGACGGGCTGCAGCGAAAGCCCTGTTGATGCCACGGATGATGGCAGCGGCCGGATCGTCGTCGAGGCGTTTGACGCTCCCATTCCCGGCGAGGTTGAATCCGTGAATATCTTCATCTCGGAAATCAGCCTGCACAAATCCGCAGAAATGGCTGAAGCGGATTCCGAGTGGATCAAGATCGCCGAACCGAACAAGTGGATTAATTTTTTGGATCTGGTGAACGGCTTGAAAGAAACCGTTGTGGATACTGCTCTGGGCTCCGGACATTATACCCAGCTGCGTCTGGTTGTGACAGACGACAGCTACGTGGTATTGAAAGACGATCCTGATCAGCATCTGTTGAAAATCCCGAGCGGCCCGCAGGTGGGAATCAAGCTGAACATGGATTTCACAGTATCTGACCAGGAACTGATCACGCTCTATCTGGATTTCAATGCGCAGAAGTCACTGAAACTGAACCCCGGAATTGACAGATTCATTATGGAACCGACCTTCCGTGCATTTAAACAGGTGGTCTCCGGAACCATCCAGGGAATAGTGCAGGATACTGCCGGAGCCGCTGTGAAAAATGCAAGTATTGTCGCTCTGGCGAATGTGGATACTCTGGCCGGTACAGTGAGTGATGAAGATGGCAACTTTCTGTTGGTAGTGGAAGAAGGTGCCTACAGCATCGCTGCTGAAGCGGAAGGCTACTCTGAGGTCGATACGACGTATGAAGATGTCCAGGTGAGTGCAGAACAGGAACTCACCGGATTCGATTTCACCCTCACGCCTGCAGAAGAAACGACTGATGACGGGAGCGGGACTCAGGGGAACTAAGGCAATGAATGTGAGCAAAAAGTCTCTCCACAGAAGGGGGGAGACAATCTGACTCAATTCTGTGAAACACATTGATTCGAAGTGCTACCAAAAGCCCGGGCTACTCCAGCCCGGGCTTTTTTATGACCGAGAAATGAACCGAGTCTATAGCAGCAGAATCGCTTGATTATATATGTGCCATTTTTTAGTTCCGGGATGTCCCGAAGCAACTTGGTTGATGCAACCCCAGGCCGAATAATAAAATCGACGCGGATTTTCTGTTCGACATCGGTGGATGGTACCGAATGATTGGCTATAAACCGCTTGTAAAGTGGGACAGAAAACTGTTAATATTCAATGATATCTTCTTGCGCTAACAGTCATTCAACACATATGATACAATTTGCAGAACGGCATGGAAGAATTGTTCATGTTTCAGAGGTTCCCTCCGGACTGATGTGTGAATGTATTTGTGTGGCGTGCCGCCGACGGCTGATCGCCAGAAAAGGCAGGGAGGTCACCCATCATTTTGCACACCGGGATACGTTCGATTGTGATGGCGGATGGGAAGGCCTCACCCACAGCCAGGCCAAACAGCTCATCGCGGAAGTACGCTCTCTCTTTGTGCCTCTGCATGACGTCGCTCTCCATGATTACACGTCACGGGCACTCCGTCGTCCCGTCATGCAGAAAGTCGAATTCGAGCGGGTCAATACGGAGGTATCGCTGGGAAACTACCGGATTGATTTAGAGGGGATCCATGCGAGCGGAAAGCGGCTGGTCATCGAGATTGCGGTAACCAGTGCCTGCAGTCGAAGGAAGCGGCAGTTTCTCCGTCGACAGCAGGAACCGGCTGTTGAGATCTATTTAAACCAGCTCAGCAAAGGGTTCACCCTTGATGAATTTAAAGAACAGGTGTTAAAGACCGCGCCCCGAATATGGATTTACAACAGCCTGTTTGAACAAACCCGCTCCCAGGAAAGACGCAGACGGCGCGCACTCCGGAGCGATCTGGAGGAACGCGCCGAGCAATATGAATCAGCGTTTCAGGATCTACAACAACGGGTGCGAGATCTGGCAACCCATTCCGGAGATCGGCTATTCACCGGTATTCTGCAGTTGCGTAATCTCAAGGAATTCGATATCCCTTTCCGCACACTCTGTGTATTTTCGGAGTCGGGGCTCCTTGCGGAGTTTCAAAATCTGGCGGTTGTCGAAGAACGGTATGTCTCAAGGTTGGGGCAATTTCAGGGAAGAACGGTCGGATTTTTCTTGTTACCTGAGGATTCTTTTATAACGCTAAAATCGAAATTGCGGGTACCTTTTCCCAAAGCACGAATTGCCTGGATTGAAGGGGTTCCCCAGGATAAACTCAAGTGGCTGAAATATCGCAAATGGGATCCGGGCATGCGCTGATCGCCATACAGAATCAAGATTCATGGAAATATATTTCCGGGACTATTCAATTTACTCATCGTAAGGTGAAGCGCACTATTATCGAACTGTCTCCCGTGCGCCACTGAACGGAGGATGTTACTCTGTAATGAAGACGATCGCTATAATCGTAATATCGCTAATTGCCCTCTATTTTGGTCTCAGCATACTCATCTACTTTTTCCAGCGGCTGATGGTCTATCATCCCGAAAAGACGCTTACCCGGACACCTGCAACGGTCGGTATAGACTTCGAGGACGTGACTATCAGAACCGGGGATGGGAAACGCATCCACGGATGGTTCTTACCCCATGAATCTCCCCGGGCGGTTGTGTTATATTTGCATGGCAATGCAGGGAATATTTCCGATCGTGTGGACTCTATCCGGCTTCTTCACGCATTGCGGCTGAGTGTGTACATCATTGATTATCGCGGGTATGGAAAGAGTACAGGCAATCCCACGGAAACCGGCACCTACCGGGATGCGGAAGCCGCCTGGAATTACCTGACGGAACACCGCAAGATCCCTTCCGATCAGATCAGTATCTATGGCCGGTCACTGGGAGGAGCGGTTGCTATCTGGCTGGCGGCACACTACACACCCCGGGCGCTCATGGTTGGTTCAACTTTCTCGAATATCCGGGATATCGCCAGGGATCTCTTTCCGGGTTTTCCGGCCGTCATATTATCGCGCATCCGCTATAATTCCGAAAAACACATCCGGCAAGTGCAGTGTCCGGTGCTGATCATGCACAGTCGGGAGGACGATCTAATCCCGTTCAGGCACGGGAAAAACCTCTATGAAGCGGCTCATGAACCCAAGTCTTTCCTTGAGTTACGCGGGGGACACGGCGAGTCGATTTTTGTATCCCGGAAAGAATATATGGAAGGAATTGAGCGATTTCTTTCCCGGCACGTGGAAGCGCCCGCCGGAGAGGACCACGGCTGAGTCTATTAGCCGATAATACCGCGATATTCGGTTTCTGTTTTAAAAAGTATTCCGATTTTGTTATGCTTGTTATTTCAGAATAGAGCCGGAAGATCAAACGAAGCAGACGGGCGAGAGGATATGAGTAAACCGAGCAGTCCCGGATGGTCTGTAGTGATGATATTAATCGTTCTTTGTGGATTCGGCCATGACCGAACGGTCGCTATGCCTTTACAACGTGCAGATGCCAGAGAGGATACAGTGCGGTCAAGATTCAGTATGGAGCCGGTGATCGTAACCGCAACCAGAGTTGAACGCCCGGAGTATCGGACTCCCATCTCCACGGATGTTATAGAAGGAGAGGCAATCCAGGTAAGGGAACCCACGATTTCTCTGAACGAATCACTGCGTGGAGTACCCGGATTGGTGGTCAACAATCGCCAGAACCGTGCATTGGGTGAACGACTCATCATGCGCGGTATCGGCAGCCGGGCGCAGTTCGGCATTCGGGGTATTAAAATTTTGGTGGATAATATCCCCATCACACTGCCGGACGGCCAGGCGCAGCCGAGTAACATTGACCTGATGACGACCGGCAGAATTGAAGTCATCCGGGGGCCGGTCTCCAGTTTGTATGGAAACGCCGCCGGCGGTGTCATACATTTTCATACGGAAAGTACTTCCGGAAATATTCCCCTTCAGATTCATAGCCGTGGTGAGTTCGGCGCCTTTCACCTGCGGAAGTGGGCGGCGAAAGTAAAAGTGCAAAATCCGGGATATGAATATGTCATCGGGGCGAATCAGATGACCACCGAGGGGTTCAGAGATCACTCGGCGGCCAAAACTCGTCAAATCAACGCGATATGGCGGTATCAATTTTCACGGAGGCTATCGGTCACCGCCATGGCAAATCTATATAATGCCCCGTATTTGTTAAATCCAAGCACGCTGGATAAATCAACGGCTCGCACAGAACCCACTGCAGTTCGGGACTATATTCTCCAACAGGGGGCGTCCGAGCAAGCCGATCAGGGCCAGGCCGGATTTACGGTCAGATATGATTTCGGGGAGGGTGAATACCTGCGGGGGACGATTTACAGTCTGCAACGCTCGTTAACTAATCCCATCCCGGGACGGATCATTCAACTGCACCGGCTGGTCGGAGGAGTGCGGAGTCTGTATCATAAGCCTCTGAGGATTTTCACCAGAGAGGCCGGGCTCAGCCTGGGATTGGATTTTGAAGGGCAGGACGACAGCCGCACGGAGTATACGAATAATGGATTGACGGTGCAACATGCCGACCGGATCCCACCTGAGAGAATCATAAATTTCCTGGATTATGGGGAAAAACTCATTGACCAGAAAGAATATGTGTACGGGCTAGGTCCATTTCTCCAGTTCGAAATGTCACTATTTCCCGGCACGCAATTGCTTGCCGGAGTCCGGTTCGATCACTATCTCTTCACCGTGCAGGATCAACTCATCAACCAACGAGATGATTCCGGCTCCCGGGCTATGAGTCAGTTCAGTCCAATGGTGGGAATTACCCATTCACTCCACCGGGCCCTGACAATCTATGGAAATGTTTCCACCGCGTTCCAAACACCCACTACCGCTGAACTGGGAAACCGTCCAGACGGTGAAGGCGGATTTAATCCGGAATTGCACCCGGAAAAAATTCGAAGTTTTGAAATCGGGGCACGAGGGCGACCCGCTTTCCCGAACCTCACGTATGATCTGGCAGCCTACGTAATGACAATCAGAGATATGCTCATTCCCTATCAGATCGATCCCAATAGTGATGAAGTATTTCACGAAAACGCCGGAACAGCACGGAATACCGGACTCGAAGCAAAACTCACCTGGCGTCCGGGAGCCGGGATATCGACAATGGGATCCTACACCTTTCAGCATTTTACCTTTCGGGATTATATCACAGAGTATACCACCAATGATGGATTATCCCAGGCGCAGCTGGCCGGGAACAAAATTCCCGGGGTGCCGGAACAGCAACTCTACTGGCAATTATCCTATCAACACCCATCCGGATTTACCACAGAATTCCAGACTCGCTGGATGGAGAGTTACTATACAAATAACTGGAACGGACCTCCTCCTCAGACAGACGCCGGACCTATCGATAACTATGTCAATGATGCATTTACTATATTTAATTTGCGCGCAGGATACACATATTCCCTGGGAAGATGTAGCCTCCGGTTCACCGGCGGAGTAAATAATCTGTTGGATACCAGCTACAACGCCTCCATCATTCCGAACGCATTTGGTGGGCGATATTTCGAACCGGCCCCCGGACAGAACTGGTTTGCCGGGATAGAATTCATCTATACCGGTGGAAACAGTGACAGATAATTTGTTTGTTAAAATGCAACGGGACAACACCACCACCGAAAAAATTTCCCGTTCTCAGAATATTAAGAAAAATATTCCTGTGAACTCTCCGGTTTTTCCAACCTTCAATAAGATCTCCGGCCGGAAGCAATATAGTGAAATGACACAGTACTTGGGTTACACTGAACTTTGTTACAAAATGTGATGTGATCAAGAAATAATTCAACCTATTATGGGCTGCTGGTTAAATATTACCGAACGCCAAATCTCGGCTTTTTATTCTGCCAAAATGGCATTATTTTTGACATGTAGTTACCTGAGCTGAATTCGGAATTCCTCCGGTTCACTTGTTCGAGTTAAAAGCGATGTTCACTTACTCACCGCACGCGCAGATGCGGGAATATCTGGAAGGAGCTGTTGTTGTATGTTACCGATCATGAATGATTATCCCCGGAAAAAGCACAAAAGGAAAATGATCCAGGGAGCGGCTTTTTTAGTAGTGGGCCTGATTTTGGCGTTGCTGATGGGACGCATTCAGGAGCCCGCGCCGGCGGAACAAATGATCACAGTGTTTCGATTCATCGGTATTATGGGAGGTGCCTCTGTCCTTCTTGGCGGTATCTGGTTGGTCAAAGGATTTTTTGACTGGGTGCAAAGTTAATCCCGAATCTGCCAGATTCGTACGAGCATTTTTTCCTGGACCTGTTACCTCATTGTGTGGCAGTACATTTTCTCCTCCGAACCGCACTGAATAGGACGTGTACATAGTTCGAAAAATGCCGGTTCATTCAGACCGCATTATTACTCCTTCAATTTACCATATAATATCAGACGGACGAATATAATTGCGTGCATTCACCTTGCAGTGTAACCGGTCAGCAATCCGATATCAGGTTGCCGGTTGGATGGAGTGCCGGAAGCAGCCGGTTCGGGCCCGGAAATTAACGACTGCGAAATCCATGTGATACCAGGGAGTTGGTGTGGCCGCTGCATCGTGGAACTGAAAGAAGGTTTCCGCAAATAAACTTTAACTTTCGTTGCGGATAACTTATTTCATGTTTATCCCGCTATCAATACTTTATATCAAACTGGTGTTTTGCGATCGTGGTAATTCATTCATTTTCTAAGTGGCCTCATTATTTATATCTTTATAAATGGACATTTGAAAAATAATGATATCATTATCTGCCGAAATAGTCTATATTTGTAGTTGATCAGGGAGGTCGCATGACATATAAAAATTTATCACAAAAAATTTTATCACTTTTGCAGGAAGATGGCCGGCAGTCGGTTCGCGAGCTGGCCGAAAAAATGGGCGTTTCAGCTACCACCATCGCCAAAAGATTGGATCAGCTTCAGGAAGAGGGGATATTGCGGGGTGTGACCGCGGACATTGATTATGAAAAGTTCGGATATTCCTATCTGGCAATAACCAGGTTTAAAATTCAGGGCGACGAATTTTCAAATGTGATTGAACTGCTGGATCAGTTTCCCCAACTCACCGAAATCTATGAAATTACCGGCGATTATGATATTTTAGCCATCGGTCACTACCGGGATCGTTCCGATATGAATAAAGTGGTCAAACGACTCCAGGAACATAAAGGTGTGCTGGAATCCAACACGTCGATGGTCCTGAATGTTCTGAAAGAGCGTGGCCATATTCCGCTGGTGAAGGACGAGGAGTAACGGAGGCCAGATAACACGCCGGACACACGGTCACCTGAGGATCAGTTGCTGAATCAGACGTTGGATGTCGGCAGTATCACTCACTCTCCTCATTTTCGATGAGTTCATTTCAAAGATCCGGGATCTTTCTTCCACCCCCTTCTGAGATCCTGGTTTCACCCAATAGAATCAGTCGGTTATCCTCCTGAGTTTCATGCAGAAAAAGTCGCATAGTATATTTATTATGAAAAAAGTTTACAAATGGTAAATAAATCCTTTGGAAGTTGGACGTATTATTCTATATTAACCGCCAAAATGAAAAAGATAACAATAAACAAGCGCAGAAAGGGAGATAGGATGGCACAGACACCGAGTTTGATCCTTTGAATATTTTACGGGAGATTACCATGAGAAAAGCGAGAGTGAGAACATAAACTGAGGAGAATAGTTCTATGGCAAATACGAAGAGCGACCGCACAAAGGTCTTCCAGATGATCCAGGATCACGAAGTCGAATTCATTGATCTCAAATTCCTTGATTTTCCGGGGTTATGGCAGCACTTCACGATCCCGGTCTCCGAGATGGATGAAGACCTCTTTGACGAGGGATTGGGATTTGACGGGTCCAGTATTCGTGGTTGGCAGGCGATTAATGAATCGGATATGATAGTCTTACCGGATCCCGACACCGCGATGATGGATCCCTTCACCGAATATCCGACATTGAGTTTGATCTGTAATATACATGATCCGATTACCAAAGAATCGTATTCGCGGGATCCCCGTCATATCGCGCAGAAATCGGTCTATTATATGCAGTCGAATCAGGTGGCAGATACGGCGTTTTTTGGTCCGGAGGCGGAATTTTTCGTATTTGATGACGTCCGATTCGATCAGACGCCGAACGCCGGATACTATTTTCTGGATTCCATTGAAGGTCGCTGGAATTCCGGCCGGGAGGAAGAGCCGAACCTGGGGTATAAGCCCCGATATAAAGAAGGCTATTTTCCGGTCCCCCCGCATGATTCCCTGGTGGATCTTCGCTCGGAAATGGTCATGACGATGCAGCAGTGCGGAATTCAAATCGAAGCCCAGCATCATGAGGTTGCCTCCGGAGGACAGTGCGAGATTGACTTACGGTTCTCCGATCTGGTCGACATCGCCGATAAACTGATGCTGTATAAATATATTGTGAAGAACACCGCCCGGAAGCATAACAAGACGGTCACATTTATGCCCAAGCCAATCTTCGGGGATAATGGATCCGGGATGCACGTCCATACCAGTCTCTGGAAGAAGGGTGAGAACCTGTTTGCCGGCACGGGATACGCCGGTCTGAGTGAAATGGGACTGTACTTTCTCGGCGGTATTCTGGAACACGCGGGGCCGGTAATTGCCTTCACCAACCCGACGACGAACAGTTACAAGCGGCTGGTGCCGCACTATGAGGCACCGGTGCGTCTGGCATATTCGCAGCGGAACCGATCCGCGGCGCTCCGGATTCCGATGTATTCGACCTCGCCCAAATCGAAGCGGGTCGAATTTCGCTGTCCGGATCCGTCGGCGAATCCGTATCTGGCTTTCTCGGCGATGTTGATGGCCGGGCTGGATGGCATCGTCAACAAAATTGATCCGGGAGAGCCGCTGGATAAGAATATCTATGATATGGCTCCCGAAGAACTGGCGAACGTGCCGCAGACGCCTGCTTCACTGGATGAAGCGCTTCATGCACTGGAAGATGATCACGAGTTCCTGCTAAAGGGGGATGTCTTTACCGAGGATGTGCTGGAACACTGGATTCAATACAAGTTCGATAATGAGGTACAGCCGATGCGTTTGCGTCCGCATCCGCATGAATTTGCGTTGTATTATGATCAGTAAGCCGTAGAGTGTCACAGCCTTCTCCGCTTCGACAGGCTCCGGGGATTTGCCACCCCGGGGCCTGTTGTTTTTTGCGCGGGCAAGCACAAATCACAAGATCTTTCCGGAGATGCGAACGGAGGATTACCCGTTCTCTACAAGCCGGCCGTTCTGGTAGGTGAGACAGAGTGCATCCTGCATGGTCCGGGTGATCAGATTATCATAATCTGGAAGCAGGCTCTGTTCGATCTCTGAGAGCGTCGTGTGTTCAGATTTGGTTTTCGGATGCATGCCGATCAGCGAACAGCAGTCTTTATAGGGCTGAATTGAGAGCTGATAAGTGGAGATCTGTTTTGCTAATTGAACAATTTCGTACTTGTCGAAGGTGAGCAGTGGTCGAAGAATGGGAAGGTGCACTGCCTGTGAGTTCGCAGTGATATTTTCCAGTGTTTGTGAAGCCACCTGAGCAAGATTGTCCCCGGTGACCAGGGCTTGCGCTCCGGTGTCGCGGGCCAGATGCTGGGCTGTGCGGGCCATAAAACGCCTGAAGATCACCAGTTCGTATTCCAGTCCGGGAGTGAGGATTTCGAACTCAAAATGGGTATACGGCACCAGATACAACCGTGACCGATAGGTGTACCGACTTAGATCCTGCACAATGCGGCTGACTTTATACTCCACCGCATTTTCCATCTGGAGTCTGTTTGCGGTGAAATGGATAAAATCCATCGTACAACCGCGTTTCGCTGCGAGATACGCGGCGACCGGGGAATCGATTCCTCCGGATAACAGCACCAGAACCCGGCCGGTCACCCCCACCGGAAGTCCACCCGGCCCGGAGATTTTCTCAGCGTAGAAGTAGATGCCATCAGTATATATATCAACATGATAGGTGCGATCAGGGTTTTCGAGATCCACGTTCTGCCACCGGGTCTGCTCGATGAGGGCGGTTCCAAACTGGCGCTCCAGATCAGGCGAGGTGGATGGAAACGTTTTGTCCGCACGGTTTACTCTGACACAAAAACTGCCCTCGAGGACGTAGGTATCTGCAGCCAGTGTTGTGAGGTGTTCATGAAATATCTCATAGTCGGGCTCCTTCGATGCGGTATATGCCTCACTCGTGGGAATGAATTTCACGAAGGCGAACCAGGCAATTCCCATCACCTGTGACAACCCGTTTTTGACCTGCTCGGGGTTGTATTCCGCTCCCGGAGGGATAGTGATATAAATATAGGAATGTGCCTGCCGGACGGACCAGGACAGATCCATTCCTCTCAGTTTTCGCTTCACATTTTTCCGCTGCTGCCGCAAAAAATAGGGCTGGTTGTCGCCCTTCAGCGCTATTTCGCCATAGTGGATAACAATACGATTCGGTGTGAATGTCATCGATTTCTGTGAATGCTTTTAATTCAAGACAGATTCCGGGGTTAATATGTCACCGGCGTTTACTGCGAAAGGTTCTTCTCGTATTCGTGCCGGAGGTCACCTCAGGGACACTCCTTTCTTTTGAGTTTGTATCGCAGAATCCAAACCATCCCTTCAGCATAAATCTGCTAAGGATACAAAATATTTACACCACCCGAAAGCGCAAACGGCTGGTGGCCTGCAGAATTCTCAGCACAACCAATTATTGAATAAACCATATTTTTCCAGGATCCAGAGCATCACCGCTACAGAGGAGCCATTTCCCGTCTGTCTTGCTGTAGAGGACAAAGTGCTGATCATCAGATCCCCGGGATCTGAATACAGTCCGAACAGGGGCTGGGTCGGTGGGAGATATTGATTCCGATTGAACCCCCGGGCACTTTTCTATACTTTCATTACTTGTGAGCATGAACGAAGAGAAACGGAGAGAGCCATGCCAATGTTAAAACCGGATGTTCCGCACGGGACGGTGCATACGTTCTGGATTGATTCGGTAGTTCTGCGGGATAATCCCTGGAATGATGCAACTCGCCGCCGGGTGGATGTCTATCTGCCTCCCGGCGCGTCTCTGGAGAGCGAAGAGAAATTCCCGGTCTTGTATGATTTGGTCGGGTACACCAACGGCGGACCGAAACACACCGCATATACCAGTTTCGGTGAGTCGGTACCGGAACGGATGGATCGCTTGATTGCGCAGGGAGACACCAGACCAGCGGTGGTCGTGTTTCTGGATTGTTTCACGAAACTGGGAGGCAATCAATATATCAACAGTCCGGGTGTTGGTCCGTGGGCGGATTTTATAATTCAGGAGGCCATCCCTTTTATTGAAGAGCGCGCACCGGTTTCACCCGGTGGAGATCACCGGGGAGTGTTTGGCAAGTCTTCTGGCGGGTACGGCGCGATTATTCACGGGATGCGATATGCGGACGTCTGGAATGCCGTGGCCTGCCACTCCGGGGATATGTATTTCGATTTTTGTTACCGCACCGATTTTCCGAATGTTCTAGACACTCTGGCAAAGCATGACCGATCCATACCGGAGTTCATTGATTATTTCCACAACGCCGAGAAGGTTTCCGGAGATGAATTTCATGCACTCATGACCATCGCCATGGCTGCCACCTACGATCCCAATGAAGAACATCCCACCGATGTACGCCTTCCGCTCGATTTGTACACAGGCGAGCTGGATCACCATCGCTGGGACAACTGGCTGCGCCATGACCCGATTCATGTGATGGATCAAGAGGGCGCCAATCTGCGGGAACTGGATCTGATTTATATTGACTGCGGCGATCAGGATCAGTATCACATGGTTTATGGGCATCGCATTCTCCATCGGAAATTGGACGAGCTGGATATCAATCATATCTACGAGGAATTCCCGGATAATCACAGTAAGACCGACTACAGGCTGGATCGCTCGATTCCGCTGCTGGTGGATGCGTTAGTGCCGTTTCAGGACTGACATCACGTACACATCGATATCGTCAGGCGCTGCTCACCAATCCCTGGGATCCCGGAAAATGCTGCGGTCTCTGGCAGAGAGGTCATGAAACAGCAAGGAATTCCGATAATATCCTATCTCCCGGCAATATAATTGTGATTTGTGCAACCGATGGAATGTGTCCATGAGAGGGCGAACGAATTCGTGTTCAGGTGGTTTGAGTATTATGGGTATTTCCCGGCTCGAACTGGTTAGCGGCGGTCCCGGGTCTGCAGGATGGCGCGTGGCGCTGTTCCTACTCTTCGTCATCCTTCTCAAACCGGTGGCACTGTTCAGTCAGGGCACCTGGATGATGAATGGCCGAACGCATCCGGAGTTACACTGGACGTCTTTGCAGTCACCCCACTTCCGGATTCATTATCATAATGGACTGGAACGCACCGCAGAAGCAGCCGCTCGCATCGCAGAGGAAATCTACCCCGAGCTGCTGGAGCAGATGGAGGTGGCCGAATTCGGCCCTATCCACATGACGTTCACGGCAGAAGATGAAATTATGAACGGGTATGCGATGCCCTCCAATCAGATTTTCATCTGGGTACGACAGAACCAGGCGGCGGGCCGGTTTGCCGGTTCGCAGGACTGGCTGCGCCTGGTGGTGGCTCACGAACTCCAGCATGTGGTGTTGCTGCGCGCGGTGAAAACCTGGCTGGGTATCTGGAATCAGGCATTCGTGCCGATGTGGTTCATCGAAGGGACTGCGGAGTATTATACCGAACACTGGCGTGTAGAACGTAGTGACGCCCGCATGAAAATATATACCTACCGGAATCTCCTTCACAGATTAGACCCGCACGATGAGGGTTATGCCAAGGTCCTGTATCTCGTCGATAAGTATGGCGACAGCACTCTCGCCGAAATCGTCCGCTGGCGGCATCCGACATTCGGTTATTACGATTTCAACCAAGCGTTCCTGGCTGCCACCGGACGGCAAGTCGGTGATTTCCACGAAGAATGGCGCCGGACAATGAACACCTATTATTACAGCTACCGGGGCCAAAAAGAGCGTATCGAAGATGCCGGGACGGTGTTGCCTGCTCCGAAGATTCGATATGTCTACGATTTCTCAATCGCACCGGACAGCAGCCTGGTTGCTATCATTGGAAAAACTGCGTCCTCGCAGCGGTATCACACCATGTATCTTGTGGCCACAGATTCCACTCGTCGCACGCGATCAGTGCATTCCGGCCGGTTCGGAAGCGCCCCCGCCTGGACTGCTGACGGACAGATCCTCATTGTCAGTGAATATCATCGAGGCTCCCATGGATCATTGCTCTACGATCTCAAGAAAATTGACACCCGGACAGGCGAGACAACCTGGCTCACCAGGGATATGCGCGCCCACAAACCGGTAATCGATCAGAAAAACGCCATCGTTTACTTCGCAGCGAGTCCCACCGATACCTCGCATCTTTATTCCATAGATTTGCATGGGGGGCATATTCGAAGAGTCAGCAAATCCGGCGCCCATCTCCAGGTGAATGATCCCGCCCTGTCTCCGACTGGCGAGTGGCTGGCATATATGGTCCAGGAGACCGACAAAGACGTCGATATCGCTGTGATGGATACCGCCGGCAGGCACATTGTAAAACTCACAAATGATGCCGCAGAGGATCTTCTGCCGGTCTGGAGTGCGGACGGCAATCATGTGATTTTTACGTCATATCGCAACTCAACACCCAACCTCTATAAGGTCGCACTGAATTCCCCTGAAGAATTGGTTCAACTGACTGACGTCGCCAGTGGGATTTTCAGCAAACAGCGTGTCCCGGGGAGTGCAAAGATACTTGCCACCGCACTAACTGATGTGGATACCCCCCGGGTCGTGTTAGTCGATCCGGATCGAGTGCCCGATACCCAGGGGCAGGTGGTTTTACGGGATGAATACCGGGACTGGCGCTCCGAACGGCCGCCGGCATTACCTGCTGAACAAGCAACGCACTCAGGATCTGATTCTTCCTGGCACTTTGAAGACTACCGTTTCTGGCGAAATCCCAGAGAACTGGGATCGCTGGTCTTACCAACACCGGCTGGTATCGGCGGGTTCACTGCCTGGAATGACGCCATGGGAAAACACTTTGCACTGGCAGCCGGTATGCTTGATTATCCGCCATTTTCACACGGACTGTTCGACGGGTATCTGTTGCTGTATCATACTGCGGCACTTCCCCCGTTCCTGAGTTTTGGTCTGTTGAAAAACACCTCCGCGCTGATTCAACCGTATGATCGGGGCTGGTTGATAGAAACGCGGCAAGGGGGATTTGTGCAAGGTATATTCCCTGTGAATGTGGGAAATTCACTTTTCCGGAATCACCGGATCAGTATCGGAGCCACTTTCTATGCCAATGAGGCCGATCTGCTGGGAACGCGCCGGGGAGAGCGCCCGCTCCCGGAGTCGGGAACAATCGGGAAACTCAGTCTCCGCTACCGGTGGCTCTCCAGAAAACCGGACAGGAACAACCGCTATCTTCCCACGCAGGGGTGGGGCGGGATGGTCAATTTGGATGCGGCCGATCAATCGGTCTTTGGTCAGTATAGTTATCACAAAATACGACTCGATGCCTTTTTCAATCACAAAATCTATGGGCCGATGGTTCTGTATGGCCGGGGAAATTATACGAGTATAGCGGGCGGCTATCCAGCCCAGGAAACCCCCGGTATCACAAATGACCTGAATCTCTACTTCACCGGCCGGGTTCCCACGTACCTGCTGTATCAATCGCTGCTTGAGACAAGGGAAAATTTTGAATTACGGGGCGCCGACAGCATATTGTTCGGGGAGCGATTATTTTATGGGACCATGGAAATTCGTCTGCCGTTGTTGCCTTCGTTACCCGTGCAGGCGTTTGGTCTCCGGGTCGGCCGGACCTCCGGTGCCTGGTTTATCGATCACGGTGCGGTCTGGCGTGACTCCGGTGTCCGCAGTGAGACCGCCACGGGACTTGAACTGCGGACCGCAGTGGAAATCGGGGGCTATCCTGTTTTGCATATTGGGTGCGGGATCGGGAATACCCTTCGCGATTGGCGTGCGGATCGGTCCGGCAATCTGTTTATTCGGGTGGATCTGGTGAACCCTTTTTGATCGGGCCGGATATCGGCAATTATACATGACCGGATAATCTATAATTATATCGACGATAGCGAGGTTCTTTTTAACTTTCGAAAGTTTTTATAAGTTGCCAGAAATGTGACGAGGATCAGAGGCAATTTCCGATAAACATTGTAATCTGATTACGCGTTGACATATCTAGACGTTGACCGTATTTTAGCACACTCATGAAGAAAATCCGTACTAGATATAAACTCCTGATTATTATCAGTATACTGTTAATCGGCGGACTTATCGCGGGGGCCCAAATCTTCTACAGGATGCCCCGGCCGGTACCGGCAGAAGAAGTGACCGTGCGAATCCCATCCGGGAGTTCATTGCAGGCAATCACTGATTCCCTGTATAAATATCAGGTTATCCAGGATAAAGATTTCTTTCAATTTTTAGTGCGATTGCAGGGGCTGGAAACATCGTTGCAGGCGGGCATTTTTGAAATTCCCGAACATGCCAGCCATCGGCGAGTGCTCTATGTTCTGACCCATAGCCGTCCCCGGATCATTGATGTGACGGTTATCGAAGGGCTGACCTCCAGACAGATCGCCAGTCTCATGGAAGAGAAATTCCGATTCGATTCCAGCCAGTTTCGGACGCTGGTAAATGATTCGGCTTTTGTCAGCGAACTGGGCGTGTCCGGTCCTTCTCTGGAAGGGTTTTTATTTCCGGACACTTATAAATTCTTTGAGAATGAGAGCGCTGAATCCGTGATCCGGAAAATGGTCGAGCACTTTTTTGCAGTTGTCCCGGATAGTTTCTATACCCGCGCCAAGGAGTTAGGGTGGTCCGTGTGGGAGGCGGTCACCCTGGCATCGATCATCGAGGGCGAAGCAATCTACGATGACGAGCGGGCGATGGTGTCCAGTGTGTATCATAACCGGCTTGATCGCGGGATGAGGCTGCAGGCCGATCCGACCATTCAATATATTATCGAGGGAGAACCCCGTCGATTATTAAACAGAGACCTTGAAATCGATTCACCGTATAACACCTATCTCCATGCCGGCTTACCACCCGGCCCTATCAATAATCCGGGGTTCCAGTCTATTCATGCTGCATTGTACCCGGAAGAGACCGAATATTTGTATTTTGTGGCCCGGGGCGACGGTTATCATACCTTTTCACTGACGAACAGCGAACATATCCTGGCCAAACAGCACTTGCAGCGATTGCGCCGACAGGTGTATCTGGAGCGGCGGCGGGAAAAACGAGAAAGTTCATTGTAGGACGTATGGGTTTATTGAGTCAATTAAACGAGGAGCAGAAACACGCAGTCCGACAGACGGAAGGCCCGGTGTTGATTTTTGCGGGGGCCGGGAGCGGGAAAACCCGGGTGCTCACCACGCGGATAGCCTACCTGATTGAGAAAAAGAATGTTCCGCCGCAATATATTCTCGGAGTGACATTCACGAATAAAGCCGCCTCCGAAATGCGGGAGCGTATCACGCAGATGGTGAACAAGGCCGCCGGTGATATCCGGATGGGGACATTTCATTCCGTATGCGCACAGTTGCTGCGCAGGCATGGCCATCATCTGGGATATAACCGGTATTTCGCCATCTATGATACGGACGATCAGTTGCGGCTGGTTAAAAAACTGATGGAACAATATCACGTGTCCACAGATCAGTTTAAGCCCCGGGCAATCCAGGCCACCATCAGCAATGCGAAAAATGATATGATTTCCGCACAGCACTATGAGGCCGAAACCGGCAGTGTGTTCGAGGAGAAGACCGCCACCGTCTACACAGCGTATCAGAAGGCGCTTCGGAAAAACAATGCCATGGATTTCGACGATCTGTTGCTGAAACCGCTGGAACTCTTCGATAAAGTACCGGAGGTGCTGGAGCATTATCGTCAGACGTATCGGTATATCCTGGTCGATGAATATCAGGATACCAATAAGGCCCAGTTCGAATTCGTGAAGCGCCTGGCCTGGGAACACCGCAATCTCTGTGTGGTCGGAGATGACGATCAGTCCATCTATCGATGGCGGGGTGCGGACGTCCGGAATATTCTGGACTTCGAACGCGTGTTTCCGGAATGCACCGTGTACAAACTCGAACAGAATTATCGGTCGACCCAGCGCATTCTTTCGGCGGCGGCGGCGGTGGTCCGGAACAACCCGGCGCGCGCAGATAAAACCCTCTGGAGTGATGATATCGA
>Ga0102944_1001118_pt1 | contig 18637 bp, 10 predicted proteins | sample SalPonD_shore_MG_FD_78172 | JGI IMG/M metagenome (GOLD analysis project Ga0102944, IMG submission 78172) | Salt pond soil microbial communities from South San Francisco under conditions of wetland restoration - Salt Pond MetaG... | ecosystem: Environmental > Aquatic > Marine > Intertidal zone >...
AAAGAGCATGGCCAAACGGTTTTCGGTTAATATGATCTCGTCCGTCACCAATCAGGGCAAGGTCCAATTCATGATCTATTCGGATACCATGAATTCCGACCGGTTTATTGAATTTTTACAACAGCTGATCAAAACCAGCTCCAAGAAACTCTATGTGATTTTGGATAATCTGCGGGTCCACCACAGCCGGCTGGTCGCCGAATGGGTACAGGCCCACGAAGATCAAATGGCCTTGTTTTTTTTACCCGCTTATTCCCCGGAGAAAAATCCGGATGAATAGTTAACCGGTGATGTCAAGCAGGGGATGTCTCAAACTCCGGCTCCCAAAGACAAGCCACCTTAACCGAACATCTACGCTCGAATATGAACATGTTAGCTCAGACGCCCCAGCGCATTAAAAAATATTTTAAGCACCCCGATATTCAATATGCTGCTGAATAATTATAGGTATTTACCCGTCGGGTTAATAAATTAAGTTGGAGTATTAACTTGAAAGTTACATTTTGGAACATCATAAAAGTGAGAATCTACGGGGCCCAATAAATATTTATAGGCTACCCAAAGCTTAGTAAACTTTGGAAGTTTACTAAGCTATAAAACAAGGATTACTAAACTATTGAAATTTAGTAATCCGGTGCATTAATCTACTGAATTTAAGGTCCAGCAGCGGACGCCTTCGTCGGTTTGGGCGATCAGTTCTTTTTTCCCGTTACGATCCAGGTCAACAACAACCGGGTACTTCATGCCGGCGGTGGGTATTCCGAAAACCCGCTCACCCGTAGATGCTTTCCAGGCATACAGCCTTCCGAAATTGGCCAGGCCCAGGATATCATTTCTCCCGTTGCTATGCAGTTGGGCAACTTCAGGCGAAAAGTCCGGATCCGCCGGCTGTCCCATGCTTTGCGTGAAGACCAGGTTCCCATCTGTTTTTAAAAGGAATACGGACCCATTGGAGCTCATAGTCAGGATATAATCATCCGTTTCCTGAATCTCATCATGTTGAATGGTCAGGTGATGCACGGACGGAGATCCGTTTATGGCGGTGTTGGAGATATAAATAGCCTGGGTGGAATACGAATCATCGCTCATGGAACCCTGTGTTTCATAAACATTGAGCGAATCGGCAAAAAGCGGGCTTTGTCCCATGGCGTAAAGATGACCATCCTTGGCCCCACCCAGGATATGGTTTTTGTAGAATACCGGGTGACCCGTGTACGATGCATTAATGAATTTTGGATAGCCATCCCGGCGCATTCCATTGGTATCCCAGGCATGCAGGCCGTTTTCGGCAAAAGCCCACACCGACCATTCTCGATCAATATTTTCGAGTACCGGTTTGCTGTGGATGATCGCGTTGGTTTTTTGAGGCCAACCCGAAATATCCTTGCCGCGTCCATCCAGGGCATGCAGTTCACGGTTGGCTGTGGCAACCAGTAATTCCGGAATTCCATCACGGGATACATCGGCAACCACTAATGGTGCGGTGATCTGTTCATCGACGGTCATGGGAAATTTAGGCAGCAGCTCACCGGTGGTGTTCCAGGCATAGATTTTTCTGCCGGCGGCCTGTAAAATGACCTGGTTGCCGTTGCCGTACCAATCGTAAACTACGGGAGAACCGATGGGGGGATCGGTTTGCGTATTCATGGACAATACATCGGTACCGTCCGATGCCAGGGCGTGAATCTGACCGGATTTGGTGGCAAAGATCACTTCATCCCGGGAACTTCCCCCAATATCAGCCATGATGGGCTTACCTGAGAGTTCAGTGCCCGAAAGTGGATAAATCCATTTTTCGCGATAGGGCTGGGTTGACTTTTCCTTACTATAGGTAGACAAGTTAAAGTTTAGTTGATCATTGGAATCGTTCAGCGCAAACGTCATCGTTAAATAATCGAATTTGGAAGTCAGAGCGCTGACGTAATTATCCGGGCTCAGGTAAGGTTTCACAAAGTTGAGAAAAGGCTGACTGTTGGCCACTACAATACCACTGGGTTGATCCGGAAAGCTTTTTCGCATATTCCGGTAATTGTTATCATAATAAATGACCCGGCGCCGGCTACGGTCGGCTCGTACCCCTTCGGTTAGTCCCCTTCTTTTGGAAATAATGGCAGCTTGCCCGGTGGTGCTGATATAAAACTCATCGTATCCGCAAAGATCGGATCCAATTAAGCGGGCCAGGAGTTTACTTCTGACCAGGTACGAGCGATCCCGGGGTTCAATATAATCCCGGTTTTCAAGTTCATTCAATTGGCGATTTAATTGACCGGGATCAGACAAGTGTCGTATAAAAAGATTTTCGCCCACTGAAAGGAAACCTGATTCAGCAAACATGACGACCGAAAATTCAGGGTCCAGTGCACCCGTTATGTTTTTAAATAACTCCGTATCATTTAACAAAAGGGAATCCAGCGGTGTGGCGTCATGAATGGAATCTGGTGCCTGACTGAGCGCCGGTTGTCGTAAAATCGCAAAAGATGCGGCATTGGAAGAAATATAACGGTCCAGCGAGATATTATCATTTTCACTGGCGAGGGAAGAAATAAGGGGCGCTTTTTCATCCTGATTCAGTGGAATAGACCCCGTAAAATGTAGCTTTAAGTTAGAATTTTCGTCGCCTTGTTGTAAAGTCAGTACCGTGGGCTCCGTACCTTTGAATGCATTATTGATTACCGGTCGATACTTGACCTGGGCCAGTTGCTCTATCCACTGATCGAGATGGGGCGTATTTAAAATCAACCGTGTAGGAACAACCTGATTGGCCTGTAAATCGATGGAAGGTTCAATATCCAGATACGATCGAATGGCATCTTCTATTCCCAGGCTGTTCTCTGAGATCAAGAGCCACTGTTTGAGCTGTGTGGCATACAGGATCCGGTCCTGGATGTCCATTTTAATGATTTTTTGGTCATGAAAAATATAGCTGTTCTGGGTGAACGGGCGTTTAAACTTTTTTTCGAGTTGATCAACATAACCGGATGGGGCTTTCGAAATCCAAACGGGCTGCCATTGATTGGCGGTGCTGGGATACACGAGGATCGCTTTAAGCTGAAACTGCGCCGTGGAACTCGAGTCGATATCCGAAAGCAGGTGGATGGCCGACGCGCTTATATCGTCGAGAACAGGGGCGTATTCAGAATTTAATACATTATTGAAAGTAGCTCCCTTTGCCGGGACTATTAAGGCAGGAGTTTTTTGGGGAACCGCTTTGATCCAGCTTTTTTCGGGTACGCTGCTGCAGGCCCAGCCGGTTATGAGAAGGATGCATAAGATCAGTACATTGGAAAAACGCTGCATTGAAAATAGTTTTAATACTTTATTAAAATAATGTTGAACCATTTTTGTTATTTCTATTGCATATTTGTTACCAGAAGGCTTTGAAAAACCAGAGATTTTGGCCAAGATCAAAGCTTGAGTGAATTTAAAACCGGAGCTTATTATCCATAAGTGAGGATTTTAAATTCTCCCGAAACCTTTCGGGAAGATATTGGACAAAAGATCGGTTTTGCAAAGCCTTCTACCAATGATAATGTTCCATCAGTCATCATTACACGGAGTTTCGAAAAACTTTTTTGTTACCTTAATAAAAGGGATAAGTTGCAGATGACGTAATAATTTTTCAGATGACTTTGCAAAACCGTGCTTTTGTCTAAACTCTGCATTCAACCCGAGTGTTCGGGATTGACCAAAATCCTGGGTTTTGCATAGCCATCTTTCAAAACATTTTAAAAACCGTGCTTAATCTCCAGTATATTGTAAATCGTTCAGGTATTAAATTCCGAATCGCACTAAAAGTAAGGTAAATTTTTCGTAAATGAGTTTTTTAAATCCATTTTTTTTAATCGGGCTGGCTGCACTGGCTATTCCATTGATCATTCATCTGATCAATCTCCGGAAGCCTGAAAGGTTACCCTTCTCCACCCTTGCTTTTTTTGAGGAGCTGCAAAAAAGTACTATAAAACGTATAAAAATAAAACAATATTTGCTGCTTTTGCTCCGAATTGCGGCCATTGTGTTTCTGGCTCTGGCCCTTGCACGTCCCTTTTTACCCCCGGCCACTTCAGGCAGCGGCGGTTCCGATCAACCCCGCGTCGTGGCATTATTGATCGACAACAGCCCGAGTATGGGACAAATTGATGAGCAGGGTCCATACCTGGATCAAGCCCTGCAGGTGGCCCGTGATATCGTGAACCGAGCTCCGGGGCACGATCGATTTTTAGTGGAAACGACCAACGGTGAATCCCTGGAACCCACCCTGGTCAATGCTTCGGAAGCCGGACGAATCATTGACAAAATCGAAAATCAAAACAAGGGAAACTTTATTGCTTCCCGCCTGCAGCAACTGCACAATCAGGCCCAGGATGCCCCTTTCCAGCGGGGCGTGGTTTACTTAATCACGGATGGGCAAAAAACGCAATTGCAACCGCTGGAAGATGTTGAATCGTTAAACGACAGCGACAGCCCCAAGATTATCTCGGTGCAGACGGTGCTGGTGGGAACTAAACCGCAGAAGAATGTGGCTATTACTTCTATTGATCTGAAAAGTAAAATGATCAGTAAGGGGAACCCGGTTTCCATACAGGCCGAAGTGCGAAATTACAGTGACGAACCGGTAGCCAACCAATTTATCTCGATGGAGGTTGGGGGACGTGTGACCGGGCAGTACGAAGTCAACCTGGACGCCAATGCTTCACAAAAATTCATGTTTGAACTGGTCCCCAATAAGACGGGCGATGTGACCGGCCGGTTTGTGCTGGAAGGAGACGATATTACGTTCGATAATCAACGCTATTTCGTGGTCAACGTGCCCGCTTCGCGTTCAGCACTGCTGGTATCGGATGCCGGGCAGCAAAATTCTGATTTTGCCTCCTATCTCAAGCCCACCCTGGAAGCGGCTGAAGAGACCAATGCCCAGGTGAAGTTCGATGAGGTGTATACCAATCAACTTTCACAAAAAAACTGGCAAACCTATGATGTATTAATTTTCGACGGGCTCAAAACCATCCCGGAATATCTTTTTACCGATCTGCAGCGATATGTTCAAAACGGGAAAGGAATATTGTTTCTGCCATCCGAGCAAGGGGATGTCAATAACTACAATAAATTTTTCAAATTGGTCAATGCTGGGAAGTTTGAAGATATCCGTGGTGATTATGCTTCTTTTAAACCGGTAGCCCGGGTGGAACATATTGTAGAAGGGCATCCAATTTTGGATGAAATGTTTGATAAAAAGAAAGATGAATCCATTAAACTGGATATGCCCGAATTGTTTTTCTATTATGTATATAACGATGCGGATCGGAAGGGCAGTTTTGATATATTAAAGTCTACCATAGGGGATCCGCTGCTGGTTGAACAACAGTTTGGTGACGGAAAGATATTGATATCGGCGTTGGGAGCCGATCCAGGGTGGTCTAATTTTCCTGTGAATCCGTTATTTGCCCCTATATACTACCGATCCGTGCTGTATGCGGCATCCACTGAAAAGGGGGGACTGGCTGATGAAAACCTGGGTAATACGTTTCAGTGGACCGGTGCATTACCCGAGCAATCCATAGATTTGATGAAAGACAGTTTACGCGTAAAACCGAATGTTGAAGTTGTGAATAAAGGTTATAAAATTACATATGCAGGAAAAGAATGGAATCCAGGTTGGGTTAAAATTAAAAGCGGTGAAACCCAAAAAACGGTTGCAGTAAATCAAAACATAATGGAATCGGATTTCAGTACGTTACAAAATAGCGAACTGAAAGAATTTTTGAATAAGCATCTATCCGCAAATACGGTGATTAATGCCGGCGCCAAAGATCGAGATGAATTGAATGATGAATTAGACACGGCGGGTTTCGGCAAAGAAATCTGGAATTGGTTTGTCTGGATAGCATTAATTCTGTTAATTACTGAAACCTTTATATCCAAATGGTACAAGGCTGAATCCATAGCATGAATTTATCTCCTTTAATCCCATATTTTGATACCACATTTGTGACCTTGTTGGTCCTTTTTACCCTGGCATCTACCGTTTTGGGAGGAATGACTGTATTGAATGCTATCCGGCTGCGCAACGTTCAGTTGACCTGGAAATCGGGCACATTAAAAGGTTACCCTCTGTTTTCAAGCGCTTTTCTGACTTTTACGGTTTTGGTGATATTTGCCGATTGGTATCTGAATAATCCACATGAATATCTTAAACTGGCTTCATACAGTGTTTTAGGGATAAATTGGTTTCTGGTAAGTTTTCTAACTTCCAAGCGATATATCACGGACAACGGAATTGTCAAAAATATTAATGACCCTTCGCAAACTATAGCGTGGCATCAGGTAACTGATTTCGTGGAGCGGGAAATGGATACTGCTATTCGATACACCTTTTTCTATTTGGAAGAGGATCAAAAACCGACCACGGAATGTTGCAAACACTGCGTCAGATTGGAACTGGATGTGCCCAAAAAGAAGGGGGAACAATTCAAAAAAATCCTGTTTTATAAACTCGGCCGGCGATTTAATTGTTATTTTACCAAAGAAAGCAGTATTGAGGAATTCAAATAGACCCGGATCGTCATTCGTTATAATAAATAACCAATGCAAGTTAACTATCAACCTCATAACATAAATCAATCTTTTTTAATCATACATAGTTACAGCCTTTGATAGAAGAAGTACAAAATTCGGATATAGTTAAAGAACGGGCCCTGCTGGTAGGAGTATACGGTCCCGAAACCATTCGCGTGCAGGCCAGGGAGTATTTGGATGAACTGGAGCTGCTGACGGATACCGCCGGAGGTATTACCATAGACAAAGTTCTGCAGAATCGTACCAATCCCGATCCCAATTATTACATAGGGAAAGGCAAGCTGAATGAGATAAAACGGATGGTGGGCAACAAAAATATTGAAACCATTATTTTTGATGATGATTTGACACCTACTCAAATTCGTAATGTCGAGCAAAATACCAATGCCAAAGTATTGGACCGCAGTGGATTGATCCTGGATATTTTTGCTTCGCGTGCCAAGACCGCAGCGGCGAAAACGCAGGTAGAACTGGCACAATTGCAGTATTTGCTTCCACGACTGACGCGCTTCTGGACCCACCTTTCCCGTCAAAAAGGGGGAATTGGAACCAAAGGTCCGGGTGAAACCCAGATTGAGACCGACCGCCGTTTAATTGGCAAGCGCATCTCGACGTTGAAAGATAAACTTGAAAAACTTGATAAGCAGCGCGTTACCCAACGCAAACGCCGCCGCAAGATGACGCGTATTTCGCTGGTGGGCTATACCAATGCAGGTAAATCCACGCTGATGAATGCATTGACGCAGACGGAGCTCCTGGCGGAAAACCGGTTGTTCGCCACGCTCGATTCCACCGTTCGCCGGCATGAAATTAACAATAAAGAAGTTTTACTGTCTGATACGGTCGGATTTATCCGCAAGCTGCCGCATAACCTGATCGAAAGCTTTAAATCTACGCTGGATGAAGTTCGGGAATCCGACATTCTGATGCACGTCATCGATGCTTCCTCCTTCATGATTAACGATTATATTGATGTAGTCCGGAACACATTGGAGGAGTTGGGGATAGAAAATAAAAAGACCCTGATGGTCTTCAATAAAGTGGACAAGGTAAACACTGAAGATCTGCGCGGGTTAAAAGCTGATTATCCCGATGCGGTGTTTGTTTCAGCATTCCGGGGTATTGGATTGAGCAGGTTAGAAGAGAAGCTCGCGGAGCTGATTGAAGAAGATCATGTTCAGAAAAATATGCAGATCCCTCTTTCGAAATACAAAGCAGTGGCTTATATCCATGAGGTAGCCAATATCGAAGAAGAGAAATATGTGGGCAATAAAGTTGATCTCACTTTCAGTATCGACCAACGCGATTTGATAACACTAAATAATTTGTTGGAAGATATTGACTCTACCTCTCCAGTTGCTTAAATATTAAGTAACGGCAATTCTTTAACGAGTAGTTTTATGCTGGCAAGCAGATTTATAAATAAAAAAATTTCTCCTTTACGGGCCGATGATACCATTGAACATGCCCTCGAGGTGATGACCGAGCATGATATCGGAAATTTGCCGGTGGTCAATAAAACCACGGAAAAACTCATCGGGCAAATAAAGCGCGAAGATCTGGAAGCTATTGAAGATAAAAGCGCGCATATCTCAACGGTCGATTTGGGAGAAGCTATTAAGGTATTTGAACGGCAGCACGTTTTTGAAGCGGTCCGTTTAATGCTAAAGTATGAAATTCGTCTGCTCCCGGTGGTGGATGAAAATATGACTTACAAAGGCGTCATTTGCAAAAAAGAAGTACTCGAAGCATTAACGCGTTTGCTGAATCTTTCAGAACTGGGCTCCATTATCACTATTGAAATGGAACGCCGGGATTATACCCTTTCCGAAATTGTGCAGTTGATTGAAAATGAAGGCGTGAAAATTCTGGGTATCGCGGTAGAGACCCCATCAGCGCAGGAGGATCGTTTCAGGGTATCGATTAAACTCAACCGGCAGGATATCGCAAATGTGAGCTCTGCCCTGCGCCGTTATGGCTACGACATCATTACCGAGACCCACAGTGATGTGCTCGAAATCGATTACGAAGCACGAGCCGGTGAGTTGTTGCGTTATCTGGATATGTAATTTATACGCTCACTCAGGCTTTGGCTTTGACCATAATCCCTGGTTTCGCAAAGCCCTTTGTTGATATTTTTTTCAGCGAATACAAAATAAACATTCGGATATCTTCTGTTTTATATTGCACAACAATAATTTTCAAAGAATTATTTATATATCAGAATAAAATACTTTGTGAAGATTTGTTAAAAAATTGGGCCAGACCGTAAATAATAAAGTATTTTTGGGTTATCATTACCTTCTTTCCCCGCCAATTTTTATAATTCGACCTGAACTATCGGAACAAATTTTGTATAGTTGTTATATTCAATAGTTGCAGGAGTCTGTCGCACTTATGATAATTAACTGCGGAAACCCTGAATTTGGTCAGATTTTGTCCCGCCCCGAAAGCGTTCGGGACGGGAAAATAGGTCAGCTATTCGCCTTAAAAGACCCCAAAATCTGACTCAAATCAGGTTCTTCTCGCTACAATTCCCTAAGTCCGACTGACTCCAGGGCAGTAATTATAAAAACGTATTAACTCCATAAGGACCAGATTTTGCGAATTAAATATTTCCTGTCAGCACTGTTTGTAAGCGGGTTGATTATGCTGGGTACTTCTGCACAAGTAAGAGCTCAGCAAACGCAACCGCCGCAATCCAACCATTACGAAGAAGGCCTCCGCCTGTATAATCGTGGACTATTTCAGGAAGCAGCACATCAGTTTAAGCTGTTTTTGTTGCAACATCCCGAGAACCAACTCAACGAATCTGCAGCTTTCTACCGCGCCCGTGCTAAAGCCAAAGTCGATTCTACCAACGCGGAGATCTACTTTGAGCATTTTATACAGGATTATCCGGGCAGTGACCTGACAACGGAGATGCTTGTGGAGCTGGGTAAAAGAGCGGAACAAAAAAATAATTTTCAGGCGGCCATTGATTATTACCACCGGGCCATCGATTATGGGTTGAAGAAAAAAGATGCTCCCCGCGTCTATTACTGGATGGCAGAAGCCGCCGTTTCATACAATCACAAAGACGAAGCTCGCAAATATTTTTTACAGCTTGCGGATGAATATCCCAAGTCAGACTGGGCGCCCAAAGCCCTTTATGCACGCGGCCGTTTGTACTTGAGTGAGAATAATTACGACGCATCAACCAAAGCTTTTGAGCTGCTGCGTAAGCGTTATCCCAATGACCCGATGACCCGTCGCATTGGTACGGCCCTGGGAGAATCGTATTACCAGGAGCAAAAGTACAAGCAGGCTATTGAAGCGCTTCAAAATGCCATGCCCTATTTGAATGACGAGATGAAATCCAAGGCGGTTTATCTCATAGCCGAAAGCTATAACTACCTGGACGATTATAAGAACGCCTCCAAGTACTACCTGCAGTACATTAATATGAATAAGGGCACCGATAAGGAACGTATTGCGCATTACGGCCTGGGGTGGGTGTATTACAAGCAGAAAATTTACCATTGGGCGGCCGATGCATTTGATAAAGCCGCCAAGGGCGATGATGAAATGGCCCGCAAAGCCCTCTATTATAAAGGAGTAAATGACAAACTCGGTGGACGTTATCAAAAAGCCCTGGCCAGTTTCCGGGAATTCGGAGACCGTTTCAAAAAAGGAGTTTGGGTAGAACATGGCTATTACGAATGGGCCATGACGGCGTACGAAATGGGCATTTATGATGAATCAATTGAAGTTTTACTCCGTCTGGTACGTAATGGTGAAGATCTGAACAGCCCGGCCAAAATCTATACCCTGCTTGGAGAAGCATATTTTGCAAACAAAGAGTACACCCGGGCTTTACAGGCTTTTGATCAGGCTGAAAAAGTCGTCGATATTGATCCGTCAATTAAACGCGATGCCCGATTCCATAAAGCATGGGTCTTGTATCGAAACCAGGCATATAAACAGGCTCAGCCGCTCTTCCAGGAAGTGTATGAAGAAGCCCCCGGCGATTCACTGGGAGCCCAGGCTCTGTTCTGGAGCGCCGATTCCTACTATAATATGGATAACTTTGGTCCGGCCAGCCGGCTGTTTGCCGATTATGTGAAAGAATATCCCAATAGTGACATGCTGGGGGCTGCGCGCTATTCCCTGGGCTGGAGTTATTTCAAAATGGGAGATTATAACAAGGCGGTGGGACCTTTGCGAACGTTCCTGAACAATTACAATCCTCCTTCCATTGCGCTGTTTCCCTACGATACGGATACCAAACTACGGCTTGGAGATGCATATTTTGCGCTGGGGGAATACGATCAGGCTATTAACTACTATCAGAAGGCTATTGGTGCAGAACCTGGTGGAGATTATGCCATGTACCAGATTGCCAATAGCCATTATCGGGCTGGGGATACCTATGAGGCGGTAACGACATTCCGAAAATTACTGCGTATCTATCCCTATACAAAATTGCGAGAACAGGCCCAGTACAACATTGCCTATGTTTATTTTCTGAGCAACAACTACACACAGGCTGTGAAAGAGTTTGAAACGGTCATCGAGAAATACCCGAATACGAACTGGGCGGCAAGAGCTCAATACAGCATCGGGGATGCCTATTATAATGCCGGTGATTATGATCAATCAATTGCCGCCTATAAAAAGGTGATGAACAATTACCCAAAGAGTAATTATCTGATCGAAGCCGTAAACGGTATTCAATATGCACAACTGGCCGCTGGTAAACAGGATTCCAGTTCGGCAATACTGGAAGATTTCCTGGCCAGGCACCCGCGGACTTCCACGGCCGATCAGCTTCGTTTCCGCCAGGCAGAGAACCTGTTGCAATCGGGCGATTACAAGCGTGCGATCAAGTCATTCAGGCAGTATTTGAGAGTTACCAATTCGGAGGAGCGCATTCCGGATGCCTACTATAACCTGGCTGAGGCCTATAAGCAGACCGATCAGACGCAGCAGGCTATAGAGGCCTATCAAAAAATTGTCAATAATTATCAAAACTCAGATCGTGCAGCCCCGTCGCTTGTGGCTCTGGGCCAGATAGCCACCGAAAATGGCAATTATACGCAATCGTACCAGTACTACCAGCAATTGACCGATAAAGGCGCACAGTATAAGGCCCAAGCCCAGATTGGTATGGGAGATGCCCGCCTGGAGCAGGGACAGTTGGACGAAGCACGTCAGCATTATGAACAGGCCCTGCAGATTGACCCCAACAGTGATATGGGTAAAATGGGACTTGGCAAAGTGTCACTTCGTCAGTCGCAATACGACAAGGCGCAACAGATATTCAGTGAAATAGCCCAAAAAAATACAACGGAAATCGGAGCAGAAGCCCAGTACATGCTGGGGCAGACCTTGCAGAAGCAGGGAAATTGCCAGGATGCGATTAAGGCATATTCCAAAGTTAAAGTACTCTATGAAGCGTTTTCCAACTGGGTATCGAAAGCGCAGGTTAACAGCGCCCGCTGCCATATCAAGCTGGGTAACCGCGGGGATGCACAAAACCTTTTAAATGCTGTTATTAAAAATTACCCCGGAACCGACGCCGCAAAAGAAGCACAGAAATTATTAAATTCGAATCCGAACTAACTAGATGGACGAAACCGTAGAACCAGTATCCAATTTAGACGGCTCTTTAACATTGCCTCCAGATAAATCCATTGCGCACCGCTCAGCTATGTTTGCGGCCTTGCATGAAGGCGAATCGGTCATTCATAATTATTCCCCCGCTGCCGACCCGCAAAGTACGCTAAAATGCCTGGAAGGATTGGGAGTATCTATTGAGCGCGATGGATATTCAGTAAGTGTGAATGGCTTGAGCCGTGACGGATTTAATACCCCGGAACAGGATTTAGATTGTGGAAACTCGGGGACGACCATGCGACTGTTGAGTGGTATTGTTGGTGGAGCGGGCGTCAAGGCGCGGTTGATTGGCGATGAATCGCTCTCCAGGCGAACCATGAAGCGAATTATCGATCCCCTGAAGAAGATGGGTATCCAAATTGAAGCCCGGGAAGATAATTATGCCCCGCTGACCATACAGCGGAACGGCCCGGTAAAGCCCATGGATTTTGATTTGCCGATACCCAGTGCCCAGTTAAAATCTTGCGTATTACTGGCTGGCTTGTTTGGAGAAAATCCCACCCGTGTTATTGAAACGATTCCAAGCCGCGACCATACCGAGCGCTTGCTCGAACTCCCGGTAGAAAATGTGGACGGCAAGCGCATTATCAGCAGCAGTCGTGCACAGGCCATACCCAAACAATCGTACACCATCCCGGGCGATTTTTCTGCCGCGTCTTTTTGGCTGGTAGCCGGAAGCATCTTTCCCAATGCTAAAATTTTGATGCAAAATGTGGGGATCAATCCAACCCGCACGGCCGCTATGCATATCCTGCAGAAAATGGGGGCTACGATCGAATTAACCCGGCAACACCAGGAAGGCCGTGAACCGGTAACCGACCTGGAAGTGAAGGGATCGGAACTGAAACCGGTGAATATTACCCCGGATCAGGTCCCCAACTGTATCGATGAAATTCCGATTTTAGCCGTGGCTATGGCTTTTGCCAACGGTACGTCACGCATTGAAGGGGCCGGCGAATTGCGCCACAAGGAAACCGACCGCATTATGGCAGTATCCAAAATGTTAAATGCAGCCGGCGTTTCCTTCACCGAATACGAAGACGGCCTGGAGATTACCGGTCGACCTGACTTCATCCCGGAACCGGCCCGGTACGAGAGTTTTCATGATCACCGCATTGCCATGTCGGCAGGTATCCTTTCGTTAAAAGCGGATGGAGAAAGTCGCATTTCGAATGCCGAATGTGCTGCTATTTCCTATCCGATGTTCTGGGATCATCTGAAGATCATGACGAATTGAGGTAATACGGCTGGCTGATGTCGGCAATTTTGTCAATTCCCATCCATTTAAAATTTATAAATGCCAATACGTCATAAAAAATGACGTACTTACCAAGTTGGCATTGTGCTTGCACCAATCAGGGTGAACATTAACCAATGATTGTGAAGCATGAGTAATTTTACAATTGATATTGAACGACAGCTTAACCGGCTGGGTCAAGATTTACAGCAGTTCGTTGAACGGATTGTGCCTGTAGTGGATGAAGACCGGGATTTTGCCCCGTCTTGCGATATTATTGAAAGTGATGAAGAATTTAAGATTCTGCTTGATCTTCCCGGACTTACCAAAGATGAGATCAATATTGCTTTAAAAGATAACGTGCTCACAATCAAAGGTGAGCGGGAGTTGCAATTGAATGAAGGCGAAAAATTCTCTCGACGTGAACGACGTCACGGGGCTTTTTCCCGTTCATTTGCACTGCCGGAGGATGTAAACACGGCAGAAACCAAAGCTCAGTTTACCGAAGGGGTATTGAAGATCACCATGCCCCGATCGGATGTGTTAAAGGACGCCAAGTCCATCCCAATTTCATAGGATTTTTAAAAAACAATTAATAAAAGAGTATATAACCAATAAAAACAAATAGTTAATTATGGGTAAAATTATAGGAATTGACTTAGGTACTACGAACTCTTGTGTTGCTGTAATGGAGGGCAACGAACCCGTAGTTATTCAGAACTCAGAAGGCGGACGTACAACTCCATCAGTGGTAGCATTTACCAAAGACGGTGAACGTCTGGTAGGTGCTCCAGCCAAACGTCAGGCCATTACCAATCCGGAAAAGACCGTTTCTTCTATCAAGCGGTTTATGGGCCGTTTTTTCAAAGAGGTAAAAGAAGAAACGAAGCAGGTTTCATATGAAATCGTGAAAGCTGATGACGGTACGGCCCGTGTACAAATTGAAGACCGTATGTATGCACCCCAGGAAATTTCAGCTATGGTTCTGCAGAAAATGAAGCAGACCGCGGAAGAATACCTGGGTGAAAAAGTATCTGAAGCGGTCATTACCGTTCCGGCTTATTTTAACGATGCCCAGCGTAAAGCCACGCAGGAAGCCGGAGAAATTGCCGGCTTGGATGTAAAACGAATTATTAACGAGCCCACCGCAGCCTCATTGGCATATGGCCTGGATAAGAAAGATCAGGACCAGACGATTGCCGTGTATGACCTTGGTGGTGGTACGTTTGACGTTTCCGTTCTTGAGCTGGGAGAAGGCGTATTCGAAGTGAAATCAACGCACGGTGACACGCACCTGGGCGGCGACGATTTTGACGATCGTCTGATTGAATACCTGGCCAGCGAATTTAAGAAAGATGAAGGTATCGATCTGCTGAAAGATCCGATGGCCCGTCAGCGACTCAAAGATGCCGCTGAGAAAGCCAAAATTGAGCTTTCAAGCTCTCAGAAAACCAATGTCAACCTGCCGTTTATCACGGCTACCGATTCTGGTCCAAAGCACCTGAACATCGACATTACGCGGGCCAAGTTTGAGCAATTGATTGACGATCTCGTTCAGCGGACGATTGGTCCCTGCAAGAAAGCATTGAAGGATGCCGACCTGAGCAAGAATGAAATAGACCAGATCATCCTTGTTGGTGGTTCCACCCGCATTCCGAAAATACAGGAAGTTGTTAAAGATTTCTTTGGTAAAGATCCGAGCAAAGGTGTGAACCCGGACGAAGTGGTTGCCGTTGGTGCCGCGATCCAGGGTGGCGTAATGTCTGGCGACGTGGAAGATGTTGTTCTGCTTGATGTTACCCCGCTGACTCTCGGTATTGAAACGCTCGGTGGTGTGATGACTCCGCTTATTGAATCCAACACGACGATACCGACCAGCAAGAAGGAAACCTTTTCGACGGCGGCGGATAATCAAACGAGTGTGGAAATTCACATCCTGCAGGGGGAACGTGCCAAAGCGCAGGATAACCGAACACTCGGACGTTTCCACCTCGACGGTATTCCCCCGGCACCCCGAGGCGTTCCGCAAATCGAAGTTACATTCGATATTGATGCCAACGGCGTGCTGAATGTTAGTGCTAAAGACAAGGGAACCGGCAAAGAGCAAAACATCCGCATCGAATCTTCTTCCGGATTATCCGAAGAGGAAATCGATAAGATGAAGAATGCAGCCGAAGAGCACGAGGAAGAAGACAAGAAAGTTCGCGATCGCATCGAAAAGCTGAACAAGGCCGACAGCCTGGTCTTCTCAACCGAAAAGCAGCTTGATGAGCACAGCGACAAAATTTCTGAAGATAACAAGAAGAAAATTCAGGACGCCCTCGATAACCTCAAGAAGCTGCATAAAGAAGAGAAAGTTGATGAGCTCGACGATGCCATGGAAGAACTGAATAATGCATGGTCGGCTGCATCACAAGAAATTTATGCGGCGTCGCAACAAGAAGGTGCCCAGGGCGCAGCCGGAGCGGCTGGTGCTGGTGCCGAAGCTGGAGCTGCAGGAGGCGCTCAGCAAGAGCAGTCCTCAGACGGTGAAGGCGATGCGGTAGACGCCGATTACGAAGTTGTAGACGACGAAGATGATAAAAATTAATTCCAATTGAACCTTCGTGAAAAGCCTTCCCCCGCAACGGGGAAGGCTTTTTTAATTATTCAAGGAATGACGGTTTGTTATTTTTAATTTGAGATTACTAAATTTGAAAACTGAACTAATTCAAATTTTTAATTAAGCAGATTTCCAAAGTTGTCCGAAAAGTATTGTCAATAAATTTACGATCTTAATATTTTAAATAAATAGTGTATTTGAATAGAGTTTTATTGGCTCAGGTATAACGTATAATCCCCTCTTGAGCCTGTGAAAAAATCCAAAATCAATTAAAATGGACTTAAAAAAATAAGGATATTCGCCTTTAAAATGCTGGGTCATCCCCCTACACCCCCTTCGAAGGGGGACTTTTTCGAATTTAGCTTTTAATATAGTTTTCAGCCTTAATAATTAAAGTTGAGTTTAATTTGCAAACTTATTTTTTCACAGTCTTTCAAGAGGACATTTTCATAAAAAACCAAAAATATTAATAATCCAAAATGACCATTCTTGGCATAGAATCATCCTGTGATGAAACTTCCGCTGCAATCCTGGATGATCAGGGTTTGAAATCCAATATCATTGCTTCGCAAACCGTGCATGAAAAATTCGGAGGGGTAGTCCCGGAGCTGGCTTCACGCGCTCATCATAAAACCATTTCGCTCACCGTAAATCAGGCACTGGATGAATCCGGCGCTGAGCTTGATCAGGTTGATGCGATAGCCGTTACCCAGGGACCGGGATTGATGGGTTCCCTGCTGGTGGGGTTGTGTTTTGCCAAAGGACTAGCGCTTAAAACCGGGAAGCCTTTGATCGGCATCAACCATATGGAGGCCCACATCTATGCCAATTTTATTGAACACAATCCGGGATACCCGTTTGTAGCTTTGACGGTTTCCGGGGGGCATACCCAGCTCGTTCATGTAACGGCACCCTTCGAGCATCGTCTGATGGGGCAAACACGTGATGATGCCGCCGGTGAAGCTTTTGATAAAATCGGGAAGATCCTGGGATTACCCTATCCGGCCGGACCCGTGATGGATGAGAAAGCCCAAAAGGGAGATCCTCATTTTCATGACTTCCCCCAGGCCATGTTAAACAAGGGATTCGAATTTAGTTTTTCCGGGTTAAAAACATCGGTTCTATATTATTTAGAAGAACAAAAAGAGAAAAAGGGTGAGCAATTTGTTGATAAACACCTGGAAAATATCTGCGCCAGTGTTTCTCATGCCATAACGGAAGTGCTGATTAAAAAGCTGGTAAAAGCCGTGCATGAAACGGGCGTCGATACCGTGTTGATTGCGGGTGGGGTTTCGGCCAACACCATGCTGCGGGCCAAGGCCAAAACCATGGCTGAAAAGCATGATTTGAAACTTTTCATACCCCGACTGGAATACTGCACCGACAATGCCGCCATGATTGCTCAAACCGGTTATATGAAAGCGAAACGGCAGGAATTCGATTCAATGGAGCTCAAACCTTTTGCCAATATGAAAGAGTTGAAGAAAATGAAATAAAATAGATTCATCAAAATTTTTAAAGATAAAATAGGGTTATAAGACAGAAATAAATGTGTTACGGGTTTCGTGTTTCAGGTTACGGGTTTAATGTCAATTAACAATGAACTGTTAACAATGATCCTGGTTCCCAAGCTCCGCTTGGTAGCCTACCTCAGCAGAAGCTCTGCTTCGCAAGGCGTGATAACGACGACCAATGGATGAGATGGGTTGTATTACCCTGTAAAAATCGTCAGAACGTCAATTTGTAATTTGGTAATTGAGATTTGTTATTTCCCCGAATCCCTTCGGGGCTATTCTCCCTAAAAAAATGAACACCAAACCTTTTTATCCAAGCTGAAAAAGGATACCTATGCTTCCACCCTGCGAGGTAATCTGGATGATATATCATTTGGAAACATACCAGAAAGCAAAGGAAGTAACTAACCCGGATATTTCACCAAGAAATTTTTTTCTCAGCAACCCCGAAGGCATTCGGGACAAGGGCTAATATGAGGACGGAATCGTATAAATATACGTTGAGTAAGCCATTTTAACTTCAACGCAGCGGAGGGAAAAATTTCGCAGCGTACTACACCGTGTCATTAATTTTCCAACCTTAAAAAAAAGATATAAGTGTATTTGCATCAATAAGTTAATTCATTATAGTATAATTTTCTGTGAAATATCCAGGCTAATTATAAAATACTTAGGTAGAATAATTATGGAATCCTTATTTATAAATAATGCGTTATGCGGTTGGATTATCCGGTTTAAATAAATTATAGTGTATTTCTAGTGTAATAATCAGTTAATTCGTTACATATTGTAAATGAAACGTCATGCTGAGCGCAGTGTAGCGACCGAAGGGAGCCTGTCCCGAACTCTTTCGGGAAGCGGAACGAAGTCGAAGGGCTCGTGAACCCGGAATGGAGTAAATGACAAGTTATGAATCCCAAAAAACGAACGGTTGGCGGCGGTTGTTAACGCGGTAGTAGCCTTCGGGTGTGCTTCGACTTCGGGCGGGAAAAGCGCCGCCCTGCGCTCAGCATGACGTTTAGATTCTTCGTTTAACGATATAAGTTCTAACTA